>Ga0126383_10000175_pt1 | contig 31752 bp, 21 predicted proteins | sample PanSoiMetPlot_35_FD_96882 | JGI IMG/M metagenome (GOLD analysis project Ga0126383, IMG submission 96882) | Tropical forest soil microbial communities from Panama - MetaG Plot_35 | ecosystem: Environmental > Terrestrial > Soil > Tropical forest > Bulk soil | place: Panama | collected 2016-02-17 | reverse complement strand
CCAAAGGGCAGGGGCCTTTTGTTTGGCTTTGGCTAAAGCCGAGATCCTTATCTAATACTCTTCCACTAGCTGAAGCTAGTGGCAATTCAGTTAACTTGCCACTAGCTTCAGCTAACTTGCCACTAGCTTCAGCTAGTGGATCAGCATAAGAAAAAGAACTCGGCTTTAGCCGAACTTGAGAAGAGCGATGCTAAAGCCCAAAGGGCAGGGGCCTTTTGTTTGGCTTTGGCTAAAGCCGAGATCCTTATCTAATACTCTTCCACTAGCTGAAGCTAGTGGCAATTCAGTTAACTTGCCGCTAGCTTTAGCTAGCGGAAGGAGTTGGCTTTCGAATCATCGGCTTTAGCCGAACTTAGAAAAGCCGAAACCTTTTGATTGACTTCGGCTAAAGCCCAACCCATTAAGAGGCTGGCCCACTAGCTGAAGCTAGTGGCAATTCAGGCAACCTGCCTCGAGTAGCGCATCCCCAAAATTATGGGCGCTTCTCATACAGCGCCAGGAATTCCACGTTTCCATCTGCGCCCTTGATGGGCGATTCAATTACGCCATGAACCGTCAACCCGAGCGATTCGGCCACGCCGTTCACTGCCGCAATCACCCGCTGGTGCTGCGCAGGATCCTTGACGATGCCTCCTTTGCCGACCTCTCCTTTCCCGACTTCAAATTGAGGTTTGATAAGTGTGATTATGCGGCCCGCTTCTTTCAGCAGCGGGACCACCGCCGGCAAAATCCTGGTGGCGGAAATGAAGGCCACATCGATCGTCACCAGATCCACCTGCTCGTCGAAATCAGCGGGCGAGAGATGACGCGCATTAACGCCTTCGCGCACGTCGACCCGCGGGTCGTTGCGCAATTTCCAATCGATTTGATTGTGACCCACATCGATAGCGACCACCCTGGCCGCCCCGTGTTGCAATAGGCAATCGGTGAAACCACCGGTCGAGGCGCCTACATCGAGACACACGAACCCGTCTACCTCGATCGCCAACTCACGCAAGGCTGCCTCGAGTTTGACTCCGCCGCGACCAACATAATTGCGGGCGTCGCTGCGCGCTTTGATTCTGATATTTGCCTGGGGAGGAAATTTCTCTGAGGATTTATTGACCAGTTGCTCGTCGACCAGCACAGACGCGGACATCACCAAGGCCTGGGCCCTGGTCCGGGAGTCAGCCAGACCCCGATCAACCAACAGCTTGTCGATCCGCTCGCGCTTCATCGGGGGAAATGTAGCGCAGAAGCCCGTGTGTCAGAAGTCCGCCGCGGTTCGTGATTCGCTCATTGCCCCATCTCTTTATTGAATCAATGATTCAATGAGCCAATGAATAAATTGGCAAATCCGCGCCCTTCTCACCGTCGCGTATTTTTCCCTAGCGCCTCGCCCCTTGCAGGATCGCGCGCGGCGCCTCGCCTATGTGCAACTCGGACGCGCAATCGCGGCACAACCAGACCAGCACCCGGGGGGCATCAACCCAATAGAACGGCGCGACTTTGCGGGACAGTCTCATCGCCGCCTCCGTCTGCAATTTCTGAATTGCCTGGACAAAAAACATTCCGTTATAGACTTCTCCATCGCGGCCATTGTCACGATGCATACACTCTCGCTCAAAAAAGAATTGCTTCATGGAGGCTACCCTTCCCTCGCGCCGCACCGCGCGAGTTGCTGAAAAAATCCTTCGAATCTCAGATCTAGGGTTTCAGATTCGAAAACCTGATTTACACGTCGATCCGCAAATCCAAACGATCTGTCGGGTACTGTTCTTTATTTGAGGATTTAAACCGGGGCCGGGCCAACTCGGGAGAGAGTCCTTATTTGTTTGCCACGCGCGCATAATGCCATGCGCGCCGGTGCAGGTCAACAATCTTTTTTGTGATCGAAATGTTGTGACAGGAATTGTCAGGCGTTGATCTTCTGCTGCTTCGTGCGCCGCTCGTCGAGGACCTCGACCGCCTCTTTCACGCGGGTGTAAATCCCATCCGCATCCAGGCCGTACTTGGCCAGCAGCAGTTTAGGATCGCCATGGGTCACGATGCGGTCAGGGACCCCCATACGGACCACCCGCACCTTGTCCTGCAAGCCATTCTCTTCCAGCAGCTCGAGCACCGCCGCGCCGAAGCCGCCCACCAGATAGGCTTCCTCAACCGTGACGATCAGACGCTTGGTGCGCGCCAGCGCGAGCAACAGGGCGCTGTCGAGCGGTTTGGCGAAACGCGCATTGACCACCGTAGTTTCGATCCCGGCCCGGGCCAGGTTCGCCGCCGCCGCCAACGATGGATGGACCATCGAGCCGAAAGCCACGATCGCAACTTCGCCGCCATCCCGCAGCAGCTCGGCCTTCCCGATTTCCAGCAATTCAGGTTCGCGATCGAGCGAGACGCCCATGCCGTTACCGCGCGGATAACGGATGGCTGCCGGGCCCACGTGTTCCGCCATGGTGAAGAGCATGTCACGCATTTCGCCCTCGTCTTTGGGCGCCATTAAGACAATATTCGGCACGCCCCGAAGGTAAGCGATATCAAGCAAGCCATGATGGGTCGGACCATCGCCTCCGGCAATGCCGCCGCGGTCGAGACAGAACTTCACGTTCAAATCCTGAATGCAGACGTCGTGAACTACCTGGTCGAAAGCCCGCTGCAGGAAGGTTGAATAGATCGCGCAGAAGGGCTTAAGTCCCTCGGTGGACAGCCCGGCCGCGAAAGTCACGCAATGCTGTTCTGCAATGCCCACATCGAATGAGCGTTCGGGAAATTTTTGCAGCGCATCACATACGCCGGTGCCGTCGGGCATCGCGGCGGTCAGGGCCACGACCTTTTCGTCTTTGGCCATCAACTCGCACAGTGCTTCGCCGAAAACTTTGGTATAGGTCGGCGCACTCGCCGGCGACTTGACGGGCTTGCCGGTTTTCAAATCGAAAGGCCCGGTCGCATGCCATTTGTAATAGTCCTCTTCGGCAGCCGGGTGGCCTTTGCCCTTGGTCGTTAGCGCATGCACGATGACCGGCCCGTCCTTAATCTGCTGGGCCTCGCGCAAGGCCGCCACCAGCGCGCGCACATTGTGTCCATCAACATAGCCGATGTACTTGAACCCGAGTTCGTTAACCAGCGCCCCGGGCAATACCGCCGCCGCAATCGCGTCCTTCATCGTCTTGGCGGCATGATGTAAGCGCGAGCCCACCGACGGAATGGAAAGCAGTTTCTCTTCGACTCCATCTTTGAAGCGATGATAGCCGTGCGCTTCGCGAATCCGGTTTAAGTAACCCGTCAGGGCGCCTACGGCCGGAGCGATCGACATTTCGTTGTCGTTCAGCACGACGATCAGGCGCGTCTTGAGATGACCCGCCTGGTTGACTGCTTCCATGGCCATACCGCCGGCCAAAGAGGCGTCGCCGATCAGGGCCACGACATGATGATTTTCTTTCTTGCGATCGCGCGCGACCGCCATGCCCAGCGCGGCCGAAAGCGAGGTGGAAGCATGACCGGCGCCGAACGCATCGTACTCAGACTCGTCACGACGCAGAAACCCGCTGATACCGCCATACTGCTTGACCGTGGGGAGCTGCTCGCGCCGCCCGGTGAGAATTTTATGCGCGTAGGCCTGGTGGCCCACGTCCCAAACCAGCCGGTCGCGCGGGGTGTCGAAGGCGTAATGCAGGGCCACCGCCAGCTCCACCGCGCCCAAAGACGCTCCCGTATGACCACCGACGCGCGACATGGTCTCAAGAATGTATTGACGGATCTCGTCGGCTACGGTTTGTAGTTCATCAGCCGGCAGTCGTCGCAGATCTTCCGGTGAGTTGATTTTCTCCAGCAGGCTCATCGCGGCTGATTGTAGCGCGAGAAGGCGAAATTACGCATCTCCCGCTTCCCAAACATCGATCTTGATTCCAAGTTGCTTTGCATCGCAAAGTAATTTATCGCACTCGACCATTTCCGTCAACGTATAATTTCGACCCGACATCGAAAATAATCTCTCAGGCCGGGAAGGGTGGCTTGCCTCCGTCACCAACGGGAGATTGGAAGAGACGGCGGGGGTAAACCACCCTTCCCGACCTGAGAGATTGTTTCCGATCGCAATTCCTGCTAACAGCGCTACGGCAAGTCGATTTAGTCCATATGATTGAAGCTCAAGTTGTAACCATGCAGCCGGACGATTGGCCGCAGGTGGCGGCCATTTATTCCGAGGGAATCGCCACCGGTCACGCGACCTTTGAGACCACGGCGCCCTCCTTCGCAGTGTGGGACCAGAGTCATCTCTCCGCGCCGCGACTGGTGGCCCGGCAAAATGAGTTGATTGCCGGATGGGCCGCGTTGTCGCCGGTCTCGCGTCGCGATGTTTACCGCGGGGTGGCGGAAGTCAGCGTCTATGTCTCGGCCGCGAGCCGCGGTTCCGGCATCGGGCGGCTGCTGCTCGCGGCGCTGATCGACGAGTCGGAGCAAAACGGAATTTGGACCTTGCAGGCCGGTATATTTCCGGAAAATCCGGCGAGCCTGGCCCTGCATCGCGCTTGCGGGTTCCGCGACGTCGGCCGCCGTGAACGGATCGCGAAAATGAACGGGGTCTGGCGCGACACGCTACTGCTGGAGCGCCGCAGCGCCAGGATCTGAGGGCACTGACGTCTTTCTTCTCAAGGGAATCAAAACAGGCGCCGAACTCGCGTTGGACCGGTATTGACCGGTGGTGTCCTAATTCGGTTTTCTCCGGGTCTCTGTGGATCTCGGCGCCTCTGTGGTGGACTGCTCTCTAACTAATTTCACTACAGAGCCACGGAGGTCACACTGGACTTGCTCCGGCTAACTGCCATAACATGCGCGCAAATTTTGTCGGATGGCCTGCTCCCCGGCGGTCTTAGACTTTTAGTTGGATAGCCTTTCCCGATGACCGCTATTCGTCAACAAGTCTTTGGCGTCGTGCTTCTCTTATCTGTCGCTCTCCTCACTCAAGCCGAACACTTGCCCGTCAAAATCTACACTTCGGCCGACGGCCTGGGCAGTAGTTTTGTCGATTACATCATGCGCGATTCGCGGGGCTTCATGTGGTTCTGCACCCGTGATGGGCTGAGTCGCTTCGATGGTTCCCGGTTCATCACCTACCGCCTCGGCGTGCAAAACGGGCCGCCCGGTATTGAAGCAATCACCGAAACCAGGGGCGGCATTTATTGGATAACCACCACGATTGGCACCTATCGAGTGCGCGCGAATGAACTGGCGGTCCCGGCCGCGACGATCGCCAACGACACTCCGCTCAAGGCCGAGTTGGTATCTGATTACCGGGGGCCCATCCTGGAAGATCATGCCGGCAACATCTGGTGGGGAACTGATGATCTCTACATCGTGCGCGACCTCAATGGCCGGCTGGAACGCGAGCAGCAGCCGCTAAATTTACCCGCCGACGTGGCCGCCGGTCTGATCGTACTGAGGTTAAGCGAAGCGCCGGATAGATCGATCTGGATCTGCACAAATCGCGGGCTGATCCGGCGATTAGCCGATGGTCGCTTAATCCTTTACCGCCAGGATCGATTTGCCGGCGCCGGCCTCGTGGCCATGCTCATCGATGCGCGCGGGCGTGTCTGGGAAGTTTGGGGAGCAGAACTGTTCGTCATCAACCCGCCGGCGCTCGACACTTTGGGCGGCGCCGGTTTGATCACGGCTCAACCGTTACCGCAAACCGCCGGCTCGGAAATTGAAAGCGCGCGCGATATTACTTTGCCGGAAAAGGCCGGCGACGGGTTGCGTCTCACCAGACGCGCCAATGCCGAGACCTTCCGCGACGTCTACCAGACCCTGGACGGCCACATTTGGATCACTGCGACCGATAGTTTGTTCGAATTTGATGGTCGCGTTTTCCATTCGTATGACCAAGCCGACGGACTGCCCGCGGGAATGATCAGGTTGGGTGAAGACGACGGCAGGAATCTGTGGGTCGGCGGGCGGAATTTGGTGCGGCTGAATCGCACCGGTCTCACTTCGTTCGGGACACCTGATGGCCTGAACTCGGCAAGTCTCTTCACTATTAATGAAGCTCCGGACGGATCGCTTTATTTTGCCAACGGCGATTTTTATGTCAGCAAACTCGAAGGCGAGCGCTTTACCAGTTCGCGGCCGCTGCTCGATTCTCATCCGCAACCGCTTTGGAGCTCACACTATGCGTTCCTGTCGCAGGAAAACGAGTGGTGGTTTCTGACCAATCACAAGCTCTATCGGTACGGGGCGGCAAGTCTGCGCACGCCTATCGCCACCTATGACCAACGCGACGGTTTCAAAATCGATCGCATGTTCCAGATCTTTGAAGATTCGCGCGGGGACATTTGGGTTAGCCAGCAGGGTCTTGATTCAATCGATTCCGGGCTCTATCGCCTGCGGCGCGGTGAATCACGATTCGCCGCGTTCACGGCCGCCGAAGGGTTCCCGCCGGAGAAGTCGGCGGCCTCGTTCGCCGAGGACCGCAACGGCGATGTCTGGATTGGGTTTTATGAAGGCGGACTGGCGCGGTTTGCGCATGATCGTTTTGTGGAATTCAGTTCAAATGGCGCTCCCGAGGGATTGATCACTGATTTGCATTTCGATCGGCAGGGCCGGTTGTGGCTGTCATCGTCGCTCGCCGGATTGAGCAGAATTGATAATCCGCAGTCTGAGCAACCCTCTTTCATCCCTATCACGTCTGCCGCGGGACTGGCCAGCAACAACGTCCGCACCATCACCGAAGATAACTTCGGCAACATTTATGCCGGCACGGCCCGCGGTGTCGATCGCATATCGCCGGACCTGAAGCACATTACCCACTATTCAGTCAGCGACGGTCTGGCGGCGGATTTTGTGCTTGATTCTTTTTGCGATCGCAACGGCGTGCTCTGGTTTGCGACCACCGATGGTTTATCGAAATTGATTCCGCAGAACGGCGAAACTGTGAACCCGCCGCCGATCTGGCTGGGAGGCGTGCGGATTGCGGGGGTTCCGCAGGCGGTCTCAATCCTGGGCGAGGCAACGCTCCGTTCGCCATCGCTTTCAGCCGCGCAGAATAATTTGCAGATCGACTTCTTCGGAATCGATTTTCGTCCCGGAGACAGATTGCGTTATCAATGGATGCTCGAAGGCGCGGATGCGAATTGGACCCCTCCGGCGGAACAACAAACGGTGAGTTATGCGAATCTCTCGCCGGGCACCTACCGGTTTTTGGTGCGGGCCGTGACCAGCGATGGCCTCGCAAGTCCACAGCCGGCTGTGCTGAGTTTCAGAATCCTCAGGCCTTTTTGGCAACGCTGGTGGTTCCTGGCGATTTCAGCGCTGGCGCTGCTGGGCGCGGGTTTCAGCTTGCATCGATACCGGGTAAACCGGCTTTTGGCAGTTGAACGCGTGCGCACGCGCATCGCCACTGACCTGCACGACGACATTGGAGCCAGTCTTTCACGCATCGCAATTCTCAGCGAAGCCATCAAGCAGCAGCGCGGCGAGGCCAACGCCGCCTCGAGTTCCATGCTCGCCCAAATTGCTGAGTCGGCGCGCGAAGCTGTCGATTCCATGAGCGACATCGTTTGGTCCATCAATCCACGCCGCGATGATTTCGCGAATGTCGTGGCGCGGGTGCGGCAGTTTGCCGCCGAACTGCTGGAAGCACAACACATCGATTGGACCTTGAACAGTTCAACCGAGACGGAAAACATCACGCTGCCGCTCGAGCAAAGACGCGATGTTTTCCTGATTTGCAAAGAGGCGATAAATAATGTGGCGCGGCATGCCCAATGTGCCCACGTCACCATTGACTTCGCCGCCGGCGATCATCGCCTGGAGATTTCGATCACCGACGACGGCCGCGGCTTTGTGGTCAACGCTGAGGACCAACAGCTAAAGACAATTGGCGGCCACGGCCTGGCAAGTATGCGGGCCCGCGCGGAACGTTTGCACGGAGATTTTTCAATCACCTCGGCGCCGGCAAAGGGCAGCCGAATAATTCTGCGTTTGCCGCTAAGGCGATTGCGTGGCGGCCTAATTTGAAATTCTCTTGACTGGAGCGCAACCGTCCCGGTTGCCCGTTGAGAGAAAGACGAGCGAGGACCTACGGCACGTTCGGCTCCGCGCGCTCGAGAATAACTTCTGAGGCAAGGCCAGGCTGAGGCATGAACATGCTCTTGCCCCCTGAACAGACCAGGTCTAAGGTCGCTGGAATTGACGGAAAAAATAATCAAGGTAGCCATCGTTGAAGACGATCGCGCCACGCGCGAAGGTCTGGGAATGATTATGAACGGCACGGCGGGTTACGCGACCGCCGGCGCCTTTCGATCCGCCGAAGAGGCGCTGCGGGCCTGGCCCAGCGGCGGCGTCGATGTACTGCTCCTGGATATTCACCTGCCCGGCATGTTCGGGTCTGAGGCGGTCAAGCTGTTTCATGAGCAGCATCCCGATCTACACATCCTGATGCTTACGGTTTATGCCGAGCAGGACAAAGTCTTCGAGTCGATTTGCAACGGCGCGTGTGGATACCTGCTGAAGAAGACGCCACCCGCGCGATTGCTTGAGGCCGTCCGCGAAGCTAACGAGGGCGGCGCGCCCATGTCGCCTGAGATTGCCCGCAAGGTCATCACGCTCTTTCAGCAAACCGGCATTCCTCGCAAACTCGATCAGGAACTGTCAGCACAGGAGATCGCGTTGCTCAAACTCCTGGCCGAAGGTCACAGCTATCAGTCAGCCGCGAACGCCCTCCACATCAGCATTAACACTGTCCGCAACTACATCCGCAGCATCTACGAAAAACTCCACGTCCATTCGAAATCAGCAGCCGTAACCAAGGCCTTGCGTCATCGGCTCATTAATTAGATTGGCCAGGCGCCGATGGGCTCAGCCGAGTTCCGGGTTATTCCGGTAGAAATTTCCTGACGACTCCCCGCCAAAAAAAACGCATGAATATGCTCTGGCACAGGCGTCCGAAAGCCGTGAGAATTGCCGTCATCCAAAACCTGGAAAAGAAGGAGCGCTTCAATGAATACTCTCGCAGCACGGTTCCTCGGTGCAGTTAATCTTTGCCTTATGGCGTTGACGTTCGGTGTCGCCGCCACCGGTGTAGCACAGGCGCAGGACAATGGCGCGTTCGCCTTCGAAGTTTCCGGCGATCTGATTCCTGATACCTCGCCGGCCAATCCACAAGGCCGCGTATTCAAGTTCAATATTCCAGCCGGCAAGCGTCTCGTGATTGAACGAATGACCATGCTGATCGTGGTGGAGCACAGCACGCCGCAACTGGGAAATCCCATCATTGGAATCCCTGAACTTTCGAGATCCACTAATGGGCAGGGTGTGGGAAGTTTCCTGCCGCGGCCGGCGCTTCAATATTCGGTGGGCGGTTTTGATACCTATCTAATGTTTATCGCTCCCGGCATGTATGCCGACGGTCCGGCCCCGGCTGAGATCAGCATGGTGATCGCCAACTCCAAAGCCTTACCCAGTTCTTTCGGCGGTACGTTTTTGGTTTCGATCTCCGGTCACCTGGTTTGTCCGCAGTCGCCGGCCTGCTTGCCGTCGGTGGCGCCACCCACGAACTTTAGTGCGGCGCCGTCGACCAGCGACGCAAGCGTCGTGGCCCAATCGCGACCTCGCTTCGCGAAACCGACGAGTTGAGGGACGTCGATTGCACCGAAACTTCCCGGCCTCAGTTGGGACCGGCGAGCGCACGGCAAGCGATACCCGGCGGCCTGGCGGTCGCCGGGTAAAGCACAATCAACATTTCGCAGTTGCTACCTCCCGAAACGTCGCCGGAACTCGAGCGATTCGATGAACGCGCGCACCATCTCGGCGTCCTGGAAGTTCCCATGAAACTGGTTCAGCTTATTGAGCCAGAAGTTAAATCCCTTCATGTCGCCATCAGGCGCGTCATCGGGATCGCGCCGCAGGTAACCGAAGTATTGCATCAGCACGAAACAGCGGTTCGTCTCCTGACTGATGAAGGCCGGGTTCTCGACAATCTGCCGCAGCGCCTGCGCCCGCGTTAAGGTGCCGTTATTGAGACCGTCGATCAGCGCCTGCCGATCTGCTGCCGCCAGCGTCAGCCTGGCGTTCTTCAACAGCGCATCGACATACTGCGTGTTGGTCAAAGAGCCAAACGCGGCTACGAAGGCCGGGTGATGAACCCAGTCATCGATAAACGCCTGGGTGTTCGCCTCCAGCTTTTGCTGCCATCCCGCCTGGTTCACGACGACTCCCTGGCTGATGGTCTTGACGTCGGCAATGAACTCGGCGAATCGCGGAAAGCGTCCGAAACTTGCCACGTACAATCGTTCGATCAGAAAACCGGTATGCTGAAACTCAATCGACATGAAGAAGGCCGCGCTGGTGTTGACCCGCATCACCCGCCGGCAATTGTCGTCTGAGCCGCACTGATCGATGTTCCTCACCCAGAAGGCAAAGCCCGAGTCGTCCGGGTCACGACTGAGAAAGTCTTCAAAATGTTCGCGCACAAAGTCATGCGAATCGTCGACGTCGCCCTGCAGCACGATCGCATCGGCCACCAGCGTCCCATCACTCTGTAACCGGCCCACAACCTTTACGCGAGAACCGACAACCGGCAGTGTGTTCGGCGGTGCGAATCGAGTCGTGGTGGTGACATGAACGACAAGGTTGCCGATCTGCCAATCGCCGGCTGGTCCGGGCGCGGGCACGCTACCGACGGCGCCGAACAATTCAAAGAAGTTAACAAAGGGCCCCAGATCATCGTTTCGTTTAACTTCGATCCGCTGGGCATTGATGGTGCCGTCGGTTTGCAACGGTCCGGTGATTTTGACTAAGGAACCCACCACCAGGGGACGATGCCCGGTATCGATTTGCGTCGAACTGGTGACATGAATAGTGCGTCCGCTGACCACCCAATCACCCACGAAACCAGTCGTGGCCGGCAATTGGTCCACCAACCCCAGCAAGCTAAAGCTCGGCGCTGCGTTCGGGACCCGCTCGAGCTCCGCGCTGATAGCATCAACCGAGTTGTCGGGGCGGAGAAATCCTTCGATCTCGACGAAGGAGCCGACGGTAATGGCGGCGGGGTTCGGCCGGATTAACGTCAGCGCATTAACATGAATCGTGCTTCCGTTGACCTTCCAGTCGCCGATCAGCCCGGCCGAACTCGGAAGTTGCTGGACCATACCGGCGATTTCGATGCGCGGCGTGTTCTCAAGACTTCCGGCGCTTCGTTCCACTTCTATTCTGGTTGCATCGACAGAGCCATCGCTGCGGATGGTTCCCCTCACCTCAACCAGCGCCCCGACCGCCACCAACCCTTCTTCCTGTTGAATTCTGGTCGCGGCGGTCACGTGAACCGTCTGGCCCTCGACCTTCCAATCGCCGATAAACCCTGGCGTATTTGGCAAGTCCGTGATCATCCCGCGAAACTCGATGGCGTTGGGCGGGTTTTCGACCGGCTCGATTTTCACCGCATCGATCGAACCGTCAGTTCGCACAAAACCCTTGACCGCCACCAGGTCTCCGACAGTTATGGGACCATCCTCCGTCTCGATTTTTGTCAGCGAGGTCACGTGCACCGTGCGGTTACTAACCATCCAGTCGCCGAGCAAGTCGGGCGAGGCCGGCAGAGTTTGGACCATGCCGGTGAATTCAAAGAAGGCCGGCTGCTCACTTGCTTTGGTTTCAATCCTGCTGGCGTCGATCGTTCCGTCGGTCCGCAGCGTGCCAACGACGCTGACAATCACGCCCACGGCCACGGGCTTCGCAGTTTGGTCTATGGTAGTGGTAGCCGTGACGTGAACCGTACGGCCGCTGACAATCCAGTCACCGACAAAGCCGGTCATCGCCGGCAACTGGTCAATCCGTCCCCGGAACTCAAAATTCCGCGGGGCTTTGATCTCGATCTCGGTGGCAGAGACAGAACCGTCGTTATTCATCCGGCCTTCAATCTCGGCAGTCTTGCCAACGGCCGGATCGCCGGCATCGCGCTCGATTCTGGTGTTGGAAGTCACGTGCACCGTGCGGCCGCCGACCGTCCAATCACCAATAAAATTCGGAGTATTCGGAAGAGTTGAAATTGCTCCGGTAAACTCGAACTCATCATCATCGTTCGCCAGAACAAACGCGCTTCTTAGCGGGGAGACCATGATCAGCAGCCCAAATAAAGCCCAGCCTAGCGGGCGGACAAATCTTATGGATGGCATACTTCCTCCTGTTGCTTTTGAAAGGATCGAATGAGGCTTGGGCAAGCACACACAGACGTCCGCAGGGTAGGCAACAACCGCGCTGGATCTCCCAGCGGGCCGCTTAATGGGCGACCTTCGCGGCCACGGGTCTGCTCAAATCCAAACTCGCGCCGGTCATCATCCCGGACTGAAATCTGCGCGCACCAGTATTCGCAAAACGGGTCAGAATGAAATTGCGATCGAATAATAATTTGCTGACAAATTATCCGGGGCCGGGTTGCAAAGCGCTTCCTTGACAATGGCGTCCCGGTCTTTAGAATGACATCTTACGATTCGTCGCGGAGATGTGGCCGAGTGGCTGAAGGCGGCGGTTTGCTAAACCGTTAAGGGTCAAAAGCCCTTCACAGGTTCGAATCCTGTCATCTCCGCCAGAAACATCAGGAGGTCAGAGGTCGGAGATCAGAGGTCAGAAACAGCCGCGCCGGCGTTTCGTTTTTGCTGACCTTTGACTTCTGATCTCTGACCTCTAATCGTTATGGTTCGCGTTCGTTTCGCCCCATCACCAACCGGCTATCTCCACATCGGCGCGGCGCGCTCGGCGTTGTTCAATTGGCTCTTCGCCCGCAAGGTTGGCGGCAAATTTCTGCTGCGCATTGAAGACACCGACCTGCAACGCTCGACCGACGAATCGACGCGCTCGATCATCGAGGGGCTTGAGTGGCTTGGTCTTGATTATGACGAGGAGAAGGTCTTTCAATCTGATAATGCCGAGAAACATCGCGCGGCCGCGCGGCGCCTGGTGGATGAAGGCAAGGCTTATCGAGATTTCACGCCCAAAGAAGAACGCGCCGACGCGAACGTCAAGAAAGACATCGCCGAACGCGCCCGCGCGCACGCTGGCGAAGGAATCGATCATCGAAGTAATCCGTTTCGCGACTTATCACCAGAAGAGTCCGAGCGGCGGGCCGCAGCGGGAGAGCCGTTTGCGATTCGTTTGAAGGTGGCCCGCGATGGCGCCTCGAAATTCACCGACATCGTTTACGGCGAGCAGGAACGCGCCTTTGCGGAGATTGAAGATTTGGTGCTGCTCCGTTCGGACAGTCATCCGCTCTACAACCTCTCGGTCGTGCTGGACGACATCGAGATGGGAATCACCCACGTGATTCGCGGGCAGGACCATCTGACCAACACGCACAAGCAGATTCTGCTTTATGAAGCCTTCGGCGCGCCGACGCCGCAGTTCGCCCACTTGCCGCTGATTCTGGCGCCCAACAAAGCGAAACTTTCCAAGCGCAAACACGGCGAGGTGGTCTCGTTAACGACCTATCGCGATCGCGGTTTTGTCCCGGCCGCATTCCGGAACTTCCTGGCCCTGCTGGGCTGGTCGCCGCCGGAAGGCAGAGAGATTCTGTCACGCGACGAATTGATCGAAGCTTTCTCGCTGGAAGCCATCGGCCGCGCCAATGCAGTTTTCAATTTCCAGGAAAATGATCCGCGTCATTGGACTGACGACAAGGCATTGTGGATGAATGCGGAATACATCCGCACGATGCCGCTGGATGAATTGTCGCCAATGGTCAGGGACGAATTGCGCGCCGCGAAACTCTGGCGGGAAGAATATGATGACGATGAGCGCGAGTGGTTCGCGCAGACGGTCAACCTGATTCGCCAGCGATTCTTTACCCTCAAGGATTTTTCATCGCAGGGCCGCGCCTACTTTTCCGAGGACTTCGACTTCGAGGAAGCCGCCGTGCGCAAGAACATTTTGAAAGAGCCGCGGCTCCGGGAACTGCTGCCGCAGCTCGCCGAACGAATCGAAGTGATCGAGCCGTTCACCGCCGCGACTGCCGAAAGCGCGCTCCGCGCTTTCGCCGAAGAGTCCGCAATAAAGGCTGGCCTTTTCATCAATGCTTCGCGCACAATGCTCACCGGCCAGGCCGTCGGGCCATCCATGTTTGAGGTGTTTGAGATAATCGGGCGTGACCGCTCGGCCTTGCGCCTGCGCAGCCAACGTCCCTGGAATGAATTCAACTAGTCGTTCATCGAGGAGAACTTTCATGAAAAGATCCTTCGTCGCAGGTGCGATTCTGTTTGTCTGTGCTCTGGCCGTCTGGGCCCAGAACACCAACACTTCGACCTCCAGTCGCGGGCGCACCGTCGATCCCAAACCGACGCCGACACCAAAGACCTCGAGCAAGCCGGCCGCCTCGCCGTCACCGTCACCCGCGACCGGCGGGCGCACTGCCGTTGGTCCATCGACGGCGGTGCTGGCCGCCTTCGACAAGATTATCGACGGCATCAAGAAGGCCAACGTCGATTTGTACATGAGCGGCTATGACAACGCCTCCACCCTGGTCCTTTTCAATTACAACGGTACCGTGACCAAAGGTTGGGATCAGTTAAAGAAGAACCGCGAAAGTTCCTTCCCTAACGTTAAAGACGTCAAGCTGGATATTCGCGACAAGCATGTGCAGATGCTCGGGCGCGATGGCGCGGTCGTGACCTGCCTGTGGACGCAGACGCAGACTTACAACGGCCAACCGGACACGGCTTCGGGACGCATGACCCTGGTCTTCAAGCACGTCGGCGCGGACTGGAAAGCCGTCCACCTGCACACCTCTCCCGATAAGCCCGATCCGACACGCGTCCCGCAGTCGGAACAGTCACCTCCGGACAACAACTCGCGAAACTAATAGATGAGCGACGCCTTCGTTGGCATCCACGTCTCAGAGTCCGCGGTCACGCTCGCCGTCGATCAAAGCGACCAGGGTTTTACCTGCCCGCTCGAGCCGTCAACCACCGATACACTTATCAATGAGCTGAAGCGGCTGGAACCGAAGCTGATCGCTTTTCAGGCCAGCCGCGACGGTTTCGAGCTGCCCCTGGCGGCCGCGGTGCATACGGCCGGCTGGCCGGCAATAATCGTCGACGCGAGCGCGCCGGCTGTGGCAGTCGCCGCCGATCGCGCGCGTGCTCTCGCAGACATCGCGGCCAAATTTCCGCGGCCCAAGGCCGCAACAGTCCCGGCGCGCGCCAACGAACTTAACGCGCTAGTCAAACGGCGCAGTGAACTTAACGAATTGCTCGGCATCGAGCGCGCCCGCGCGCAATCGTCTGCGCCGCTGACCCGTCGGGAAATCTCTTCACATATTTTTTCAATTGAGCAACGTCTGGCCGCGATCGACTTCGAACTCAGGAAAGATCTTCGGGCGGCGGGCGTCTGGCGCGTCAAGAGCGGGCCTTTTCAAAGCACCTCATCGATCACCCTCATCAGCATTGCGCTGCTGGCCGCCGCCGCGCTTCTGGTGCTGCCATTATGGATCGTCAAGTACCCGGCCCTGCTTGATTACCCGAACCATCTGGCTCGAGTGTGGATCCTCACGCACATCAACGATCCCCAATATCAATTCGCGCAGTACTACACGGTGACCTTCGGTCCTTACCCATATCTCACGATGGACGTCCTGCTGATGGGTTTACAGAAACTCTGCAGCATCTTCACCGGCGGCAAGATCATTCTCAGCCTTTGTGTGCTCGGCGTTCCGCTGGCCGCGTGGTTTTTTGTGCGCCAGGCGAATCGCGACAACACGTCGCTCGCTTGCTGGGGACTGTTGTCGGCATACAACATCTTCTTTCTTTGGGGATTCGTAAATTGGCAGCTCAGCATGGCGCTGGTACTGCTGGTGGCCGGTCTCTGGATTCGTCATCTAACAGGACCGACCATCCTGCGCTGGCTGGCGCTGTTGTTGATTGTCACCATCCTGTACTTCACCCACCTGCAAGGCTTCGGGCTGGCGGGCTTGCTGGTCACGGCTTACACGGCGTTAAGGTTGAAAGGACTGCGCCGGATTGGGTCCGCGCTGGTGCAGGGTTGGGCCCTTTTTCTCCCCGGCGCCAGTCTCCACCTGATCACGCGGATTGCGACGCGAGAAACCTCGGCCGCCTGGGCCATGAATTTTCACCCGCTCAGCGATAAATGGGAGCGCCTCTATTTCTTCATGCAGGGTTACTCGCCCGGCCTGGACACAATCACCTTGCTGGCAGTAATCGCCTGCGCGTTCGCCGCGTGGTGGCGCAATCGGGAATTCAAGTGGAACCATCCATGGCCGGCTATCACCGCCGGATTCTTTCTCTTGTACTGGGTTTTTCCCGGATACGGAGTCAATTGGGCCGGTGACGATGCGGATGTTCGGCTGCTGCCTTTTGTTTTCATGTTGTTGCCCGCGGTGGTCCATACCGGCCGGCGCGCGCGCTGGATCGCCCTGGTAGCGTGCCTGTTATTTTGCGCCCGCAGCGCTACCGTGATTCGCACCTGGCGGGCTGAACAACCTGAGCTGGCCGGCCTGTCCCGCTCGTTCGCGATCACTCCGTCGAACGCGCGGATCCTGCCGGTGATTGAATCGCGCGACGACGAGCCGCAATTTCGCCCCTACGCGCATTTCTCGGCTTACGGGATTATCGAGCGCGGGTGGTTCTCGACTTATCTGCTGACCATCAAAAACGTCACCACCGTACAGGTGAAATCAAACCTGGCGCGGCCGGAAGGCTTTTGGGACCTGGATTACCAGGACGATCCTGACTGGGACAAAGTTGCCGATGATTACGACTATGTCTGGGCCTTTCATGTTCCGCAATACAAGGAAGATCTCGATGACATCGGCGAGCTGGTTTATGAGAGCGGCGACTTGCGTCTCTACCGGATCAGGAAAGATCGTCCGAAAGATGATGACGACGATAAGCCCTAGTGTCAGAACCGGAAGCGGTAGCGACCGGGCCTAATTGATTCCAAACGTGCTCACTGGGGTCCGGTCGCTACCGCTTCCGGTTCTGGCAGGTCGGCTGGTTTGTTGCGGCTGAAGAATTCTCTGAAATTCATGATCGCAATCGCGCCGGTGACCGCCAGGATTGGAAAGAACTCAACCACATAACGCGGCTCGACACTCACCGCTGTCGAGAACAAAACCAGGCGCGCGCCGAAAATGAGAGCCACCAGCAACACCCACGCGCGCTCATAAAAGCCTCCATTCATCGCCAACAACGCCAGCCCGCCAACTCCGAGCACTGTGTAAATTCCCACCAGCACCGCAAAGATTGGCAGCCAGAAATTTTCCATCCGGTTATTTTCCGGATTGTTTAAGGGCAGCGCATTGCCGACGAAAGGATAAAAATCTGAGTGCGTATTGAACCAGAGCGAATGAGCGCGCCGTAGCGGCAGTAACACGTAATAGCGAAACGGGTGCCGGGCGATCCGCTCGGCGGCAATCTGGCCAAAGGCTGCATCCAACTCCGGCGTCAGGTCGGGAGTTTTCGCCGACTGGTCCTTGCCCGAGTCGCTGTCCTCATCGTTTTCGTCGTCGCTTTCGCCGGGTTGTTTGGTCTGGTCATTCCCCGGTTGATTGGGCGCCGCCGGCTTCGGGTCAGCGCTATCCTGGCCGCTCTCGCCGCCGGGTTCGTTGTAGCGATCAAACAGCGCGGCGACGCGATCATGTTCTGCTTGTGAGTCGAACGCGGTATCCGGCAACTCATCGACATCGATCTGGCTCTGATCCAGGTTCCAAAGCAGATCGTCCAGATACTCGCCGTCCGTCATCCAGGTCTTCATCCAAAGTTCGTAACCCAGCGGGACAAACTCGCCGGGCATGTTTCCGTTCGGCGGCGCTAAAGGTTGGAACACATGCAGGGTGCGCCAGTTCCGTATGGTCCACGGCGCCAGCACCAGGATGAAAGCAATGGACAGCGCCGCGCCGGCAGCCATGGTCTTTGGCAGTCGTTGCTCCGGCCGCCGCACTATCTTCAAAATGATGACAGCGCCAATTGCAGCCGTTATTAAACCAACCTCAGGTCGAAACAGCACGTCGATGCCGGTGAGCAGTCCGGCCAACGCCCACCATCGCAGCTCTCGTTCAAATTTCTCTTCACGAAATGCAATCGTCGTCGCAATACAGGCGGCCACGATCAGAAAGGTCGCCGGCACTTCGGTGAGGATGGTCGCGGCATAAATTGTGGTGAAGGGATTGACCGCTGCAAGCGCCAGGGCCGTGATCGCGGTGATTATCTTTTTCCGCTCATCCGGCTGCCAGAGCCAGGCAAGCCAGGCAACCAGCAGGCAGGTGCCGGTGTCGATGAGCGCCTGAATGATGCGCACCGCGGTGTTGTTGGTATGACCAAAGACCGCGTAGATGCCGGCGAGAAACAAGGGGTAGCCAGGCAAGCGCACGAAGGAAGGCGTGAACGGCGCTTCATCCAGGTGGCTGTAGACATGGTGCTCGAGCACATTGCGCGCGATCTGCTCGTAGACAATGCTGTCTCCGGCTGAGTCGCTCGGCAGCCAATGCACAACGGCGACGCGAAAGGCGGCGGCGCCCACTATGAGCGACAGAATAATGAAGCGCTGGTTTCGAGTGAACATTGATGGCGGTCGTATTCGATTTAAACCGTCTCGTGCTCCTTTCGCAACCCGCGGTGAATCATTTGCGCGGCACCCGACCGTCGCAGCCTCAGATGAGGGCCCGCAAAAACCGAAAATTAGGTGCTAAAGGTATCGGGAGTGGGGCAGTAGCCCGACCGTCAGCGAGGGCTCCTTTCGGCGAATTTATGAGCCCTCCCTAACGGTCGGGCTACTGCGCGGGAGCGAGCAGCTCATGAATCCGCGATCAGCCGAAGCTTTTGCGAAACAGGTAGGACATCTTAATAAAGACCGTGCGGCCGTTGCGACGGAAGCCGGGCTCTAGTTGCCCGCTGAAGGGACTGTATCCGTTGCGGGTGAGATCGTCGTTGTAGCCGATGTACAGGGCGGTTCCGGGATTAGGCGCCCAGCCAAACAGGAACTGGCCTTTATAGTTTGACGCCAGCGAATCGTAGTCGATGCGGCCGCGCGCAAAGATGAAGCGGGTGAACTGATAAGTCGCCTTGGCGGAAATGATGTTTTCGTTGAAGGCCAATAATCCGGTGTCGTCTCGCCGCAATCGCTGGTTGGTAAAACTAAGGTTGATATTGAGCGGCTTCGACGGCGTGTAGGTTATTCCGGCGTTGACGTTGAAAAACTTCCCTGCCCCCGGATCCTGCGGCGCCAGACATTGAACCGGCAGAGGGCTGGTCTTACAGAGACCCGCCGCGGCCGCTGCGCGCTGGGTGACGGCGGGAATGCTGGCGCGCGGATACTTTGGCCCGGCGCCGAAATCGTAATCGAGATTGCCGTACGACTGGTTGGCGAACGCGTTGAAATTGAATTTCTTGTTTACGTTCGACTGCGCCCACAGATAAACACCGCCGTTGGGATGGGAACGCTCGGCGTCGTTGCCCCAGAAGGTGCAGGTATTCTTCTGCGCGCAACCGGTGCCGAAGAATTTGCGGGTCGGCCCAAACTCTTCTTCGAACACGCGCTCGTATCCGATATCAACGCCGACGCCAATCGATGTCTGGCGCGGGAAGTTCCACTGGATCTGGCTCTCGTTGTTGTAGTTCTGGAGGTTTCCCGACCAGTCAAAATTGGTGCTGAAGGCGTTATAGGTGCGCCACGAAATTAGTTTGGCTTTCGGATGCGGTTCCGAATTGTAACGCACAAAGAGGTTGTGATTATTGGTGTTGGTGCGGCGATTAAATCCGAGATCGGAACGGTAATAGCGGGTGCGGCCCACAGTTGAATAGTCATAACCAAAATGGCGGCCGCTCATGTTGTAGTCCGTCGCATAGATGAAACCGTTCTCGGGACGGCTGGCCGATTTTCCTTCGTCGGCATAGAAGAAATCCTCACGCGAATGGGTCGCCAGCACCTGCGCATTGAAGGTCGTGGCTTTGTCGATGCGGAACTTCGCATCCACACCGCCCAGTTCGTTGTATTGATCGACGAATCGCCGGTACGTTCCGATAACTCCGATGAACGAATCCTTCGTGCCGAGATCGTGCTTCAGCCGCAGAATGCCGGCGCTCGCATTCTTGTCTATCAGCCGCGGATCGGCCGTGGGCCGCTCTTCGGGTGAGTAATTGCCGGGCGCGTTGTCTGAAGCCAACAGCAACCCGAAGGTGTTTCGATCGACTTTGCCGGTCAGCTTCACCGCCATGTCGGGATCGACAATGGTGCGGGTATGCACCGCCTGAATTTGCGTCTGAAAGATGTCGATGCCTTCGAGAAAGAAAGGACGCTTCTCCGGAAAATAGATCGGAAAGCGCTGGTTGGCAGTCACAACTAACTGATCGGATTCAATCTGCGCAAAGTCGGGATTCAAAGCAAAGTCCAGCGTCACGTTGGGCGTGATGGTGTATTTGCCGGTGAGACCCGGATCGAGGTGAATCGGCTCGTTCACCAGGCGGCCGGGATCGAGCATGCCCGTCGCCAGTTGCGCTGATGAAAGCGTCGCCTTGCGGCTCGCGGTTTCGGAAACCGTCAGGCTGGGAATCAACTCCAGCGTGCGCTCAGTAGAGATTCCTTCGAGTCCGGTCAGATGCCCTTCCTGCGCCAGCCAACTCGAGTTGTCGCGGCTGATTGGCATCCACATGTCGAGCTCGTTGTTAACGCGCTTGATGCGCCGCCAAAAGTGCGCGCCCCACAGCTTGTCCTTGCCCGCCACATAGCGCAGCGATTTGAAAGGGATCGCCACCTCGACTACCCAGCCGTCTGAGGTGACGCTGCCTTTCGATTCCATCACGATGTCCGGATTAAAGTCTTCGCCGTTATCGGTCCAACTGCCATCGGCTTGAATCCCGAGCGGGTTGAAGTCGAACTCGTATGCCTTGCGGCCGTCATTGAAAGTATCAAAGAGAATCCCGACGTAATCGTCGTTAAAGATGTTGTCCCGCTTGGCAATCGTCGCGCGCACTTTGTCGGGCTCGTCATAGCAATGAAAGGCGATGTAGATGAACTTGGCATCGCGGCCCAGCAGCACTTCGGTTGGTTTCGAGGGCGCGATGTTGTCGCCCGGCTGGACCTGATAGAAATCTTTCAGGACCACGGCGCTCTTCCACACTTCATCGTCCAGCTTGCCGTCGATCACCGGCGCCTTCTCAAATTTCGGCAGCTTGACTGGATTCGCCTTCTCTGCCGGCAGATTGATGCCGGATTTCGGCGCGCTGGTGGTGGCGCCATGCGCCGATTTGTTGTCGGGCTTTTTGTTTTCAGGCTCTTTGTTTTCGGGCTTGGGCGAACCTGCGGGCGCCGCGTTATTTACCAGCGGGGCTTGAGCTGCAACGGCAATTACACTTGCCGCCAAAATAGCGGATAGAAATAGAAACTTTTTCATGAAACCTGCTTGGCGCAATTTTTGGAGGCAACGCGCCAAAGTCATTCTTATTTTTTTAAAGCGCAGGCGTTTGGGGCTGATACCAAACGTATAGCCTACGTATTAGTTCATTCTCAGGTTCGCGCGCGCGCGAACTCTTTACAATTCTTTACAAACGAGTCAGTACCGGAGCGGAGCCGACTGGGTCGCGCCGCACCTTTCAAAGAGAGGCGTGGCCCGGTCGCTACCGCTTCCGGTTCTGACACACTGACACCATCAAAAACTCAAACGCAGTTGCGCAAATATGCGCCGGTTACCGGCGCCGTCACTGCCGCCGGGTCCAAAACCGCCGTACTGGTTAACGTTAGTTGTCTGTCCAAAGAGCGGCGAAGACAGATTCGATATTGGGTTCCCCAGATTCACATTATTAAAAAGGTTCAGGAAGTTGACGGAGAGCTGCAGCGTGTAAGGTTTCGCTTCCGCCGCCGCCGGCGCCGCCTTTTGCCCCACGCCTGAGGAGGCATCCTTAACATTATTTGACGCCGCCTGATTCGCATGATGGGCCGATGGTAAATCGCCGAAGCTCCACGATTTCATCACGCGCAAATTCACTGAAAAATAGCCGGGGCCCTGACCATAGTTGCGCGGAATCAACTTCTCTCCCGGCGCCGGACGCAAATTAAAATTCCCAAACCGGGTGCAGACGATATTCACCGGCGGATTTGCGCAATCGACACCCGCCGGAGCGAACGATGGACGCTCAGTGAAAATGTCGTCACCGTTGATGTCCTGACCGGTAATGATGTTGAAAGGACGTCCGGTTCCCGCGTTGACAAAAGGATTGAGCGAGATGCCCCACCACGGCAGATTGAAGGTGCCGAAGAAGTTGACCCGGTGGCGAATATCATAAGACGCCCGGCCATACTCCCCGCTTAAGTCATAAGTATTCACCGGGAAAAGCGTACTGCCCTGCCCGTCGCTGTTGTTATTCGACTTGCCCCAGTTGTAGCTGGCAAAGAAGGTGATTCTTTTCGTCAGGCGGCTGTTCAGGTTGACGAATATCTGCTCCTGGTTAAATGAAGCGGTCGCTTCATATTGATAGATTTCACCGACATTGCCGAATGGCCTAATGCCGTTGGCGTTGGTCGCGGTGATACTTCCGGGCAGCGGCTGGTTGATGTCCCGCGCGCGGATCACGTGCGTGATGTGCAGGTAGTACGCGCCGGCCGTCATGGTCGTGTGCCGCGGCAACTGCCGCTCGATCTGTAAGGCCTGAAACAGAAACGTCGGCGTGTGCAGCAGCGGATCCACCTGCCACTTCGTCGTTTGCGACAGCGGCAGCGAACTCACCGGCGGCACGTTGGGAAAGGCATCGAGCGGCGAACTGACCGGCGGCACAAACTGGCCGTTTACAAAGAGCGGCGTTTCGCTGACGCTGAACTGTTGCGTGGTGACGCCGTCAAAGCGACGCGCTTGCAAAGTATTGAATGCATTAAAACGGTTGTAGAAGATTCCGCCGCCGCCGCGAATCACCGTCTTTGGCGGATGCGATCCATTGCCGGCATTTGGCGACCAGGCAAACGCGACGCGCGGCGCGAAGTTCGTCGGGCTGTGAGTGTTGGTCTGATATTCGTATCGCAGTCCATAACTGAACAGGAGATTCGGCCGCACCTTCCAATCGTCCTGCGCGTAAAACCCCACGTCGTACTGCGTCACCGTGGCTAAAGGGTCTCCCGAGGTAATCGAGAATTGTGAAGCGCCGCCGCCGAGTGTGCGAATCTGCGTGGGCGACAATCCCATCTGCTGATACAACAGCGTGCGGCGGTAACGCTCAAGGCTGTCCACGAACACGGGCGGGGCCGTCAGGATCGGCACATTGTTCGCATCCAGTTGTGGCACAAAGGCTCCCGCAAAAGTGTAGGTGCCGCCAAAGTTCGCCGGGTTAACATCATCGACATGATATCCGCGCAGGCGGACACCGAATTTGATCGCGTGGGTCTTATGCTGCCAGCCGAGGAAGTCGCCCAGCTCCCAACGGGTAAAGTTGTTGACGGCGTGGCCCACCTGCGATCCTCCGGCCACGAAGGCGCCGGTCACATTGATGGCCGGCTGCGTCGTGTCGCCCAGGCTTTCATTGCGCGAACGGATCAGTTGAAAGCGCGCTTCGTTGAGCAACGCCGGCCCTAATACGGCGGTCTCAGTGACTTGCAGGTTATGAAATGTCGAACGGGTCTCGTAGGCCCGCTGCGGCAGCGAGAAACCGCCGACCCCAGCGTTCTCCATGCTGTCCTGGTTAAAACCGTAACGCACGACCAGGGTATTTCGATCATTCAACTGGTAATCGAGTCGCGGGCCGACATTAAAAGATCGGCGCGGCACTACTACGCCAAAACCGAACTCCACGGGATTCAGGTTCGGACCGAGGGTGGTCGCCTTCACCAACGCATTGTCATCAACCTCCTGCCGCTCGATGTTAAAGAAGAACGAGGCCTTTTTGGCGACGATGGGGCCGCTGAGATTCCCGCCAAAGTAGCGAATCTGAAACGGCGGCCGGTTAAAGGCGAACGGATTGCGCGAGTTCAGGCTCTCATCGGTGAAGTTAAAGAATGCGCTGGCGTGATACTTATCAGTGCCGGGCTTAGTCAGAATATCGGTGCGGGTCGAAGGCTGATCGTTCTCTGCCGCGAACGGATTCTGGTTTATGCGAATCTCCCGAATTGAATTTTTGGGCGGCACCGTGCCGTTGGAAAATCCGTCGACATAGATATCACCGGCGGTGCCCGGCCCGACCGGTGGACCAGCGAGTGCCTGTAAAGCGGCCGCCAGCTCTTCCGGGTTATCGGGCAACACATCGAGCTCCTTGCCTGAAACCACTGTCTGATTCGCGTTGCCGGCGGCCTCGACGCTCAACGGTTGCTCGGAATTGACGGTGACCCGCTGCTCGGCAATCGCCACTTTCAAAACCAACTCAAGCGAGGCCGCGAGATTTGCCGTGATGCTGACCGGCATCTGTTCGGTAGCCGCGAATCCGCTGGCCGTCGCCGAAACGTTGTACGTCCCCGCCGCCAGACCCTCGAAGACATACTCGCCGTTCGCGTTGGCCGTGGTGGTCTTTTGCTCCCCGCCGGACGCGGTGAGAGTAACCGTGGCGCCCGCCACCAGCCCGCCGAGTTCATCTTTTACGACGCCATGAAGTCCGCCGCGTGGCTGCTGCCCAAATGCAGGGGTCAGCCAGAGCGCGAGGGCTATGAAGACAGTAGTGATTTTCAGAATGTGCTTCTTCACGTGCAAATCTCTTTTCGCAGGGGGGCTGGTTTTCGGCGGATGGCGCGCTCGAGCAAGACTCGAGCACCAACGGCAGGTAGAGGTACCTCAAGGCGAAGAAGGGTGGTTTACGTCCGCGCTTCCATCGTGAAAGGTAGCCGGGGCAAGCCACCCTTCCTGACCCTGAGATGCTGAATAGTCTGCGTCTTACGCCGCCATTTCTGCGGCCGCTGCTCCGTTCCCTCGATGCGGGTTCGCAAAGAGCAGTTGATATCTTTTGATTTTCGCGTTCAGCGTGGTGTGCTTAACACCCAGCAGCCGCGCCGCGCGTGCTTGATTCCCGCCAGTGCGCACCAGAGCGGCGCGGATTAGATCGGCCTCGAATTTTCGCACTTCATCTTCGAGGCTGAGTTTATGTTCGGTGGCCGGCGCGGTCTGCTTGAGATAATCAACCGCATTGAGCAGCTCAACGGCCACATCACGTAATGAACTAAGTCGACTTTCAAATGCTTCGTCACGCAAGAGGTTTGCTGCCTCCCGTGACGTCACCGGATCTTCAGCCTTCCAAGTAAGTCCGTTCATGTTCCCCCCTTAAATTCCCCCTGAAGTTTCGTCCGTTTTCGATCGAGGGTGGGCTATGTTGACCCTCCTGCTAACCGTTCGCGCGAACGGCGGAAATCGTTCCCTTTATTTCGCGAGCAACTCGCCGAGAAACGCCGTGGCGCGCGCGTCTCGCATTTGTCCCAGCATCTGGACGGCGAGTTTCTTTACTTCAACCCGCGGGTGATTGCGCGCTGTGCGAATGAGAATCGGGATGGCTTCGTCCTTCGGCCGGCGGCCAATGGCGTTGATGGCCTGTTTCTGGAGTTGCACATCCGCGTCTGATTCCAACGTGTGGGTCAGAAAGCTAAGACTCTTTTCGCCGCTGATTCTTCCCAGACCGCTAATCGCTGTGCGCTGCATGGCAAAATCACTCGTGCGGGCCACCATGTCTGCCGGAGTCTGGGCGACCTGAATTAGATAAGTGACCGCGGCATCATGATTGTCATTGCGCGCAATGCCTCCGAGCGCAAGTCGCTTTAGATCCGCCGACGTCATCGTTTCGTAGAGATTTTCCAGCACCGGTAAGTTCGCCGCTGACCGCCCCTGGGCCAACGCGCCCATGGCCTGTTGTCGCGCGTCGCTCGGTTCCCGCTGGTTCCGGACAATGTCGGCCAGCAGCGCGTCTTTAGCCGGACTTTCCGGCGTATAGCCGAGCCAGTAGAGGGCGCGGTTGCGAATCGACTCGGCCGCCGGTCGCTTGACCAACTCCGTCAGGATCCCTTCCACCCGCGAGTCGTCATGCAGCGCGATGGCATAGGCCGCGCGATCGGCCAGCCGATTGACATCGGGCGCAGTCGAATCAACCATCGACTTGAGATAAGCCAGGCTCTCTTCATTTGCCGCCTTGCCCGCCCAGTAGACGGGATAGTTGCTGAACTGATGATCGCGCCGCAGGTTGTAAACCTCGGCCCGGGTAAATGCGTCGCGGGCTTTTTCAAAGAGCAGGAACAAACCCAGTTCACGCGTCTCGTATCGCGAATCGGACATCATCGAGAACCCATCGTTGGACCAGGTCACCGTGCCGCTGTCGTTGACGATTTCGAAATCGACGGCCACGCCGGGCCGCACTTCGAATTGATAGGCCACCCAGAACAACGGTGACTGTGCGTTCGCCTTTCCCTGCGCGATGGCGTTGTCAATTTTCGCTTTCAGGTTCGCGCCGTCGACCGGCGTGAAGTTCTTCGTTTGTTGCGCGCCGGCTGCGATTGCAGCTGTCATCAGCAAACATGTCGCGACGATCATGCTTCGTAGTCTAAACACCGCTGTCCTCCGGTTTGTGGCAACTCAAAAAAAGGAACGAGACTGGAGCGCCGGCGTAATCGTTTGCTCTTGCAGGGCAACCGCTCGGTTGCGCTCCAGTCTCCGATTCTTCGAGCCGGGCGCGGGCCCGACTCGAGACTGTTACGTATAGGGTGTGGCGCTGGCGCCGTTACTGTTTGAGCAACTCCTCGAAGTATTTGATTACCTCGGGATCTTTGCTTCGCCCACCAAGGATCATCACGATGCGACGACGGCGTTCCATTGGTGTCTGGGGATTGCGGGCAATTTCGATCAGCTTGTGTGTCACCTTCGGATTGTTCGAGTAAGCGAACGAATTAATAATCTGGGCCTTGATGTCTTCGTTGGCTTCGTGGTCATAGAGATTCATCAGGTCGTCGATGGTGGTTTCCCCGCCCCGGCGGCCGATGGCGACAATCGCCGCCTTGCGCAAGTCGACGTTGTCGGCGCTGCGCGCGATTTCGAGCAGCTTGGCTCCGGCCCGTTCACTCTTGCGATTCCCGAGCCCGGCGATCGCCGCCTTACGGACGTCCACCTCGGAACTCTTATCATAGATACCGATCAGAGCGTCGACCGCCGGCTCGCCCTGACGGCCGGCAATACTGGCGATGGCGCTCTTGCGAATGCTCGGCGGGCGGGTCGACGACATCGCGATCTCAGACAAGGCTGCGGCTGCGCGCGGGCTGGTGTGCCGGCTCAGTCCGTACATCGAAGCTTCCGTGATTTCGGTCTGGGTTGAGTTCAGCGCAAACTTAAGCAGCGGATCGATGACGCTGTCGTCATTCGTCGTGCCGAGCAGCGAGATGGCCCGGGCGCGCGTCCGCACATCCGGATCGTTTTCGGCGGCCGCCAGCAGCGTGGGCAAACCCGCCTTGCCACCGTAACGCGCGACCACACTCAGGGCTGCCCGCCGGCACGGCGGCGCTTGGCCCGAATTTGGTTTCAGCCAATTGGTCGCGGCATCCACGCCGCGCTGTGGATCACTTTCGGCCAAAGACTGGAGCACCACAATCTTGAATTCGCAGGGATCGTCGTCCGCCAGCCTTTCACCCGACATCACGGAATAGGGGACCCCTCGGCCCGGCCCGATGCCGACGCCGTCGCCGATGCCGGCGTAGACCACCCGGTCTTTCATCCGGTCCTGCATTTCCTTGACGCGCTCAGCCGTTCGTTCCTTCTGCTCCTGGACACGCGCGTCGGCGCGGGCTTTAGACTCGGCAATTCGTTCCTGCATCTCGGCGCGCCGATCCTGGACCTCGGCCGGTGGAGCCGTGGACTGCGCCATGGCGGCATTCATGCTGGTCGTGGCAGTTGCCGCATCCACGGCTGCGGCCATCGGCGCTGAACTGATCGCATCCACGTCGCCGATTCTCGCGACCGGCGCCACCGCTTCCGGCGTTGCCAATCCCGGCAACTGCGCCTTCAACAATTCGGCATCCTGCTTCCAGGCAGTCTTCTCATAGGCCTTCAGCATCTTGTCGATCGTCTGTTTGCAAAGATCGAACTTCTTCAATTGATATTCGGCATAGGCCGTCCAATACATGGCCGCGTCGACATTCTCTTCTTTCGGGAACTGCGACACATATTTACTGAAAGCCTGCTCGGCTTTGGTCCATTGCGCATCGTCGATCAGGTCCCGCGCCGACGTGAACGCCGTCGTAGCCTGGGGCGTGCTGCCCGTCTGCTGGGCCCAAGAGTTAACGGAGGGCTTGACCTTCTGCGCCGTAGCTTGATTCGATGTTCCGACCGCTAAGGTGATGATGGCGGCGACCAGTAATCCCAATACTGTTTTGCTTGATCTCATTTCGTTTCCGTCGTTTCTCATTTTCATTTCCTCAGTTCAATTAGTTTCAGAGTTATTCGTCGTAGGCTCGCAACTCTGCAACGATTTCAGTTTTCTCAACGCGATCGCGAATCTGGCGAATGTCCTTTGCGGGGGCTTTATCGGGCAGATTCGCAATATCGATCAGGAAAGGTTCCAAACTTCCCAGGACGGACTTGGCCGGAAACTTGCCGGCCTGCTCGGCATCCCGCCGCAGCACAATATTTTCATTCAAGAGCCGGCGCGCCTCGGCCTTTTCATAGGACACGTCGACTTCCTGATCCTCATCTGCCAGCTGGATAGCGCGGACCGAGATAAGCAGATTTTCCGCTTGCTCCAGATGACTGGCGGTGTCCTTATCTTCCATGTCGCTGTAGCCCACATCGGTGAACAGAATGTCAGGCTGAATGTCGCCGCGCTGGATCTTCTTTGGCCGGCGCCGGTCGTTGGTGGCAACCAGGATCTGCTCCGGCTCTTTCTTTGCCGGGCCCACACTGGCCGGCGGCACAACTTCCGCTCCTGAATCGATCCGCGGCGGCGCTGCCGGTGTCGGACTCTCTACTCTGGCAATCTGCTTGGGCACTGAATTATTCGGCCGCGTACGCCAGTAAGCCACGCCGATGACGATGGCGATTAGCGCCAGCGCCGCCGCCGGCATCGCCAATCTGAACGAGGGCACGGCCAACAATCCGGCGAACCATTCAAACAGGCTGGAACGGGACTTTGACGCTACGTTGCCTTCGGCCGCAATGCGCGCTGCGACCCCGTGCCAAATTGCCGGCGACACCTCCAGCTGGCGATCGTAACGAGCGAACAACTCATTCTCTGCCGTCAGCGCTTCGCAGGCCGCCGTGCAGCTCGTGCACCTGGCCAGGTGCTGGCGCACATGCTCGCTGTTTCGCTCGCCGGCTTCGCCGTCGAGGTAAACTTCCAAAAGGTTCACGCACTCATCGCATTTCATGGCATCTCTCAAATCTGGGTTCCCACATACTGCCCAACGCGCTGGCGCATCTCGGCGCGAGCGCGATGTAAATCGGTTTTCAATTTTGGAATTGAGAACCCGGTGATTTCCGAAATCTCTTCATAGCTGCACTGGTGAAAAACTTTCAGCGTAAACACCAGGCGCTTGTCCTCATCGAGCGTCGCCAGCGACCGTTGCACGACCTCGTTCAGTTCCTTATTCAAAAGATTGTGACTGGGGACGGGAGCTTGATCGCTCAAGTCGAGTACCTGCTTATCCTCCAGATCGACTTCCTGGTTCTTGCGAATCTTCGCGCGCAACGATTCGCGCGCAACATTTTTGGCAATTCCGAACAACCAGGTCGAGAGCTTGTTCTCTTCCCGGAGCGATTTCAGGCTGCGAAAGGCGCGCACGAATGTTTCCTGCGTCAGCTCCTCAGCCAGCTCGCGGTCGCCAATCTGGTCGTAAATGAAACTGATTACCGGTCGTGAGTACCGTTCAAAGATCAGGCGGAAGGCTTCCTCGTCGCCCGAGCACGCACGCATGACTAGGTCTGCTGAACTATTCATCAGAGATCCTGCGAACGCACCGGGCTGGCCTTTTATGCTTATTTCACGTGCCGCCAGCGGTTTCATCATGTACTCGGTGTGTTAGTGTGCCCCCAAGGTAAAAGGTTTCAGATTTTCGTACAATTTTTTGCCGTGGGGCTGGAACTATCTAAAACGGACAGGTGCGGAGCTTGGTTCCGCTATTAAGTAGGCCGGCGCAGGAATCAAAAGGGCGGTGGAAGCGAAATAGCCCGGTTTTGCGGGCGTAATCAAGCTTTATGCGGAACTCTGCCTCAAGGGCATTCAGCAGAGGGTGCGGTTAGACGCTGCGCGGCCGAGCAACTCCATAACTTTGAGATATCAACGGTGAGACCGATCAATAACGGTTGCGGCTCTCAGCAGCGATGACCCGGCAATCCCGGAGAACTCTGGAGACTATTGAGGCCGCGCCGTCACGCCGCTCGCTTGGCAGCCAGCAGACGTTTCACGGTCGAGAGAAAGTTCTGTGAGTTGATCGGCTTGGGCTCAAAGGCGTTGGCCCCGAGCTGCAAAGAGAAGGTGGCGTCTCCCGTTCCAAATGCAGTCGTGATGAGAACCGGAGTCTTTTCAAGCAACGCGGATCTTCGCACCTTGCGAAGTACGTCCATGCCATCCGCTCCGGGAATTCTGACGCCTGTCACAATCAGGTCAGGTCGAACGAACATTGCCTTATCGAAACCGCGGATGCCATCCGCGGCAATGACTACTTCGTATCCATCTTGTTCAAGAGTCGTGCGCATTAATTCGCGATTCTCTTCGTCGTTTTCAATTAGCAGGATCTTCTTTCTGGGCATACCTATATCCGTCGGGTTTTTAAATTGAGAAAGCAACTGCTCTGTTTGTGTACTCTAAGTAAAGAATTATTGTCGGGAGCATTCCGCGAATTCTGCCGCCCGCGCACTGAAGAATCGTCCGAAAAATCGCGGCCGAATTCCAAATCCCAAAACAAAAAAGGGAGTTAAGGACTAAGCCTTAACTCCCCATGGTCACCGCGCCATGAAAGGTTCGATTTCAATCACACGTTACTTGCCGTAGCGATAACCGTCGGCGTATCCATTTTGGAAAGCCTGCATGTAGTACTGCTGATACAGGCCGCGGTCGCCCATCCGCGAGTTGTAATCCTTCGACGCGTTGCCGTAGCGCGTGGGGTTGTAATGACCTCGGCGGCGATCGTCGCGACCAGCCTTCAGGCCTTCGTTGTATCCCGCGTTCAAAGCGGTCTGCCGCAATTCATAAGAACCGCCCTGGTTGCCATAGCCGTCCCACCTGCGCGACCCGTTGTTGTAGGAGCCGTTGTTGTTGTAATACCCGTTGTTGTTGTAACTACCATTCGAGTGCCAGTTGCCGTTCTGGTCATACCAGCCCTGACGCGACTGCTGTTCCCGCTGCCGTTGCAGTTCACGGCGTTCGCGTTCCTGTCTCCGGTACTGGTCCTGATTCCAGGTTGGATATTGTGCCTGGGCGGTCGTACCAGACATTACCGTGATGCCTGCAAACAACAACAGTCCCAGGATTGCGCCTCCAAGTCTTTTGATGCCGTTCATGTTCATTGTCATTTAACCTCCGGGATGACGCTTCGCAATGACCATGCCAAAACGGGAACGAGCAAAGGTCTGCTACGATAATCGCGGGCTAAGGCAAATGCCCTATTCCATATCGTGCCTCGCTCCACGACCTGCGTAGGAATCGAAACCTGCTTATATTGCGAGAGCATTGTCCGGGGATAACTTCAAAACACCTGAAACACTGTTTCGGTACGGCGGCCATTCGAAGCGCCCGGGGCAGTAGCCCGACCGTTAGGGAGATACCGTCTTGAAAATCAAGAGACGGATTTGAGTAGTACCTCATGATTCGGGTCAAAGGCTTTTCCGGTTTTGAGAACTCCGAACGCGATATGAAT
>Ga0126383_10000171_pt1 | contig 31995 bp, 59 predicted proteins | sample PanSoiMetPlot_35_FD_96882 | JGI IMG/M metagenome (GOLD analysis project Ga0126383, IMG submission 96882) | Tropical forest soil microbial communities from Panama - MetaG Plot_35 | ecosystem: Environmental > Terrestrial > Soil > Tropical forest > Bulk soil | place: Panama | collected 2016-02-17 | reverse complement strand
GGGATCAGGTGCGCCACGTGATGCTGCCCCAGGTCCCCGTCCGGGTCCACCTGGCTGTACCAGCGGCCGTACCGCCACCCGGCGGCGTGCGCGGACTCCAGCAGCGGCAGCGACTGCGCCGGGTCCGGCGCGGAGAACGTGATCCCGTCCAGGCCCAGGTGATCGAGCGGCCGGTTGGTCAGCCCCATGGCCGCCACCGCCTCCTCCCGCTCCGCCACGGCTTCGTAGCCGATCAGCTCGCCGTAGATCCCCGGCGACCGGCGGGCGGCGTCGGCGGCCCGGGGGAACCGGCGGGCCGCGAACCCCCACACCCGGTCCATGTCCACTGTCACGTGCCCGGACCAGCCGATCGCCCACTGCTCGTCGGTGGCAGCGGCACACATCAGCCGTTCCGCCATCCGCAGCCGGATCATCTGCCTGCCCAGGTGCGGGCGGACCGCCGGGGCGCACAGGGCCAGGTACCGGTCCTCCTCGGCTTGGGTGACGTGGTCGATGTCGCCCATGACCAGCTCCCCGGCGACGCCCATGAACAGGATCTCCATCTAGCTCACCGCCGCGATCTCTGCTTCGGTGGCCAGCCGCGCGACCGCGAGGGCGTCCACCCGGGCGCGCTCGCCATCGGACAGGAACTGCCCCGTCAGCGCGGTGCCCGCCGTGAACGGCACGGCCCCGAACCCGCCGTCCACCCGGTACGGGTGGTCGGCAGCGTTCAGCCCGGCGCGGAAGAACCTTTGGCTGAGGATCACCACCTTGCCGGTCAGGTCGATGTTCAGCGCGTTAGCCATCGTTACCTCCTCTAGTGATCGTCGCGCCGCAGCCCTGGCGGCAGTGCCACCCCGAGGGCCGCAGCCACATCGGCCACCCGCAGCACTCGGGCACGGGCTCACCGTCCCACGCGGGCAGGTCGCCGGGCCGGGCCTGGTGCACGTGGAACGTGCCGGCGGTATCCAGCCGCACGGTCAGCGCGGAATACTCCTTGGCCCGTGCCCAGTACAGCCAGGTGTGCTGCGCGCGGCGCTTGGCCTGGCGGGTGCCCCGGTCCAGCTCATCCCGCAGCCACTCCAGCCGGGCGTACGCCGACACCTCCCCGGTCGCCGGGCACACCAGGCCCCGCAGGTCGGAGTCCGTGCCGTGCTGGTACCCGGCGGCGTCCACCCACACGTATTCGTCCACGCGGGTGTCCGCCATGCGATGCAGCGGGTCGCCGCACAGCCAGCACGCCACCACCGGGCGGGGCAGCTCCCCGGGGGCCAGCTCCACCATCCCGGTATCCCGGCTGATCCGCATCACTCCTCCTCGCCGCGCAGCGCGGCCAGCACCAGGCCGGTCACCCGCGCCGTCTCCTCTTCCGCGTCGCGGGCGTTGGCCGCGACGATGTCCATGTCCAGCAGCTCCTCGATCGCGCCGGTCAGCAGCGCGTCCATCACCGGCACCGGCAGCCCCTCCGCCTCGGCCTTGCCGGCCGCGTCCAGCAGGTCCGCGTCCAGGGCCTGCTGTTCGGTGAGCGCGATTCGCTCAAACCGCAGCGCCGTTGGCGCGGCCTGGTAGTAGCCCTCGGCCCAGGCCAGGCAGTCCGCCTCCAGCGATTCGGTGATCAGCAGCCCGTGCGGGTCCAGGTCCCCGATCATCAGCACGACCGTGGGCACGTCCCGGCCGGACGCCCGGGAGGCGAACGCCCGCTTGCCTTTCAGCCCGGCAAACCCCGCCCCGGAGTACACCGGCACCCCGTAGGGGGAGCAGACCCGGGCGCAGCGGCCGATCAGCCCGGCCGCCTCCACCATCACCTCCACGTACACGTCCTGGCCGCGCTGCGGCGAGTAGGTGATGTTCGGGTAGCGGATCTCATCCACGATCTCGCCGGCCACCTCATCGGCGGACCGGTTGGTGTAGTACGGCACGTCCGGGGTCGGTGCCCGCCGGTCTTCCACCCAGTTCTCGGGGATGATGCCGGCGCGGCGCATCATGACCAGCATTTCCTGGACCTGGTTGGGGCCGATCTGGCGCGGGTCGGCACGCCGGGAGGACCCGCCGTGCAGCCGGCACCGGCCTTCCCCGTCGATGATGTGCTCACCGCGTACGCACCACATGGCGGGCTGCTTGACGTAGGTGAGCCCGTTGCCCATCCCGGCGGGGCGCAGATCGTAGAACAGGCCACGGGTGCCGCGTGGCAGGGTGCCCTCGGCGTCGTGCTGCTGGAATCGGCCCAGGATGTCGTTGAACAGCGCCCGGCCCACGCCGGTGGCGGGCCGCCAGGCCCGGTCCAGCGCGCCTTTGACCCGCTCACCCATTTACGGCCGCCTCGGCCAGCAGCGTGGCCAGCACCTCGGCTTGGTCGCGGGGGATTAGCACCTGGTCACCGTAGAACCGGTGGGCGATCCCGGCCTTGTTCAGCGCGGCCGACACCCGGCCCTTGTAGGCGGCCTCCTCGGCTTCCTTGGCGTCCTGCCGGGCGGCACGGTCGGCGGCACGGGCGGCCGACAGGCCGGGCTTTTCGTACCGCCAGTCCCGCCGGGCGTACCCGATCAGGCGCGGCTTGGACCGGTCTAGCTTGCCTTCGGCCACGAGCTGGGCCAGGGCCCGCTTGACCTGCCCGTCGAACGTGGACCCGGTCGATGAATCCTGGCTTAGCTTGGTGCCCAGGCCCACTACGACCAGCGCGGCGGAGCGGGGCCGGTCGGCGGCGAGGACATCCTCCAGCGTGGCTGCCTTAACGTCTTGGAATCTCATCTGGTACTCCTCTCCGCACACCAGTGTACACACAGGGGCCGGACAGTGGGCCCCCAATTCACCAGGCCACCAGCGGGCCCATGTTGCCGCAGCAGGGGCAGCCCCGGCTCAGCGCGTAGTGGCTGGACGCGGTGGTCCCGCCGTAGCACCAGCGGGGCACGGACAGTCTGTCGCGGGTGTGTTGGCTAACGGCGGTCATCGCGCCTCCACCCTTCCGTTGATCACGCGGCGGACATCGGCGGGTGCGACGTTCCACAACACCAGCTCCATGTCCACCAGCCGCAGCAGGCCACGCCGGGTCACCTCGGCCACCTCATACAGCCGCCCGTACCCGGGGGGCACGTCCCCGAGGTACCACACCAAGTCACCGGGCACCGGGCTGATCACCTCGAAAGACCGGCCGCCGAACGCCCGTTCGACCGGGTACGGCTCACCACAGACGTGCGACCCGTACAGCCACGGGTCCGGCAGGTCGTCTAGGCAGTCCACGCAGAACGCGGGGTCGCCGGGGGCGAGCCCGGCCTGGGTGCATCGCCGCCGCCGGATGTGCTCTTTCATGGCCAGGGTGAGGGCAGCCATCACGCTGCCCCCTTGGCCCGGTCCAGCTCGGCGCTGATCTCGGCCAGCCACGCGCCCAGCGCATCCGGGCGGATCACGATCACGTTGGGCGCGACCTCGGTCACCGGCGCCTGGCACTCGGCGTGCCCGCACCGGTCCGAACGCGGCGCCATCGGCCGCCCGCACCCGCCCTCGCACGGCGCCGGGTACTCGCACGAGCTGAACATGACGTGCTGCCGGTAGTTCTCATCCGGGCCCTGCCAGTGCTCGCGCCGCTCGTAGGTGCGGCCGGCGTAGATCCCGGACTCCGCCGTGTCGGGCCAGGTGTACCGCGACCAGATCGTCACGCCCCAGTCATGGCCCGGCGGGCAGGACCCGTTCGGCGGCGGCGGCGCGGGGTGGTCCCAGTTCTGACGGCGGATCTCTTGCCAGTCCCTCATCTGCACTCTCCCTTCCTTGCACCCTCATCATACCAGCTCACGCCACGGAATACACCTGTGGGGGGGATGGTTGTAATAGATGTGGGGCCGGGGAGTTCCGGCCCCGGGGAGAGGAGTGACCAGCCATGACCGCCGCCGTTTCTGGCGTCTTCGCGTGGGCTTTCGCCGCCGCGACCGCCGTGTTCAAGACCGGCCAGCCCAAGCCCGCCGCCGCCAAGCAGGCCAGCGCCCAGTTCTGGGCCGCAGTCGCCAGCTCGGGCGCGGGCACCGGCCCGTTCAAGGGCTTCGCCAAGTGACCTGGACCCAGGCCGCCGCCGCGTGCGGCAAGGCGGTCTACGCCACCGGCCAGCGGTGGGAAGTAGTGCCCGCCGCTGCCGGATGGGACATCAGCTACGTCGGCCCGTTCGCGGGCTACGACCCGGACACCTGGGGGAAACAGCCATGGCCGCCGAAACCGCAGAAATAATGGCCGCCTTCGCCGCGCAGCAGCGCGCCCGCCGCGCCGCCGCGCAGGCCCGGGAGGAGAACGACGATGGCCAGGACTGACCCCCGGTCGCGGGTCAAGGCCGGCGACATCATCGTGTGGCGCCAGTACTCGGAGCCCGGCTCGGGCTGGCGCGAACCGTACTACCGGGCCGGGACCGTCTGGTCACAGGCACCGGTCGGCAACGGGCTGCGGAGTGCCTGGTGGGTGATCCCCGACCAGCCCGAGCCCGGCGAGGTGACCGCGTGGGGCTGCATCGCCGTGGGCGACGCGGCCGGCGACTGGCGCGGCTGGGTGGACGGTAAACCCGCTCTGCTCCCGCACCGGCCCGGTCAAGGGTTGAGCGGTATGCCTCCACCTGGTGGCGGCAGCAGCCTGCCGCGCTGACCGGGGGTGCCGCCGGCGTGCAGAAGCAGTGGGCCCTGGCCGCCTGAACCCCAAGCCCACCCCGGGGAATACACTAGTGGGGGGGATGGTTGTAATAGATGTGGGGCCGGGGAGTCCGGCCCCCGGAGGAGAGTGAGCCAGGATGACCACCGTCGATTTCGCGGCCAAAGTTGCCGCCGCCGCCGCGTGGAAACCCACCAAGAGGCAGATGACCGCTGAGCAGTTCGCGGCCATGACCGCCCAGGTCACCGCCGCCGCAGCAGCGGTCGGCAAGGCCGTGGCCCCGGCCGTGGCCGCCGCCGGGAGCGTGTCATGACCTGCGACTGCGAATGCCACTTCTACTGCCGGTACGGCGGTTGCTCGGTGTGCCAGTGCGGCCCGCAGCCCGACTCCCCGTCGCTGGCCGACAGCGGCGTCACCCCCTGGTGGGCCGACCGGTGACCGTCCGCAAGAGCGTCCCCCAGCCAGGGTGTGAGCCCTGCTGGGGGCTCTGGCACCGCTGGCTCGACTACACGCCGCCACCGCCACCGATCCGCCTGGACGGCACCGGCATCCGCACCGCCCGCGACGTGGCCGCCGCGCAGCAGCGCCGCTACGAGGACTGGCGCGACACCGTCCGCTGGCAGCAAGATCACATCGCGGCCTGCTGCTGGGCCGGCAACCACTACGAAAGGAAACCCTGAAATGTACTGCCCGCTCTGTGCCCCGTTCGACTGCGACGATCCGGACCTGCACTTGGGCGTCCCGCCCGAGTACGCGCCGCTGGCCGCGCAGGGCTGCCACTGCGGCGCCGACCGCGACGGCCGCGACTGCATGTGTTTCGAGTAGGAGGAGGAACCCTCAGATGACTTACCGGGAACGCCGCGAGGCCCGCGCCCAGCGGCTCCGCGACTGGGCCGCCAAACGCGAGGAGGCCGCCGCCGCCGTGTTCAAGGCCGGCGAGCCCTTCACCTCCGACCACGCATTCAACACCCAGCCGGGGCACATCCCGTTCCGGGCAAAGCTGATCGCCCGCGAGGACCGGGCCCACGAATCGGTGCGCAAAGCCGGCTCCATGCGGTCGCGGGCGGACGGCATAGAGGGCCAGCTCGCCGGGGCGATCTACGACGATGACCCGGACGCGGTGGAGCAGCTGCGGGCGCGGATCGCACGGCTGGAGGCCGAACGGGACGCGGCCAAGGCCGCCAACACCGCCTACCGCCGCGAGCACAAAGCGGAACTGGCCACGATGGGCCGCTACGAGCGGGACCAGGCGATGCCCTACCCGGGGTACTACTTTCAGAACCTGTCAGGGAACCTGAGCCGGCAGCGCGCCCGGCTGGCCCGGCTGACCGGGTAAGGACCGCCGCAGCGTGCACGCCCCGGCCGGGCCCGATGACGCCGCGTAGAACAGATCCTCGATCTGCCGCCACAGATCCGGCTCCGCCTTGCGGATGTCCAGCGTGGTGGAATGCCGGAACCACATCGCGTAGTGCACCGCCGACCCGTGGTTCTCCGGTACGTGCCCCCGGCCCACGCACCACACCTTGTAATCGTCCAGGGTCGCCATCACCGGCCGCCTCTCGCGTTCTCTTAACGCTCAGCGTAACCCGGCCCGGGAAGATCAGCGGTCACGGCTCGGGCTCGTGTTCTTCGGGCGCGCAGCCGGTCCGGCTCAATCTCGCGCTCGACCACCTCGCCAGTGATCACGGGAGGCGGCGGCTGGTCCAGCGGCCCCTCCACCTGCCCCGCATCGTCCAGCCGATACCACCCCACCCGCGCGGCCTGCGGCTGGTCATACCACACCGGCACCTCCAGGGTCGCCTCACGCGGGCCGTGCCGCGACACGATGTACCCCAGCTCCCGCGCCCGCCGCACCTCCCGCTGATGCCAGCGCATGTGACAGGCGTGCCGCAGCCGCAGCAGGTTCGACAGCCGGTCGTCGGCCGTGTTGCCCAGGATCCGGTGATGGTCGTCGGACGCGCCGCGCTCACCGCAGCAGACACACATCCCGCCGGGGGCGTCCCGGTCCGCCACCAGACTCATGACAGGGTGTGCCCCGAGGTGAGCACCCGCACGTCCATACAGAACGGCGGCGGGTGAATCCGCACCCGCTTGTGCGAGGACTCCCACAACGGCACCGCGCAGTACGCGCAGTGCCAGCGTTCCACCGGGTGGCCCGGCCGGCCGCAGCCCGGCTCGCAGCGGACCGGGCGGACCCGCTGCGGGAACGAATCAAACGGATGCGGGCCGGCCATCACTGCCCCCGGGCGTCCTCGCGGTCGCGGAGCTGCCTAGCCACCGACTGCGCCATCCGCCGCAACGCCGCCTTGCCGTCCTTTTTCCCCTCCAGGAACCGGGCCAGCCGCTCCGCCACCCGATCAGCCTGCCACACGTTCAGCTCCCCCGATGACCCCAGGTCGGGGAACGGGTCGCTGATGTCGTCGCGGACCATCGACGCGCACACCGCCAGCCGCACCGCGTGATGCTCCTCGGTGTTCTCCCCCCACCCGTTGTCCCGGAACAGGATGTGGATGCGGGCCAGGGCGTCCTTACGCTGCGCCTCGGCGTCCGGGTCCGGGGCGCCGTCCTGGGCGGCCGGGGCGGGTTCGCCGGCCTGCTGCGGGCCGCTGGGCGTCTCCTCCGGGTTGACCACGGTTGCGGTCATCGTCGGCCGCTTGCGCCACGGGTGCGGGCCGTCCTGGTTCTCCATCTCCTCCACGATGTACAGCCCGGACAGGTCGTTGGGCGCCGCCTTCCGCGACGCCCCCGCCTCCGCACACTGATGGCAGACCATCGCCATCCCGGCCCGCCGGACGATGATCGTGTGCGAAGGGACAGTGACACACCACACCCAGCCGTCCGCATTTGGCTCGGAGGTGATCCCCGGCCTGTGCCGCCACGGCACGGTCACCGGGGCGGCGGCCCGCGTAGCGGAGATGGTGAGCGCGTAGTTGGCCCGGTCGGACAGGTCGCTGGTGCGCTTGCGCGGCACGTTCACCGTGTACCCGGCGGCGGCGGCCAGCAACTCGATCAGGCCAACATGCTCCTCCCGGCTGGTGTACAGCCGCACCGTAGGGCCCTGACGGCGGCCGTCGAACTCCGCCCAGGCGTCCAGCAGGATACGGGCCTGCCGCTGGGACAAAGCCATGACCGCATCCGGGTTCATCGTCTTGGCGGTGGTCACCCCCGTGCCGTCCAGCAGGCTAGCCCGGTAGCAGAACACGGTTTTGTCGCTGCGGGTCCGCACTGGCCGGGCACCGGCGGAAACTCGCCCGGCGTCCCGCTTGATCGTGCTGCGGTAATGCAGGCCAAGGCCGCGTAGCGCGTCCAGCTTGCGTGACCGGGACACGCCGATGGTGAAGTGCTGCCGGTCGGCGTGCCCATCGGCCAGGAAATACCCGGCCAGCCGCAGCCGGTCATCCGCCACAGGCCGCCCTGCGGCGCGGCCGGGCGCGGTCATCGGGATGTACCACTTGGGCCGGTAGGTGGCGCCGGCCAGCATGTCGCCTGCCTCCACTGTGCCGGTGGTGGTCACCATGTCGTGGTTGGGGGTCACGCTGAAATCCAGCCGCTCCCCGTGATAGGCAACCATCGGCCCGTCGTACCGCTGGGCGAATGGCACCGCGCGGACCAGCTCCAGGCCGCCCTCGGTGACCTGCGCGATCCGGGCGTCTCCCACGTCGCGGAACAGCCGGAACCCGTGCTCGGTCAGAACCTCGGTGTCCGACTGAAAGCACTTGGCGATCATCCCGGGGGCGTCGTTCTTCCACCGGTTCCGGGGCTTGCCTTTGTGGTCGCCGGTCTCCCACGTGTCCACGTAGGCGTCATAGCGGATCATGTGCGGCACCCGGGCCCGCACCCCGTTGGGGTACACCTTGACCAGCACCACCTTGCACGCGAACGGCGGCTCCTCGGGCGGCCGGGTCCACAGCTCATACGGCTTGCCCTGGTCGTCATACCACAGGGTTTCCTCAAACTCCGCCGACCAGCCCTCCCGCGCCGCCGCCCGGTCCCGCACGATGCGGAACCCGTCGATCCCCACCTGAATGGTCTGCCGGGTCCGCCGCTCGGCGCTGGACCACCGGCCGATCAGGTAAATCTGCTTGTGGAACGGCGACAGGCCAGTCCGCTGGCAGACGTGGAAAAACAGGGTCAGCTCCGCCTGGGTGGCGTCCTTGGACACCCCGACCGCGTCCAGGACCGCGAGCTGGTTGGGGTCCCAAATCTCCTGATCGTCACGGATCGCCAGCGCCTTGCCCGACAGGCTGCCATCTTGCCCGCCGGTCGCCTGCGCGCGGTCCTGCTGCCGCTGTCTGGTAGCGGTTCTCACGTCGCCTGCCATCTCGGTTACTCCTCTCCGTGGCCCTCCCGGGCCGTGCCCCGGGCCGCGTCGGCCTGGGATGCCTGCTGCTTGAGGAGAGACGCCGCGTCAGCGTCCCACTCCCGCCACGAGGCGAATGGCCACACCGGGCGCTGCCGTTCGGCGTCTACCTGCCGCAGCTCCACCGCCGACCGGATCAGGGCCAGCGCCTGGGCCAGCGCCCCGGCGACCGGCCGCACCGGGCCCGGTGTGGGGTCACCGCCGGCCGCGCGGACCATCGACGCGCCCAGGTCCCGCAGCCCCTCCTCGGTCAGCCCCGGCGGCATGCCCTCGGGCCAGTGCAGGTCCCACACCATCGGCTTGCCCATGAACGTCGCACCCTGCCCGGCCAGCAGCCCGCCGATGGTCAGGTTCACCCGGTCATCGGCCCGCTTCGCGGTGTCGGCGGCCTGCTGGAGCGCGTTCAGCGCGTACGCGGCCCCGCCGGTCAGGTCGGCGGGCGACCGGATCCACCGGGGCTGCTGCGCGTCGTCGCGCTCGGGGTCGGGGTTCACCGTGTCTCCTCGGCTATCTGGTCGCATTCGTCGGCCATCGCGCCCAGCACCACCAGGGCCACCACCGGGGCGGGGGTGTCGTTGGCCAGGTGCTGGACCTTGTCGCGGCCGGCCCGCAGCAGCCGCGCCCACTGTACGGGTGTCATTCGGCCCACCGGCCTTGCCGCTTGGCCCACCCGCCGGGGTTCAGCCGGTGCACCCGGTCCTGCCGTTTCACCGTGTGCTCAGCCACCGGCCCGGCGGTGTGCGTCGCTATCCTGATGATCTTCCCGGTGTTCCACTGCCGGGCCACGATCGTCCCCGCGCCGCCGGCCCGGTGCAGGATCTGGTTGGTCACCAGTCCCCGGCGCCGTCGCAGCGCGGCGCTGGCAGCGGTCACCGCCCGGTATTGCAGCGCCAGCGCCCACGGTATCCGCACCTCGCGGTCCTCGATCCCGTCGTGCATCCGGTGCAGCGTCTCGGTGGTGGCGGGGAACCAGTCCACGTCCGGCTCATCGCGGGCGTCCAGCCGTTTGCAGAACGCCTCCGCCTCACCGGTCATGAACGCGATCTCGGCGCGGGCCCGGTCGTCCAGCTCAATCCAGTAGAACCGGGTCCGCCACGAGGTCATGAACTTGCACGCCACACACGCCAGCTTCGCGCCGCGCACCATCATCTCCCACAGCACCTGGGCGCGGACGTGATCGGGAACCTCGGTGGAGTCCTCGGCCCAGCCCCAGCCGTCCGTGGGGATGGAGGTTTTCACCTGGACGGTCATCACCTCAGCCGCGTCCAGGACCGCCGGGTTGACTAGGTCGCCAGTGCGGAGGTCCCGGAGCACCGCGCCCGTTGCGGCGAACGCGTCCAGCTCCATCGCCTGCGCGTCCAGGGTGGCCAGCCACCGGTCATCGCCGGCTGAGGCGTACAGGCCACCGGCCAGCCGCAGCAGCCCCGGCCACTGGTCCGCGAACTCGCCCAGCACGATCGGCTCACACGCCCGGCCCCGCCGCATCTCATCGGTGTCGCGGAGGTCATCACCGCGCAGCTTGGCGTGGTACAGCTTGAACGGGCCGCCCCAGTTCTTGGGGGCGATGCCCAGCACCAGCGGGATCTCCGACGCGGTGACACACCACCGGCCGTCCTCGGTTTGGCGGCGGCGGGCGTGCCAGGCGCCCGGGTAGGCGGCCACCTGGCCGGGGGTCATCAGCAGCCGGGTGCCCATCACGCCGCGCTCCCGCGCAGCTCCAGCGCCAGGCCGGTGATCTTCCGCGCCCCGGCGATCATCGCCGTCCGGTTGGCACCGACCAGCCACGCCCGCCCGGTCTCCTCGGGCAGGCCGGCGGCCAGCTCGGCGGCGGCGGCCATCGCCACCAGCTCCCGCAGCGTGAACGTCAGCACCGGCCGCGCCGTGCTAGGTCCGGTCATCAGGTTCTCCCCTCTCCGTGGTGCACTCTAGTGTGCTACAGGGGTGCGACAATCCCGGCCCGTGCCATGGCGGGCGGGGTTCGCTATCCTGGGGGAGTTGCTCAGTGTCACGGCCCCGGGGGGGCGTAGCACAACCGCCCCAGGTCCGAGTCATCTGGTTACACTCTCCAGACGGTGGCCCGGCCGCGAAGTGCGGACCCGGGCCACCGTCGCGCCTGCGGGCTATGGCACCACTTACGGATGAGGCTGTGATGATCTGCCCGTGGTGTGAGGAAGATGATCATGCGCGATGCACCCAGCGGCCACCGTGCCGCTGCACTGATCTTCGCCATGCGCCTCCCGTCCCATGGGGACAGCACCCCTACGACTGCGATTGCGGGGATTGCCCGTGACCGTCCCCGCCGCCCCGCCACGGCTGGTCCTCCTCGGGGGCTGACTGCCAGGCGGCGGCCTGCGCGGCGGCCAGCGCATCGCGCATAAAGTCCTCTACCTCGGGCCCGGCCCGGTACGCCTCCAGCGCGTCCGCGACCCGGACCGCGCCGTCCTCGGGGGTCCGGCCGGGGAACAGGCCCGCCATCCGCAGCGCCTCGGTCATGCCGTCCCGCGCGCTGGAGTGCATCTTGTACAGCGCCAGCGCCAGCGCCACGGTCTCATCAGGGAACCGGCGGCCGATCGCGGCCAGCCCGGCCCGGTTCGGCTTGCCGCTCGCCCGGGTCAGCGGCGCGGGCAGCGGCACCATGTGCACCGCCGTCCCGGGCCGCTGGCCCAGCAGCCGCTCAATCTCCACCAGTGCCGCCTCCCGGGCCGCCGGGTCCTCAGACGCCAGGGCGTCAGCGGTCACGGTGATGATCTGCCGCATCAGCCACGGCCCGGCCAGCGGCACCGGCGCGGGCGGCGTCACCCGGCTGGGCCGGGTCTCATCGTCGGGCCATTCGCTGATCTGGGTCAGCGCGCCTCCCGCCGAGTAGGCCCGCTCATCCCAGGTAGCTTCTAGCCGGCCGTCCTGGGTGAACACGGCCACGGTCCGTACCTGGGCCAGTGGCCGGGCCGCCGCGCACGTCGGGGCGTGGGAGCCGAACGGGTGCCGGCACCGTCCCGGGTCGCAGCCCGGGTCGGCCTGCCCGGCGGCGGGGGTCAGGTCGTTCTCGTGCACCCACACCTCCGCGCCCTGGTCGGGGTCCACCAGGAACCGCCGCGTCCCGTCCTTGAGCGGTTTGCCGATGTTGACCACCCGGCCGGGCCACCCGGCGTAGGTGACCCGGTCGTTGACGGCGAACTTCGCCGCGCCCATGACTAGCCGCCGTCCCGGGCCAGCTCGGGCGGCACCGGCTGGGCCTCCAGCAGCGCCATGACCCGCCGGACCGCCGCGAGATCCTCGCCGCCCGCGTCCATGATCGCCAGCGGGATGGCGCCGACCAGCTCGGCCACCTCGGGCAGTGACATCGTCACCAGCACCGACCGGTCCTCCACCGCTTTCAGCCCACCCGGCCGGTCGAACCGGGCGAATGCCCGGAGCGGGCCACCGGCCCGGCCGCCGTTGTGCATGCGTGCGTGCATCAGGTGCCGCACGGTCACCGGTCTTTTGCTCCTGATCATCGTGGTTACTCCTCTCTCCGTGGCTAACCGAGGGCCTGGTCCACCGGGACCAGGCCGGCCAGCCTGATCATGTCGTCATCAACCTTGTCCGGCCACAGGGCGTAGTACGCCTCCACGAACGCCGAGAACGCGGCCGGGTTGTGCGGCTGCATCTGCGCCAGCGTCGCGGCCCCGGTGCCTTCGCAGGACGCCTCCAGCTCCCGCCACGACCGGGTGAGCTGGGCCCTCCAGTCCGACTCCGCCCGGATCACGATCATGTGCTGGTCGGGGTCCACCTGCTGCCCGTCCCACGGCATCGACCGGTAATCCACCATCACTGCTCCTCTCCGCGCCGCCGCCGCAGCGGCAGCACCGCCCACGCCTCACCCGCCCCGAGCACCCGCGCCCGGCAGGCGTTGGCACTGTCGGTCTTGGCCACTAACATCCACCGCCCGCCGAGCATCACCATTCCGGCGTGCGCCCAGGCGTGCCGGGACCGCACCGTGTGCACCATCCCCGCCGGGTCGGTCACCACCAGCACCACCACACGGCTAGGCATCGCCCATCACCGCCATGCCCCGCACGGCCAGCCGGCCGGTCACCCAGGTCAGCTCCCGCTCCCCGGAGTCCAGCTCCGCCCACCCCTCCAGGATGCCGTCAAGGGTCTCGTAGTAGGTCTTGCCCCGGCCGTACCCCTCGGCCTGCCGGGTGTCCTCATCGGGCGGCACCACGCCCAGCAGCGCCACCGGGCAGCCCTTCATCTGGCATACCGCGACCACTTCCCCGGTGTACTGGAGGTAGGACACCCGCCACAACGGCCACGCGCCGGGGCGGCCCTCGCCGGGCCCGGCCCAGTGCACGCCATAGTCGCACTCGGGGGACCGTTCCCGTTCGATGTCCTCGCGCCAGAAGTCCTCCAGCGTCGGCCAGCTAGTCCGCATCGGTTACCTCCTTGATCCGGGCTGTCAGCGTGAGCGGCCGGCCCCGGTCATGGTCCCGGTGGTGCTTGCGCCAGTCGATCCCGAGGGCGTCCAGCCGGTCCCGCAGCGTGGTGATCGCGTCCCACGACACTAGGGCGTGTGTCACGTGCTGGCCGCGCCGCAGCGGCGCCGACAGGGCAACGTCGATCGCGGACACGCACACGTCGTACACGGGCGTGCCCTTGGCGGGCATCTCGCGGCTAGCCATCGGCGTGGCCGTTCTGCTTGGCCGCCCACCGCTTCCACACCCGTTGCTTGGACCACGGCTCCCCGGTGCCCATCGTCAGGTCAGCGGCCATCGCGGACAGACCGTCCTCATACTCGCCCTGGTACTGGGCCAGCACGTCGGTCCCGACTTCCTTAACCAGGGCGTCCACGCGGCGCTGCACCTCCAGCAGCATCGCCACACCCTGCCCTGGGTCCTCGGTGCGGGCGCGGCGGCCGGCGGCGGTCAGCATCCGCGCCAGGAACGCGCCGTGCTCGGCGGGGTCGAACTTGCGCGGCTCACCCTGCCCGTGCTTGGCCATCGCGTTGGCACGCGGGCCGCCCGAGGCACGCCAGCAGGTGACGCACAGGCCGGACTTGTTCGGCGGGTGCCAGGCGCCGCACGCGGTGCAGGGCACCTTACCGTCCTCATCGGTCAACCCTGGGGGGACGCTAGGACGCGCCTGGACGGTCTCCATGCCAGCAGGGTCCTCCAGGCCACCGACAGGGGCCGGGGCGGGCTGTGCGTCCCGCAGGGCCGCGTGGGGGGCCAGCTCTGCCAGGAACGCCCCGGCAGGCCGGCAAGCGTCGCAGTCCTCGGGCCGGACGTGGGCCCGCTGGACCCAGTTCGCGTCCACGAACGTGTGCACGTGCCCGGAGTGCCGCCAGGCCGCGTCGGGCGCGTCCTTGACGATCCGGCCGTGGCACCCGGTGCACTCGCCTATCTCCGGGTAACCGCCCGGGATCGCGCCCGGGACACCCGGGCTAGCCATGCGAGTGCCGATGCACGGCTCTGCCCTGTGCCCGGCGGTGGTGGTGTCAGCCATTCTGATTACCTCCCTCTCCACCTACCAGTGTAGTGCATGGGGTGTGACAGTGGGGGCAATCCCCGCAAGGCAAAGTTTCCCGGCCGCCCGGCGTCACCGTCGCCGCCTGGGCGTAACCTACCGATACACGAAACAACCAAAAGGGGCCAGGCCCCGTGACTGGAGAACCTGGCCCCCTCACGCACAGTGGCGAACAGGGCGTGGCAATGGCAACTCTAGCGCATCAAGCACATCCCGGCCCGGCACCGCGCCCCGAACTGTGGGACGCGTTCCCCGCCATCCCCCGCACCGGCGTGCAACGGCTGCGGCGCATCGACTGGGCCAGCCGCAACCGGGCCGCCGAACGGGACGCCATCCTCGCCGCCTCCGCCGAACGCGACGCCTGGCAACAGCGGCTGATCGCCGCCCAGCGCGCCGCCTACCGGCAAGGCGCCCACGACACCGCCGGCTACTGCGAAGGGCACGCCTACGCCCTGGCCGACGCCTACGCCGCCGGCCGCGCCGACGCCCACCCCGACCGGCGCGGGTTCGATGAGGGATTCGACGCGTGCTGGGACCGGTTCGCCGCCGAGATCGGAACCCGGTCCTTTCCCCGCCGTGGCCGGTGGACCCGGGGCGGCACCGGATCCCGCTGGTTCCGGAAGCCGTCATGAACCGCCCCGGCGACGAACTCGCCCGGGTGCTCGGCGTTCCCGAGCCCGAACCCGGCGAGGAAGACCGGTACGCCGATACACCGTCCCCGTTCCTGCGGCACGACCTGGCCGCCCCGATTTCTAAACCAATCGCCCGACCCAAAACCCTGGCGAGCCTGATCTACCCCGGCCGCACGCACACTCTGTTCGGCAACCCCGGCGCGGGCAAGACCATCACCGGCCTGTGGTTCCTCCAGCAAGCCATCGGCTGGAACCGCCCCGACCGGCCAGAGTTCCACGTCGTCCACGTCGATGAGGAAACCGGCCCCACTCAGACCGCCGACCTGCTCCAGTGCATGGGCGCCGACCCGGCCGCCGTGGACAAGTACGTACACTACTTCCCCGGCGTGCACGCCAACTGGATGAACCCCCAGGTCCGCGACCACCTAGACAAGATGCTGGCCGACGTTGGCCCGGTGGTAGCCCTGTTCGACTCCAGTGCGGCGATGATGGCCGACTCCCACCTGAACGAGAACGACCCCGGCGACGTTCGCAGATTCTGGCAGACCGTGTTCGGCCCCATCGCCGCCGAGCGGCACTGCGCGGTGATCGTCATAGACCACGGCGCCAAGCCCACCTACAACGGCAGCGGCGGGGCGCTGGGTGCTCGGGGGTCCGGCGACAAGCTGGCCGTTGTGGACGTATCGATCCGCCTGGACGTGGTCGGGGAACCATTCACCCGCGACCTGGACGGCCACCTGCACGCTGAGGTCACCAAGGACAGACTGGGTTGTTTGGATCGGCACTGGAGTATCGCCGTCACCCGTAACCCACTGAACCTGACCTGGCGGCCCGGCACCGCACCGAACCGATCCTCCAGCAGCTCTGGCGGTAAGGCGGCGCTGCTGGCCGCCCTGGACACCTCCCCCGCCACCATCAAGCAACTGGTGGACCGGCTGGTGGCCGCCGGGGAGCGCCCGCTGCGCCGCGACACCGCCTCTGGCTACCTCACCGAGCTGGAAGGCGAAGGCAAAGCCGAACGCATCGACCAGGGTGCAGGCAAGGCCGCCCTGTGGGCAACACCCGCACCGCCGCCCCCGGCCGAGGAAGGCGGCATGAAATGGAACTAGTGGAGAGGAACCAGCCGTTGAGCACCGAACTGGAGCGGCTAAGCAAAGTCCAGCAGCTATCCCCGGTAGCGCTCGCCCTGCCCGAAGGGCTGACCTACGACCAGTGGGCCGAGATCGGCGCGGACCTGGCCCGGGTCACCGAGGGAGTCATGTGGTGGCTGGGCGACTGGTGGGTCTACGGGGAGCGCTACGAAGGCGATGGGAGAGATAGGGAAAGTACCGCTGGCGGTACGTTCTCTATCCAAACAGTCAAGAATGCGGGCGTGGTAACGCGCGCCTTCACGCCGGAGCGCCGCCGCGACTCACTGCCCTGGTGGGCACACGCTGAGGTAGCAGCATTGGGGCCGCGCCAGCAGGACGCACTACTGGACTCCGCAGGGGATGAGGGCTGGACTCGGCAGCAGCTCCGCAGCGCCGTCCGCGACACCCGCCGGCAAACCCGCGTAGATGCGATCGTCCGCGACCACGCTCCCGGCCTGGACGGTCTTGGCCCATTCCCGGTGCTGCTGGCCGACCCGCCCTGGCGGTATGACTTCGCCCTGGACTCCGACACCCGCGCCATCGAAAACCAGTACCCGACCATGACCACCGAGGACATCGCCGCCCTGGAAGTCCCCGCCGCTGACGACGCGGTCCTGTTTTTGTGGGTCACCAGCCCCAAACTCCCCGAGGGCCTGGACGTGCTCGCCGGCTGGGGCTTCCAGTACGTCACCAGCGCCGTCTGGGTCAAAGACCGCATCGGCATGGGCTACTACTTCCGCCAGCAGCACGAACTGCTGCTAGTCGCCACCAAAGGCGACCTGCCGCCGCCCGCCCAGTCCGACCGGCCACCATCGGTGGTCACCGCCGCCCGAGGCGAACATTCCGCCAAGCCCGAGGAGGTCTACACCCTGATCGAGGGCATGTACCCCGACTACCTGGCAGCGGGGCTGGCCAACCCGGGCGGCGAGATGCTGTGCGAGCTGTTCCAACGCCAGCCCCGTAAAGGCTGGGCCGGCTGGGGGAACGAAGTATGAGCAGGCCGCCAGCAGACTTCAGCGCTGACCTGGCCGACTCTCACGGCGAAGGTGGCGAGCCAGAGTGGTGCGCGGCCTATGACCGCCTCTGGCCCGGGGCCAAGACCCGCGACATGCGCCAGGACGGCCCGCACCAGCGCCAAGGCATCGACCGCATCCTGTATCTGCCCGATGGCAACCGGGTCACCATCGATGAGAAGATTCGCCGCCATGACTTCGGGGACTATCTGCTGGAGCTGTGGGACAAGTTCACAGCGTGGGAAGATCGGCGGCCAGGCTGGCTAACCGACCCAGAGAAGCGATGTACTCACCTGGCCTACCTGGTGCTGCCGACCCGCACCTGCACGCTGCTGCCACTGAATGAAACCCGCAGAGCCTGGGCGCAGTTCGGCCCTGAGTGGCGCCGGGCAGCCGGTACCGGCCTAGAGGGTGGCCGGTTCGACCGGTGGATGGAGCACGCCTTGCGCTGTGAGCAGCGCACCAGCCACGTTGGGCGGGCTGGGTTCAGCTTGTCCCTCAGCGGGACCAAGGGCATGTATGGCGACAGCCGCTGGCGGACGCTGAGCATTCACGTCCCACCGCACGCGCTGCTAGCCGCGATAACCGCCGTCATGGTGGTCCAGTGGTGAGCCCCAGCCGCCGACCTGCGGGAGGGTGTGGGCTGACCTGTTGGCAACACCCTCCCGTTGTTGCTGCTTGTTTGACAGCGGCTATGCGTCTAGGTGCACGTTCGCGCCGGACCTGGGGTGTTGGCTCACCTGTTGGCTGTGCAACTACCTGTAGCTATACACCTACCTGTACCACTACGGGGGTGTGCCTAACGGCACCCCCGCGTGTTCTAACAGGTGTGTCTGAAGGGTGCACGTCCGGGCGCACGCCGGGCCGCTTGACAAGCGTACCCCCAACTGTCAAGGGGGACATGGAGGGGAAGCGGGAACTAGGTCTTGGCCTGGCCTTCCCTCGCGCGGGCGGTCACGGGACAGGTGCCCGGTGAGCCGGGCCCGGCCGGGGGAGCTGCGCCTCTGCGCGCTCGGCTGCGGCACCCAGGTCACCGTCCACGCCTGCCCGGAGTGCGCGGACCGGATGTGGGACACCGCCCGCGCCATCGCCCGCATCGTCCAGGGCGACCCGTACGGCGGCCTGCCCGAGTACGTGGTCCAGCAGCAGGCCGGCGAGTGGGGCGCCGCGATGTGGAAGCAGGCCAAGTTCGCCGCGCTGCGGAAGGGCTGGATTCAGTTCGGGTCGGAGCAGGCGCGCGGGTACATGTTCGGCCCCACCGACGACTCGCCGTGCCGGACCACGCGGCGGCGGGCCCCGCAGCCGCCGCCGTGCACGCTGGCCGACCCGTGCCACCAGGAGTCGTGCGCGGGCTGCTACCCGGACGTGCCCGCCCCGGCGGAGCGGCTGGTGGAGGTGCCCCTGGTCGGCGGCGCGGTGCTGAGCCTGGCCTGCCGGGACGGCCGGGTGGCCGACGTGGCAGGCGCCGGTGACGCCTACGACTGGCTGCGCGGCCTGCCCGAGGCGGAGGCCGCCGCGAAGCTGCGCGCCCTGGGCGCCCGGCGGTTCAGGGTGGTGGCCCGGTGATGCCGTGGCACGGTAGGTGGCGTGCGCTTTTCGCCGGTGGTGTTCGCGGACCCGGCGCTGCCGCATCAGATCGTGCTGCGGTTCGACGGCCGCTACATCGTGGTGTCGTGCAACTGCCTGCTGGTACGCGGGCGGGGCACCGGACGGTACCAGCCTTTGGGGGCGCGGGTGCGGTGGGACGATCCGGGGGAGCCGATCGGGTTGTGGCGGGCGCACATGGCGGCGGTGGCCGATGGTGATCCCGGGCGGGGCGGCCCGGCTGGGCCTAGGTTACGGGCGCTGCCCGCTGTCGTGCGGCGCGGTGCCCGGCTGGGTGGTGCCGTGGCCGGCTGGGGGCCGGTTCCGCGAGCCGCTGGCGGTCCGGCTGGGCGCCCACCCGAACCCGTGGAGGCCGGGCCCGTGTATCGGCTCTGGGCAGGCCGAGGTGCCGCTGCCGCTGGCGGAGCCGCCGCTGGTGTCGGTGGGGCTGTCGTTGCAACGTGCTGCACTGGCACCAGCGCAGGGCGCGCTGTTCGGAGAGGAGCCACCAGATGATCGAGACTGAGCCGTACAAGGTGCTGGGCATCGACCCGGCGCTGACCGCCATGGGCGTGGCCGGCACCACCGGCCCGGACCTGGACCCGGTGCTGATCTGCGTCAAACCGAAGCTGCAAGGGCACGAGCGGCTGGCGCTGCTGCTGTCCGAGGTGCGCCGGCTGGCCGCCGGCGCGGACCTGGTGGTGATCGAGAACCTGCCCGGCTACGTGGCGCATGTGGGCACCACGATCAAGCAGGCTGAGCTGCTGGGGCTGATCAAGCACAAACTGTGGGAGCTGGGCATCCCGTACGCCCTGGTGGCCCCGGCGCAGGTCAAGCAGTTCGCCACCGGCAGCGGTAGCGCGGACAAGCACGACGTGGTCCGCGCGGTGTACCGGCGGTGGCCCCGCGCCGAGCGGTGGGGCCGGGTCGGCCCCGATGAGGCGGACGCCCTGTGGCTGGCGGCGATGGGCGCCCAGTGGCTGCGCGAGCCGATCGTGGCGCTGCCGCTCGCGCAGGCGGACGTGGTGCACGCGGTGTGGGACGGCAAGACCCGGGGCCACAAACGCGGCGATCCCAAGATCGTGTGGCCGTCGTTTACGCCGCGCCGCGACGTGGTGGAGGCCGACATCGTGGGCGACGACGGCACCCCGCTCACGGCGGCCGAGGCGGCGGAGCTGTTCTGATGGTGGACAGCGACCGCCGCCCGTACTGGGTGCTCACCGAGGCCACCGGCGCCGGGGACATCCTGTGCCTGACCCGCGACGGGAAACGGCTGCGCCGCGCCCACGGAGAACCCACCCCCGCCATGCGGCTGGACGTGGACGCGCTGGCCCTGGAGCCCGGCGTCCTAGACCAGGTCATCGAGGCCGCGACCGGCGGCACCGTCGTGGCGATCACCGATGATGACCGGGTGGTGGCCTACCTGGTGCCGCCGCCCGAGGCCCCCGACGAAAAACCGGAGAACAGGAGAACCTGACCATGCCGACAAAGCCGTACGCATTCGCGGGCACCGTGCCCGAGGAACACGGCCTGGACGTGATCCGCTCGGAGCTGCTGGCCCATCCGCGCCGCCGTCACCTGGTGGTAGCTGAGGTGACCAACATGCACACCGGCATCGACCACCCCGACGATGAGCCCGACGCCCGGACGGTGACGCTGCGGATCCGTGAGGTCGCCGCGATCGTCGCCCCCGACGACATCGACGCGGTCCGCCGGGCCCGGGACCGGGCCATGCTGGAGGTGCCCGGCCAGGGCACTTTGGATCAGGAGATGGAACGGCAGACGGGAGACCCGACGTGACGGCACCGCGCGCTGGCAAGCTGGGCCGTCGGCACACTGACAAGACCCGCCCCGTGCTTGCGGTGCGGCTGGTCGGGGCGGCGCCGGCCCATCCGTTCACCGTTGATGATCTGGCAGGCATCCCAGCGTGGAACGGAGACACCAATTTCGACTACGGAACCTGTGGGCCGTGTGACGTGGCGAACAGCGCCATAGCCACCTGGGCGCACCTGCTGGGCCAGCAGATCAGCGTGTCCGATGGCGCGATCTTTGACCTGTACCGGCGCAGCGGCAACCCCGATTTCGACCCGGCCACCGGGCAGGGGGACAACGGGGTGGACATGACGGTCATGCTGGCGGCGCTGGTGCGGGACGGCATTACCATCACCCACCAGGGCGGCGGCACCGAGACGATCCGGCCGTACCTGTTCGGCAAGATCGGCCTGGACGCGGACAGCCTGCACGCCGCCACCAGCATTTTCACGGGCATCACGATGGCTTCCACGCTGGATACCGCGCAGCAGGCCCAAACCGGGCCGCGCACCAACTGGGATTACGTGGTCGGGTCGCGCGCCTGGGGCGGCCACGCCACCTACGGCGGGGCGTACACCAGCGCCACCGGGCCCCACGACCTGGACGTGTCGCTGGTGACCTGGCAGGCGCGGCAAGGCACCACGCCGAGTTTCATCGGCCACCAGTTGGAAGAGTGTTACGTCATCGTGTGGCCGCCGACCTGGGAGCACCCTGGCGCCCAGGAAGGCACCGACCAGCCGGCCATGGTGGCCGACTTCACCGCGCTGACTGGCAGGCCGTGGCCGGGGCCGCCGCCGGCCCCGGCGCCTGCCCCGCCGCCGGCGCCCATCCCTCCGCCCGCGCCGCCGGTGCCGGATGTGGATGCGGACCTGACGGCCGCGCTGACCGCTCCGGGGCCGCATGGGACGCCGTGGGTGTCGCGGCGGCATTACGGGGATACCGGCGCGGTGGCCCGTGCGGGGCGGGCGTGGCTGGCGGCGCGGGGTGCGACGGTGCCCGAGCCGCCCGAGCTGCCCGAGTGAGGACGTGGCCGGGCCCTGCGGGTTTGCCCTGGGGAGGTGTCATTCTCCGGGGGCCCGGCCACCAAACGTCACCCCCAGCATGTACACTGGTGTGTAGTCAGGGCCCACGGGGGTTCTGGCCAGGAGAGGAGAACCAGATGACCATCACACTGCCGCCGAGGGCCGCCCCGGACGCCGTGGACATCCTGGAGAAGTCGAACGAGACCATCGAATGGCTCCGCCGCAACATCAGGGTCGGGTTCACCAGCGAACTGGGCCCGGCGTGGTGGGCGGACGGTGTCCGCAATAAGTCCGGCGAGTGGGTCGGCATCCCCGAGGGGTCACACTTCCCCGGGCCGGTGCCGATCGAGGAAGTGGTGAAGCTGCTGGACGTGCCGTTCACCAAGGGGACGGTGCACACCACCTGGACCGACCTGGACGGCAACCGGCAGGTGTCCGCCGATGAGGGCACGGAGCCGATCGTCAACCAGCTCACGGGCAAGGTGTTCAGCTATCCCAGCTCCGGGTACAAGATCCACCCGTACCTGGAGACGCTGCACGGGTTCATCACCGCGATCCAGTACGACGAACAGGCCGTGGTCTACTCGTGTGGCCTGCTGAAGCAGGGCGGCCAGGCGTTCCTGACCGCTGTGCTGCCCGAGTCGCTGCGGGTGTGCGGCTACGAGTACATGCCGTTCATTTCCGGCTTGACCAGCGTGGACCTATCCCGGTCCACCACCTACCCGGCGGGCTACATCGGCATCGTGTGCGATAACACCGGCACCCAGGCGATCAACGAAGCGCTCGCGGTGCTGCGGGTCACCCACCGCAGCGAGCTGCCGCCGGTGGAGGTCGCGCGGGGCAAGCTGGGGCTGCGGCTGGCCGACGTGGGCGGCGCGGTCGGTGAGGCGATCGAGGGCCTGTGCAAGGTCGATGTCTCCGACGCCGATTTCGCCCGGTGGCTGGACGAAATCCAGCCCCAGGTGACGCCCGATCCCCTGGTGGAGTCCGGCGGCCGTACGTTCATCAACGCCGAGCGCAAGCGCGCCGAGATGACCCGCCTGTGGACCGAGGACGCCAAGGTGGCCCCGTGGAAGGGCACGGGGTTCGGCATCCTGCAACTGGACAACACCTACCGGCAGTGGGCCGGGTCGGCGCCCAGCGCAGGCGGCCAGCGGCTGGAGCAGAACTACTCCCGGTTCGTGCGCGGCGCCACCAAGGACGCCGACAAGGCCGCGCTGGCGGCGCTGGCTAAGGTGCAGGGCCGCAAGGTGGTGGTGCCGGTCTAGTGAGCTGGGCCGGGCCGCCAACCTAGCCGGCGGCCCGGCCCTCCCGGCGGGCACCCGAGCGACGCGGGTGCCTACCAGGAGGGCAGGAGGAGAACGAGCCGAGAGGAGGCAGAGGGAAGGATGGCAGAGACGATGGCTACGGCCACGGCACAACGGGCGGGGGCGGGGGAGGATCCGCTGCTGTTCGCGGATCAGGTCGCGGACCTGATCGGGGAGCTGGAGGGCCGGGAGATTGAAACCCGGTCGATCATCTTCTACGCGTCGCAGTCGCGGCGCAGGGAACGGGCCGGGGAGCTGACCGACTATGACATGCCGCTGCCCCGTGAGGAGGACTACACCCGCCGCACGGTGCCTACCAAGGTGGCGGGTGTGACCCGGACGGTGCGGGCCCCCCGGTGGCGGCGGTCGGCGGTGGTGCGGTGGCGTGAGCTGATGCGGCAGCGGCCGGCTCCGGAGCGGGTCCGGAATGAGGCGGGCCAGTACGTGCCCAAGGCGTCATGATGGCTGGCCAGCCATCGGCTAGGCCGGGCTACTACTGGGTGCGCGGCATCCGGGTGGAGCGCCGCTACATCGGTGAGCGGCCGGTGGAGTGCGTGGTGTTCGCCAAGGGCAGCAACTCCGCCACCACCGTGCCAGTGGACCCGGGGCAGATGGCCGAGCTGCGGGACCGGCTGACCATGCGGCTGGCGGAGCTGGCCACCGAACGGCTGGACGTGCAGGTACACGGAGAGGAGCAACCAGATGGCAAACAAGACACCGACTAGACCGCCGCCGGACCTGGCGGGCCGCACCGAGGCGGCCCGGGAGGCCGCCGCCGAGCTGCGGGAGGCGACCCGGGCCGCGCATGAGGCGACCGCCGGGCTGCGCGAGCTGGTCCGCGACGGCCGCGCGCTGCTGGAGCAGATCGGCCCGATGGTGGAGGACGCCTACGGGCAGCAGGTGGCCGAGGGCCTGGACCGGTACAAGGACACCCTGGCCCAGGCCATCGACAAGGCCGAGCAGGCGGTGTACGCCCGGTTCGATCAGACGGTCGCCGCGCTGCTGGGCGACGACATGCGCGACGGGGAGAGACTGGAGGATGCGCTGCGCCGGTTCCTGGACCGGCAGCGGGCCCTGGCGGCGTTCGTCGCCACGAACCCGGCCGCGCGGGACGCGTATCTGGACGCGGCCGGGCTCACCGGGGACCGGGAGGGGCCGTGACCGCGTTCGTGGCCGAGGTGCCCGGCGGCGGCAACGGCACGGGCGGAGTCCGGGTTGACGCCACGGGGGTGCTGACCCCGTGGGAGGCCGCCACCTACGCCCGGGACGTGATGGCCGCAGCGGAGCGCACAGGCCCGTGGAAGACGTGCCGGTACTGCCCGGCACCGCTGCTATGGGCCAAGACCGAACGCGGCGCGGGGATGCCGCTGGACCTGGGCGACCACCCGGCCGGGAACATGGCCGCCCACACCGAGGCCGGCCTGGTGGTGGTGCGGTCTATCACCGCGTCCCGGCCGATCGCGGACGGGGAACGGCGGGTGATGTCCCACTACGCCACCTGCCCAGGTGCCGACAAAGCGCGGGCCGACGCGGCCAAAAGGAAGGCCGGCAAAGCTGGCGCGTCTTCGCCCCGGCGGTGACCGCTGGCCATTACGCTTAGCCCCGGTGCCCCCGAGTCTGAGGGGACACCGGGGCCGCGTTTTCACGTCCGGGACGGGACGCTGCTAGTGAACCTGAAAGCTGACATCCCCCACGGGGGAGCTGAGCGCACCGCGTGGGACGCCCACGCCGCCGCCGCCCAAGCCCTCGGGCTATGCCCGGCGTGCCTGTCCCCGGCCGTCGCCCCGGACACCAGCGACGAACTGTGGGCGGCCCGCCAGGCCGCCCGGGTGGAGGCGGGATTGTGCCGGGCCTGCCGTTACCCGGTGGCCGCGCCGGCCAGCTCCGACGCGGGGTGCCTGTCGCCGCCGGGGGACACCCGGGGCAGCCACGCCGCGACCACGGCGTCCAGCTCGCCGGCGAGGAACGACTCCGCGAGCGCGTTGAACACCTTGGTCGCGTCGCTCTGATGTCGGTCCTGGGCGCGGGCTACCACGGCCCGCCAGCGCCCGTCAGGCATCCGGAACCGCTGCTTAGGAGTAGGCACGGCTCCCATGCTGCCACAACACGCTAGGTGGGGGTACACCTGGCGGCGTACACTCCCCCCAAGAGCGGGTCACGGTGAGGGAGGCGGCCATGGCACAGCGTGAAGACGTGGAGATCCTGCGGCACGACCGTCACGAGACCATACTGCGCGGCGCGGTCGCGGCAGCGGACCGGGAAGACATGGTGGTGCTCCAGCGGATCGCCCAGGTGTGGCTGGCGGCCGAGCACTGGGACCCGGAGCTGTGGTGGCAGTTCGCCGCCCAGTGCGGCAGCCGGAAAGTGCAGGCCGCCTGATGGCCGGGCACCGCCGCAGCGCCGACCCGGCTCGGGCTAAGCGGGCCGCGAGCCGGGCGGCGAACTGGCGGGACCGGATCGCCAAGGCGGCCACCTCCGAGGACTTCTACGACGCCGCATCGGACTGGCTGCGCGCCGCCGCCGGGCACGTGGGCGACCCCGACCGGCGCACCCAGATCCTGAATGACGCGGCCGACTACCTGGCCGGCCACGCCGATGAGCTGGAGAGGGAGGCGGCCGGTGCCCGACCAGCGAATGTGGGCTAAGCGTGACGGGCTGCTACTGCGGCCCAACGTGGTATCGCGCGGAACCCCGGCCAACGCGCAGAACCCGCCCGCACCCGCGCCCGCGCGCGAGACGCCGGCGCAGAGTGACCCCGTGCCCGAGCCGGGGGCCCGGCGGTGGCGGTTCGCGCTGACGCTGGCCTGGGTGCCCGCGCTGCTGGCCGGGGAGTCTCCGATCGCCACGCCGATGGCGCCGCTGCTGGTGGTGTGGGCCACCCACGTGGCGTGCGCCCGGTACTACAAGCACTGGCCGGTCCGGTACGCGCGGTACGGGTTCGGCGTGGTGCACGCGTGGCTGATCGCCCCGGTGTGCCGGCTGATCGAGTGGGGCACCGATTCGCCGCCGAAGCTGGCCCTGTCTGCCGGGGTGGTGACGGGGCTGCTGTTCCTGTCGCACGTGGTCACGTTCTGAGGAGGCCGGTGTGAGGCTGACTGCCACGAGTCTGGGCGCGGTGCTGATCGCGTCCGGGCTGACCCTGTACTACCTGAAGCGGTGGCCGACCGTGCGGGCGGTGATGATGTTTTTCGGCATCGTGCTGGTCGGGCAGAACGGGCACCTGGTGGCGATCGGCGGGAAGCTGGCGGGCATCGTGGAACGGCTCGGTGCCGCTGGGCTGGTGTGGGCGGTGGGGGTGCCGGTGGCGGGGCTGCTGACGCTGGTGCTGGGCATCGTGATGATCCATGACTGGCTGCCCAAGAACGCGGCCAAGGCGCGGACGTTTTGGATCAGCATCCTGATGGGGCTGATGGTGGCCGCCGGGACGACCGGGATCCCGGCGCTGGCGTCGTTCCCGCAGGCGACCCGCACGTCTGTCACCCAGACCACCGGCGTGCGGTGAGGCGGCCATGGATCCGGTGGCGCTGCTGATCCTGTGCGTGGGGGTGGCGTACGCGCTCGGGGAGAGCAATCACAAGGGCCGGGCGTCGCGGCGCGCGGCCGGGGCGAAGGCACGTCAGGCGGCCACCAGCCGGGCCGCCGCCGGCACCGCTAAAAAGGTGGTGGGCCGGGCGGCGCGGCTGGCCACGTTCGCCTGGTGGTGGCGGGAGGTGTGGCACGCGTTCCCCGAGCACCGGGGCGGCTTTGCCGAGGGGTGGGCGCATCACCGGCAGGCGGTGGCTGCGCGGGAGCATCAGGCGGCCACGCGGGACGCGGCGCACGAGGCGGAGCGGCTGCGTTGGGCGCGGGAGATCGCCGCCCACCGGCAGCGCATCGCGGACGCTCGCGCGCAGGCGGAGAAGGCGGCGGCCAAGACCCCGGGGCAGGCGCCGCCGCTGCGGCTCGCGCCCCGGGCCGCGCCGGCCGCCGCGCGGCAGCAGCCCGCCGCGCGGCAGCAGCCCGCCGCGCGGCAGCAGCGGGCCGCCCCGGCGGCGGCACCACGCGGGCGTCATGCGGCGTCGCGCGCATCAGCGAACGGAGGACAAACCGTGGCAGCAGAGGGCAACTATGACTCGGTGATCGAGCGGTCAACGGATGCGGCGCATCTCGCGGAGGCGACGGCCGGTGAACGGATCCTGACCGCCGTGGAGCGGATGGGCGATGAGGTGGCCGGGATGCTGCCCGATGATTCCACCGCCCAGGGCAAGGCCGGGGACCTGGCCACTGCGGTGCAGGCAGCGCGGGATGCGCTGCATGACGTGCAGGACAAGGCCCTGGCGCTGGCCGGTTACGTCAAGGACAAGTACGGCGGCATCAAGGAAGCCAAGGACGCGGCCGGCGTGGTGCTGCCGCCCAAGGAGTTCGTGGAGGGTTGAGTTGCCGATCCGCAACCCGCACGACCCGAACGCCCACCGGCCCCGCAGATCCCGCGCTGCGGGGCCGGTGATCGTCGCGTCCGGGCGGAAGGCCAGCCGGCATCTGGACCGGATCGCTGCCGCGCAGGAACGGACGGCCGGGCCGAAGGCGGGGCCGGTGGCCGCGTCGCGGGTGTTCCGGTTCCGGTATCAGCTCGCCCCGCTGGCTTACCTTGCGGTGGTACTGGCGGGGCTGGCGGCCCGGCAGGCCGGGCGGTGGGTGCCGTACGTGTGGGCCGTGGTCGCGGCGGCGGCGGTAGTGGGGTGGGTGGCCGTGGTGGTGGCGACGCGGCACCGGTCGCGGTTCGTCCGCTGGCACGTGCAGGGGCAGGCTGGCCTGGCGGGGGTGTGGGCCGTGGTCACCTGCCTGATCGGGCTGGGCCCGTGGACGGCGGCGTGGCTGCTGGCGTGGGCGGCCGGGTACGCGTTGTGGGGGCGGAAGTACCGGTGGCGGCCCGGCGGCAGTGCGTCGGTGACGGCGGGTGCGGAGGAGACCTGGGCGCGGCTGGCGGAGCGGATGAAGTGGACCGCGTGGCTGGGCCCGGGGCAGCCGGTCGGGGCCGGGGTCCGGTATGAGGTGGTGTGTGATGGGATCGACACGATCATCAGCGACATCACCGGGCACGGAAAGCGGATCGCGGGCGCGTTCCACGCGCCGCTCACCCAGGTTTACCCGGAGCGGCACCCGGACTCCGCCGAGCATCACGGGTTCCTGACGGTGCTGCGGTCGGGGGCCACCTTGGAGACGCCGCGCCCCTGGCCGGGTACGTCGATAGACCCGGCCACCGGCCTGGCGGTGATCGGCCGGTTCCCCGATGGCACCGACGCCCACGAGGTGTATTTCAACCTGCCGCAGGACGGCACCAAGCACACCCTGGTCACCGGGGCGGACGGGTCGGGGAAGACCGCGACGATCAACCTGGGCCTGGCCATCTCAGCCGTGTCGGGGCTGATCGCCCCGGTGATCCTGGACCCGCAGGAAGGGCAGGCGCTGCCGGCCTGGAGGGAGCACGTCCCCTACGCGGCCGGGGTGGACGCCTGCCTGGTGTGGCTCCACGGCCTGCATGACGGCATGATGGCCCGGTCGGCAGAGCTAGCCGGCATGATGTGGTGCGCCGACCACGGCGCGTTCCTGAACCAGTGCGGGCGCGACTGCACCGCGCCGTACAAGGGGATGGGGTTTTTCAACCCGTTCATGGTGGACCTGCCGATCGTGGAGATCACCATTGATGAGGCGCCGGTGCTGCTGGCGATCGAGGAAGCGGCCAGGCTGATCTTGTCGATGGCGAAGCTGTCCCGTAAGACCGGGTTCCGGCTGCGGCTGGCCGCCCAGGTGCCCAGTTTGCGGGAGCTGAAAGCCCAGGAGCTGCGGTCGATCCTGAACGGCGGCACCGTGATCGCGCACCGGGCCGGGGACAAGGTGACGGCCGGGTATGTGAACATCGCGGCGAACCTGAACGAGATCCCCAAGCGGTTCCCCAACGGGCAGCCGACGTGGGGGCTGGGGTACACCGAGGGCCCGGACATGCGGCCGGATGTGCCGATGCGTACCGACCTGCTGGCTGACATCCGGGCCCGGGAGGTGGCCCGCACGACACGGATCCGGGGCCTGGACCAGACGGTGGCCGACCGGCTGGCGGCGGCCATCGCGTCGGGTGATGAGCTGGCCGAGGCGCTGCGGCAGGGCTCGGCGGACGCGGCGCTGCGGCAGTTGCAGATCATCGCGGCCCTGGCCCAGCCGATGACCCTCGGGGACCTGATCAAGGCGGTGGGGCTGAAGCCCTCGGAGGTGTCGGCGGAGGTGACCGCGCTGATGGTGCAAGGCCGGATCCGGAAGACCGGTGAGCTGCTGGTCCTGGTGCGGCCATGACCGGGTATGTGCATTCGCGGGGTCGGTGCCCGGCGTGCGGGCGGAGGCGGAGCGTGAACCGCAACGGCAGGCTGCGCAAGCACCCGAAGCCGGGCACGAACGGGACTGTGGTGTGCCCGGGGTCTGGGCAGCGGCCGTTGTGATCGCCTACCTGGCGGCGGCGGCGGGGCTGGCGTTAGTGGCCGGGCTGGCGGCGCGGCCGTTTGGGTTGCCGTGGGCGCTGTTCCCTCGCCGGTGGCGGTGCTGGTACCGGTCGTGGCGCAAGGATCCGCCGTGGCCGATGCGGCCCCGGTCGCGGATGCAGCAGCGGTCCTCACGGGTACCCAAGCGGCTGTACGCCCAGGTGATGGCCGCCGACCGGGCCCGGTGCGTGGCCTGCGGGGAGCGGTGGCGGGAGCTGCTGCACGTGGACCACATCGTGCCGTGGGCGCTGGGCGGGCTTAGCTGCCTGTTCAACCTGATGGTGCTGTGTGAGGGGTGCAACCTGACGAAGAGTTCCTATTTCCGGACGCGGGAGGGCCGGGTGTTTTACCGGTCGTGGCGCGGCTACCGGGATCAGCCGAGGGCGGCGGCGATCGTGCGGCGGGAACGGTGGCGGCGGAAGTCGCCGCTGCGGTGGCTGCGGGCGTATCTGTGAGAATCGTCGTGCCCTGGGGGTACAGTCGTGTGGCGACCGGAGAGGGGCAGCCAGATGGGAATCGTTGACGTGAGCAGGCGGGCGCTGGCCGCCGCGCTCCAGGGCGACCGGGACATGACGGCGGCGGAGATGGCCTGGCTCGATGACGGACAGCTAGGGCGGATGATCGCCGCCGCTGGGATGATGCGGGACGCGGCGCAGGCCGAGCTGGACGGCCGGGGCGCACCGCCGGCGGGCAAGGCGAGCACGGGGGGCCTGGTGTGCGACCCGATGGACGGCCGGCTGGTCTGCCCGGATGGTGGCTCCTGCGGCCATGGCTGCGGCACCGGCCTGTGCTGGCGCGTGGACAACGCCGAGCCGTTGACCGCCGCCGGGTGGGGCGATGACTGGCCGGCGGAAGTGGTGAGGGCTGAGCATGCCCGGGGCCCGGCTAAGGGGCACCTGTAGCCAATGGCCGCCATCAAGCTGACGGCTGAAAGCCGGCGGGGAGGGGTGACACTCAGTATGGAAGCAGCCCCGCCACCCAGGCGGGCAAACCCAGGGCCGCCGGGCGCTGCCGCTCCTCGGGGTGCGCGGCCACCCTCCCCGCCCCTGGGCACCCAGACCCCGGAAGAGACCCGGGCGGCCGTGGACTACGTGCGCCGCCGCTGGGGCCGGGTACCCCGCCGCTCCCGGGCGCGGGAGTGCGTGATGGGCCAGTGCCTGGCGCACCACCGGGGCACGTACTGGTCGCCGCAGTCGGGCTGGTGGGCGCATCAGGACGGCTGGCCGTGCGTGTCGCTGGTGCGGCTGGACCCGCCGTGACCCGCGTCCGGGCGCTGCGCGGCCATGCCCTGGCCCGGTGTGACGGCCTGGCGCCGGGGGTGTGCGAGTGCGGCACCCGGTCTGAGGGCGATCTAGACGCGGTGGGCCGGGCCCGCTGGCACCGCCGGCACAAGACCGAGGTCCGGGCGATGCTCGCCGGGACCCGTGCTGAGACTCCCCCGGGACAGTCCCGGGGCAGAGGGGAGTGACAATGATCAAGCGATGGTTGCTGCTGTTCGTCCCGCTGGTCCTGGCGGCCGGGCTGGGTGCCGTAGCGGCGTCGCCGGCGGTCCCGGCCGCTACGGCGATGCACTACTGGGGCGGGCCCTCGGTTCACACGGTGGCGCTGGTCCACTCGGCCGCCGCCGCGCCGGTGGCGGCGGGTGCGGTCCGTGTGCTGGTGCGCGCCGCTGCCCGTGGGGTGGTGCGTGCCGGGCATGCGGTCAAGCGGGCGGTTCACCGGGCGTGCACGTGGACCACCAGCTACACGACCAGCTTTGGGCCACCTGGCAAGGCGTCCGTGACTTTTAACTCGATCTCTCCGGTGCGATGTGAGTTCTACCGGATGACGATTCAAAGCACGGCGTTCCCGAATCTGCGCTACCACTCGGGGTGGATCGGGAGCCTGATCACGTCCTCCATCGACACCACCCACAACCCGGCTGACGGGTCCACCCTGAAGTTCGCGTGGGAGGACCGCAAGCCGGCCGGGTCCAGTACGTGGCAGTGCCGGGGGCTGTTCCCGGTCGGCACGTGGGGGCCGTGTTCGGTCGATTAAGACGGGCCGCTGGTCATGGTGATCCCGTCACGGGATACACCATGACCAGCGGAGAGAGAGGGGTGAAGGGGCATGACGGGTTTGCGGCGGTGGGTGTTCGCCCTGTGGGGCGCGTTCCTGGCAGAGAACCTGGCGGCGGTGTGGTTCGGCCTGGTCGGCGGGTGGGTGCTCGGCGTGCAGGTGGCGACGCTGGCGGCGGCCGTGGTGGAGACGGCCGTGGCGGTGGAGTGGTCGCGGTTCCGGGCGCAGTGCGCGGCTCCGCCGGCGCGGGTGTCGGTGGCCGTGGACGCGGGCGGGGATGGGGTGGTGGTGTTCACCGAGGGCGGCCAGTTCGGCCGTGATGTGCGGGTGTCGGTGTATGAGCGGCCCGCGCCGGGCCTGTGGCGGCGGCACCGGCGCGGCTGGCGAGACGATTACGATCCCTGGTGATGGCTGCCGCTTTCCAGTTTCGGTACACCGACCCCGAGGGGGCCCGGTTCGCGGAGCAT
>Ga0126383_10000169_pt1 | contig 32136 bp, 29 predicted proteins | sample PanSoiMetPlot_35_FD_96882 | JGI IMG/M metagenome (GOLD analysis project Ga0126383, IMG submission 96882) | Tropical forest soil microbial communities from Panama - MetaG Plot_35 | ecosystem: Environmental > Terrestrial > Soil > Tropical forest > Bulk soil | place: Panama | collected 2016-02-17 | reverse complement strand
GATCCAACCGGCGCTGATCCTCATCTGGATCTCCCGTCGACTCAATATAGTCGTGATAAGGCAGAAGAAATCCCTTATCACCCTCAGGACGGATTGAATGTAGGAAGAGCCGATCCCACATCGGATAACCCGGCTTGCCTCGGGACGCTTCGTATAACTTCAGCGGAGTTATCTTAGTGATACGACCTATACCAACTACGAGCCTGGGTATTGCGTCGCCAAGGGGTTGCCCTTCCTTACAATAGAAGAACACGAGCGACTTTTGTTGAGTCAAACGCCCGAAGAACAAATTTACCAATGCTTCTTGTCTTGCCCGGCCAAACACCCATGACGTTCTGAAGGGTGCTTCCTCATCAGGAGGTAATGGATCTGGTAGTTTCTCATCAATTTCGCTTTGATTGGATTGAAGCATCCAAGCGAATGGAACCGCGAAGGCTGAGTAGGGCGGGACCTTCATATCCGATGGCTTCAAGTGTCCATGGGTAGCTGCTGCTTTTTTGATTTCCACATATGGATGATTGAACTGTCTCGTCCAAGCATGGGAACTCATGAAGGCGCCAGATTCTGCTTTACAAGGAGGCAGTCTACTGAGGGTAAGCTTTTCCCATGATTTGCCCGCGATGGCGTCCTCAGCCTGGTCGTCACGTTCTTCACGTATTCGATCTAGAGCTGTGCAAAATGAATTGCCTGAGGGTTTGTTACATACATGGCCGTCCCATCGTGAATCGTGCCATGCTACGCGAGCAGTGAGGTGAAACATTTCTCTTCTCCTAAATACGTTTAGTGCCTAAATGACTCCGCGATCAGTCATCTTTCGTCGGGTCGATAATCTCAGCTCTAATTCTTCCGAGGTTCTCTGGCCGCATGCACGTCACTTCGTGAGCGAGAGCGATTTCGGGAAGATTGGGCCGTTGAAACGACAGACCATACGCGACCGCGAATCGATGAAACGTCGTTCTGGCAAGTTTTCCCATCTCAAAATCGGGGGGTGCCTCTAACGCAAGAGGCGTCGGATCTACGTCGTCGGGCCTGTCTTTTAATTTGAAAGCATCTCTCGCAGCAGTTACGTATGCCGGAAGGCTAGCCCCGCCGCCACCGATCACAAGGTGGAGGTTTCTCCATCGAGAGACTCCTCGCTCCTTTTCATGAGCCTCCTTGAAGAGTCGGATTAGTTCTTGAGTAACCTCTGCTCGTACTTCTTCCTGCGATTCGGCAAATAAGTGGTCAAGCGTACCTTTCTTGTCAAAGGAGATACCGTCAGACTTTCCCCCACTTTCTTTTATCTGCTTAAACCATTCTCTGGCGATTTCTCCAAGCTTGATACTGGCGTTCAGTTCCACATGAGTTGAACCAGCTTTGATGACGCTGGCGGCATACGTCGCCTGGGTTGGCTCACTTCGATCAACTCGGTGAAAACGAAAAACACTACCATCAACCGTTCCTGCTCCTATGTCGACGAAAGCATAGAGTCCTTCTCTCGCCGCGCGGGACATGGTTACCGAAGCCACTTCCGCCCCTACCTCGGGATAGACGAAGCAATCTAACGGTCGACCATCTCCCGCGATGTCTCTTGCAGCATCGTAGCAATCCACCGCTGCTCGATACTCTGAGACAGATTCATATCTTTCAAACGCCTCGGCCATTAACCACGCAGTTCTAAGAACACTTTCGAACAAATCAAGGGTTACTGACTTATCCATGTACTTTTCTGGAACGGCCAGATTTGCGCTCCACTGAATCGAAGACGATACTCCCTCTCTTTTCAGATGTTCGCGCACTCGTTGTTTTGAATTTGTGATTAGCTGCGACAAGTACAGTGCATTCACAAACTTCACAAACTCGGGTAGTGCTTCAATACCGTGCGGCCAGTTCGACAATGCGCAGGTCGACGGTTGGCAGGAGTCACCGGGGGTGCTCACACACGCGAGACACATCTTGAAATTCGTAATTGTATGTTCACCATTGGAATTCTTGAGCGGTGTTTCGAGTGCGGTTGACAATGACTTCCCGTCGAAAATAACTCTCGAAGGAACTAGATAGCCTTCAAGCCTTGAAGCATCACGACCAAAGCATATTGGATAAGCCTTATCTGAGCCCCGCCAGACGACCTTAGAGAAGCTGGTGCCAAGATCTATTCCCAAGTTAATGTGGATTGGTCGCACTGGTACTTCGTTCAACCCCTGTAAGATCGCTTGACTGTACTTATCACGTCGAACGTCCGAATCCGCGCTACTCGACTTGACCAGGTCGGTGGGCTGATTCAGCCTTGATGTGATTTGACGATAGTTTCTTGGCTTCGAGCCACTTTTGATTGCGATATCCGCGAAACTGCTGGCAGCTATGGTTTGCCGCGGAGTAACTTTGCTTTGCTTTCGGACCGAAGGCTGAAGAGACGGTGTGGATCTAGCGGTCTTTGGTTTTTGGGTTGATAGCGGTTTGGATAAGCTTTTCTCGCCCACGTGTTTTACAGGCGAGACCGGTTGTTGCCTTACATTTGGCGAATGGCCCTGCGTAGCGCGGCGTTCAGATATCGGTCTTGCGTTCACTTCGGCGCGAGAAGGTTGGCTAAGACTCTTGAGAAGATTAGCCGGCATCGCATCTCCAAGAGTGGATATTGAGGTGCGAGGAGCTGGTTTGCGTTCGATTTCTCTTGGTCTCTCTCGTTGTTTCTTTTTACGCTTCTTCGACATGGGGCCTCCTAATTCATAACGTGACAGACCACTGCGGCGACTTCCCTAAACTCGTCCCTGGTTTTGCTTTCTCTTTCAAGTTCCCGCCGACGCGAGTCTATCGATGCTTTATGGTTGGCAAGTTGTGTACGAAATCCACGAATTCTGTGCTCAGGTAACCCACGTTCTTGAGACGTGCGAATCGCTTGGAGGAGCGATTCCTCCTTTCGTTTTCCGTAGCTCTCTAAGTGACCTTTCCTACGTTGTGTCGTCGCAATCGTCTTTTGCTGAAATGTGTTGAACGCATCTTCACGACTTAAACTCAATTGATCCATACACGTCTGCCATGCTTGGGCAACTTGTTGGGGACTAACTATTCGATCAGCAAATTCCCAAGTTCTTCCGCGGTCAAGCATTTCTCTGATTAAGCGCTCTCCTGAAACACTAGACAACGGCTGACCATCAGTCAGCGCGGCAAGGGCGTACGCGATTTGAACTTCCTTCCGGAGACCGAAAAAACTCCAGAATTCGATCCCGCAAAGATAGTCGCCCGCAGTTAGAAGATCAGTTCTGATTTCTACTGCGGCGGTGGATAGGAATGCGTGGTCGTTATTGCGGTGGCACTCGATTATCCATTTGGTCAAAGGATGAAAGTGCGACAAGACTTCGAGCTTCGGGTACTGCTGAGCTGCTTCTGAATCGACCGCGAGAACGACCTCGCCTTCTCCGGCATGCCGAAGTTTGGAATTGAGGGCCGGCGTTTGAAGGCTGCAATACCGAGAAAACTCATTCCGGGCCTCGTTCGACAATCGAATGGTCGTAAGTCCGTCTTGTGGATCATCCCAGCTTATTCGAGACCCTCGATAGGCGTTATCAAAAAAGTCTTGGACAAAGCCTTTTAGATCCTCAGGAGTGATCCAACGACCCAAATCCCGCGCTTGCCCGATCTGCTCCAAAATATAATCCGAGCTTCCGAAGAACACTGTGCTTTGTTCAACGAGTTGATTTTCTTGTTGTCGTCGCGCCTCTACCGCAAGCTGTGTCTGAGTGATTCGTTGTGCTTCCTGTTCAGCCGTTAAGTGGTGGCTCAACAAGTCGACGGTAAGTTCCTGAACCTCAGAACCTAATATGTCCTCGAGATCGCCGATGCTTTGCCTGAAGATTCCTATACGTTCATATAATCGCTCTAAGATTCTCTCTTCGATCGTGTCCTTGATTGCAAAGTTAACGATATTTATCTTTTCAGCTTTTTGTCCCAGACGATCAAGGCGACCAATACGCTGTTCAACTTTCATTGGATTCCATGGAAGATCATAGTTAACGAGGAAGCCGCAGAATTGCAGATCGATACCTTCCGAACCGACTTCTGATGAAAGCAATATCTGGATACGTGGGTCGGTTTTGAATTCATCGATCAGTTGCAACCTCTCATCCATGGGGACGCCGCCATGTATAACGACCGTTTTGTAACCGCTATCTGATAGTCTTCGTTGGAGGTAGGACAGCGTTTTTCGAAAAAATGAAAAGAGCACAACCTTTTCATTCTGATCATCTTGGAACACTTGGGACAGTCCGATGACCAGCGCTTCGAATTTGCTATCAGGTGTTTCGGTATCCCATCCATCAATCAGGGACTGCAACACTTGCGCGCTCGTAGGCCCGCTATCCTTGAATTCGTCTTCGCCGATTTGCAAACCGAATTCGTCGAGCAACTCCTCGTCTGGCTTAGTCAATTCAATCGGATTCTGGCGATAGTGCTCAACCATGGCCGGAATGCAGCTGGCCATTTGCAACTGAGGCATCATTAAGCCAAACGTGGTAGGCACTCCATCGGATGAATGAATTAACCTGTCTCGGACGGCTGCAGTAACAGCGTTGTAGAACGACATCTCCTTATCATTGAAACTTCCTCTAAACACTGAGGGGTTTCGCAGTACACGCCACTCTTGAACTTCACGCTTTCTAGTTCGAGAAACGGTCGCAGCGAACAGATTAAGATCTTCGAGTAAGCGACTGGCTTCTACAATCATTCGATGATTATCTCGGTCTAAACTTTCGAGCTTGGTGCGGGCGAGATCGACGAGCGGATTGTTCTGAAACCATCTCGACTCAGAGAGAGTGCTTAACGCTTCTCTTGCCGCTGAGAAGTCGGGCACCGCTTTTCGTAGCGCATTTTGTGCTTGTACCACCGGCGCGTTTTCGTCGAGGCGCGACTCGAATACACCTTTGTTATCAAACTCATCAGCGTCGAGTATATTCAGAAGTCGAAAAAGGTCTTCGTTTCCAAGGTGCAAAGGAGTCGCAGTAAGCATTAGCAGTGATTCTGTTAAATCGGACAGCTGTTTACCGACTCTGTGAGCTTGCGTCTTAACATTTCGCATGTAATGTGCTTCATCGATCACGATCAAGTCGAACCGACACGGTGAGTCCTCCAGCTCATTCAGAGCCCTCTGAACCTTCTGTTGCCTTACAGTCTGAAGACTACATACTGCGGCACATTCAAAGTTATCAACTTCGCGCCGGAAATCGTCGAGAAGACTAAGGAAGCCACGGCTGTCATAGCACTCGGCTGACACATTGAACCGAAAACGCAATTCCTGCTTCCATTTTTCTCGCAACATAGACGGGCAGACCACAAGGAGTCGACGTGCGTTAGATCTTGCCCGAGCCTCAAGCCAAATTAGGCCTGCTTCAATGGTCTTGCCCAATCCAACTTCATCAGTAACAAGGATTCGTCCACGAAGTGACTCAACAAACTTATATACAGGCTTGAACTGATAAGCGTAGAAGTTGGTGCGGCTGGCCTGCATCGCGTAAAAGACATTCGAAAGATTAGAAGAGATCTTGTGGAACGTGAGAATGCGGGCAAGGTCTCCTTTCTTGCCAAAACTCAAATCGTCCAGCAGATCGGCAATGCTGGCTGTGCCGACACGAATCGGCCCTAAATCATCACTCGGGATATAGTCTCTTTCTTGGAGAGCGAACTCGACTTGAACAAACAATCGCGTACCCGACTGACGAGTTCGACCTGTGGTCACACCGCGACGTCCAGGATTTGAGATCTGCTGGACCATCTGGTTAGGCTGCGATGGGTCAAAATTAGGCAACAGGAACTCCTTGCGAGCAACTACGCCAAACGCGCTAATGAACTAAATCAGCTTCTGGACTCGCTAGGAGTTAATTCAAGGAAATTCTGTATCGCCGGCGAGCCAGGATTGGCCGGGTTAAGGTCTGCGAATTCTATCAGCAGATCCGCAAGCCGTAAATGGGTCCTCTTTCTCTGGTTTGGGTACTAAGACAACCTTAACGATCTGGCGTAAATGGGGAATAGTGGATTGTGACGAACCACCCGGTCGGACAATAATGAGTCGTCAGGAGTCTCTTAAGCACTTTGCCTACACTGTCTTTCCGTTTTCAAATCACAATAGGTAGATTGTTGTAATGGCCGATTATAAGGAATACATCGCGTACATGGATGAGACGGGACATGCGGGCGATGACAACCAGCATTTCTGCGGAATGGCAGGCTTCTTAGCGACTTCTGACAGTTGGACAGTTCTTGATCGCAAGTGGAAGCAGACCTTGAATAGATTCAGGGTGGATTATATGCACATGAAGGAATACGCCCACTCAAAGGGGGTCTTCACCGGGTGGAAAGGAGACGAGTCAAAGCGAAAGGCGTTTTACAGCGAACTGCTTTCACATCTTAGAGAAATACGGGCTATCCCCTTCGGGTCGATTGTGTCACTGGACGGCTACCGAAAGCTGTCAGATGAGGACAAGGTCTTATTCACCGAGCCGTATCTGCGAAGCCTTGCCGATTGTGTAGGCATACCGGCGGCACGATTGGAGGAAATGTCGCCAGAGATCAAGTACTCTGTCGTGTTTAGCGAGCAGGCCGAGTTTCGGCATAAAGCGTCAAAAGTTCACGAGTTATTCAGAGCTATGTACCGAATTGGGGAGCGCATGAAGTACCCGTCATTCGACAACATGATGGACCTTGTCCCGCTACAAGCCGCCGACATGATCGCATACGAACTCCACCGAGAATTCGGACGGCAAGTCTTTAGTCCTGAACAAAAACCAAGATATGGATATCCACAATTTAAGAGGATGGCAGAGAGGACGTGGCCGTGGTTACCCTTCTACTTTCACACGGAGAACGAGATTAACCGTTTCGTTTCATATATGCGAAGAGAGTTGGACAAAATGGGATTAGGAACCGACTTTTCCGAAACGTGGCGGCAATTCTATGCGGATAACAGGGAAATACCGAAACTCGATCTTCCATTGCCAATACGAAGATGAAGCCGGATTTTTAACTCTCGAAATGGTCCAATAATCGGGGAGGGTTACACCTCCTCGAATCGTTTCGCCAGATGTTTCACAAGCCACCGCTTGCGACGCTCGATACCGGTCGTCCTACTAATTCAGGGTGTTCATCGAAGAGCGGGCGGAACGCTTCTTCCGATGCTTTGAGGTCGGATTTGAAAATAGCTTCGACAAGCTTGTCCGTATAATGCTTGTGCGAGAAGTTATGTCGGACCCTTCTACCGCCCCATACAAGATTGAGCTCAATCGGTGCCAAGAAATCAGCCGAACACACGGCGGGGAGCAAGCATAAATTCTCCATGTCTCCCTGCCGATCGAACTTGTACAAGTCAAGATTGATGTGCTTCTCAATCTCGAAATCCTGGAATGACGCTTCTGGCAGGAATGCAGTTGCCCTCGCGTATTGAAGATGCCACAAGAGCTGGCGTTGTAGACGACCGCCGTCGATCGTGTTTGATAATTTCCCATCCTCCACCAAGCGAAAGACATCGCCGCACTTCACATGTTCAGATAGGATGCGCGGGAGTGCTTCTAACCACCGGCTCTCGCGATCAGCAAGCTGAAGGCTAAGTTGAACGGCAAACGCGTCAGCGTCATAGTCAATAAAACGAAATGACTCATCTGCCTGGATCGAGTATCGATAGGTATTCGAGTCAACGTGCTGACGCGTGTGGAGGAATTCGTGAAGAAAGAACAAACGACACATTTGTTCTTTTTGTAAGAGTGTACTCCGATTATCCTCCCACCACTTACGAAAGGCAGCCAACAGTTTGCTTGATAGATAAAACTTCCGTTCGAACACTATGTGATCGTACAGCCCGCCATAGATCGGATCGGTTGGGGCAACTTCTAATCCGAGTATATCGTTTATACCGAGAACCTTATGCTGTTCCCGGATGGACTCATTGACTTCTATGTCTCTCAACAAGCGGGATAATGCATCGGCAAACAGCGCTCGCTCCGCATCAACATTGGTTAGTGCGATCTCCTCAGTCAAGGCTTCCGAAGAGATAGATAGTGGCTCCTCCCTTTTTCTCGGTGTATCTGTGCCGGCGCAATATTCATACAACGCTGATAACGTGTCACGCTCCCAATTTTGAAAATTATCCGAATCACCCCAAAACCTTTCCCATGTATTGTTGAGCGTGACATGAACGAAATCGGTGACGGCCGGAGTGGCAATTCGACAACCCGTTCTTGCGAAAGCGTCGTAAGCAAGCGCCTCAATTTGGCCGAGAATTTTTCGCGGATAGCAACGACCGTATTCTGTCCTCTTCGTTTTACTCGCTAATTTAACGACCTCTCCCCATCGTTTTTCTATAGCCTCGACTTGATCGCGAAAGCCAAGCCTGTCTAGCCCGAAAAGCATGGCCTGCATTCGCGCGTCATCGGCGGGATGGGTCTTCAGTTTTTGAGTTGGCACAACAAAAGCATCAGAGGATCGCTTTGCTACTAAGTGGACATGAGCCCATGCATAGGCGGGGCCCAACGTATAGGTAGCGAAAAGATCACAGATCATCTCGTTGGCCCAATATTGATACCAGCACTGCAGCCATACTTCTAAGTAACCAACAAAATCCTTCGGACCCCTTTGCCGCCCTTCGGTTTGCATCTCGGTGACGAAATGCTCAAGCACAAGGTCCCGCATATCGCTGAGAGCCTGCCGCAAAGGCCGGGTCGTCGGGAGATTGCTATTTGTTAACAGAGGGTGCGCCAGTTCATGGTAAATATCTGGCAGGTGTAAAAGGGAATAACCCTCACCTGGTGGAATGCAGAGGAGATTGAAATTGAACCGTGTATGGATATAAAAGTATTGTCGCGAAATTGATGTCACTGCCGGAGGAAGGATAAGTGGGTAGGCGATCTCGCTTCGGATTTGTCTGACTAATCGATTTAGCTTCCAATCGATTTCATTCGCCCGTTCAAGCGCGCTCAGTCCTGTGCCTTCGATGAACTCTAAGTCACGTAGCGCGCGTTGATATTCTCTATGTCGTTGGGTTTGTTGTTTGCTGCCGACAGGCGTCGTTTGAGTTAGCTGCTGGATGTCGGCAACGATCCGATTTAGCTCGTCATAACACCTAAGCGCCAATGGCACAAGTTCGTCGGACGGGTCTGGAGGTATCCTAGCGAGCGCCTTTTCGGTTCGCGCGATTGCTTCAACAAACGCGATTTCGGGATACTCCGCCACGGTCAAAGTCCTTGAATACGAGCCATTACTGTAAGCTGTTTCTGCTCCAGAAGTGAGGCTAACTTCTCTAACTGAGTCGTTGCACCGTCGTCGTTGGTATTAGCTAGTATCGCAGACCCTACTCTTGCCCAAACTTGCCGGTCACTTGGCTTGAATAACCCGAGCAAAACCACGAGCGCGCGAGACGGTGTATGAATCCAATTGCTATTGTCCAAGCCGACCAAGAGCTTTCCGAGCTCGCGGCGAAAGTGGCTCGAATCAAGTGATATACCGTCCCTTAAATCCGTTAGCGCACCATCGACTAATTCGGCGCAGTCGTGCAGTTCGTCATACAAGCTCGATTGAGAACCAACTTCGCTCATGCGCCTACTCCTTTCACCTTTGCGAGGATCTCCTCTGAACCTTGCTCATCAAATTTCCCGGCTTCTTCGCCCAAGTAACGGTCGTTTAATTTGATTGTTATTGGATACCGCGTGCAGTCTTCAGGGCGGGTCCAAGCAAGGGTTGTTAATGCGTAAATATCCTCAAGGCAAAATTCAATCGACATAGGGCCTTCAACCAAACGGACATGGAGGGGTTTTACTGTTCCATTTCGTCGAAAGGCGCGGCCGGTCGCACAGAGATAACCATCGCTTGGGCTTGGAATATAGTAATAACCGACCTGCGGATTTAGTGTCGTCGGGCCTTCCCCGTTGACATTTATGACCTCAAACAATCGCAGGGGCGCTGGCGACGTTTTCTGAATTTCCACAATAGTCAGGGAAATATCCTCGCCAATCCCGTCGACACCTCGTACTTCATCGATCGCTTCACGAGCCCCGGCCACCTCTTCAGGAAAGATTTTTCCATCACGATGCAATACGAAATTGCGAATGACGTCCTGCCGCACCGCGGCTTCGTTTCTTAGAATATCGCTCACAATTCTTCTCACTTGCCGTTGATCGAGCTTCTCTTTTTGGGAAGACGTATCAGGAGGGTGGAAACGAATATCGGCTCCGTTACTGCCGACGATGACGAATCCGGCTGAATTGTTTTTCACATCTATACCGACGATCAAATCGCCATGAAGCTTCGTATCCAAGACAAAAGGCCATCGCTGATTGTTCAAAAGAATCTTATTGATTGCGACACCACGCAGGTACCCAGACAACTGCCGCGCTTTCTCCTTTCGAACCCGATAAGAGGCGGTTCCATCCTGCCCGCGAGTAAAGCGATAGCATTCGTTCAAGAACGCCGAGTGCATTACCGTCGCCTGAATCTTGTAGTAGCGTAACCGCCGCATTAGCATCGCTGCTAGAGGATCCTCTTTTCGCTTATCCCGGTCCTCGATGTAATGGACCATGACAACGCCATAGCCGGGTCCATCCACTTCGGCTTCGACAGCTTTAAGGATTGCCGTACCCTGCGCCACAAATGTGAGAGGACCACTATCGTCATAAATAATTACTTTCGGGCTGTAACCCTCCTCTTGAGGGAACAAGTCATCGACGACTTCACTCTCGGCGCGAACAAACTCGTTGCCGTACTTGTCATTTACGCTCCGCGGAATAATCAAGTATTGTCGATCTAATGGTCTATTGTCGTAGAAACCAGGTCCGCCGCGCCCCAGCATCGACAACCGAACTTTTCCCAGACTATCTAAAGACGCGTGCTGCGCTCCGGGAGTACCTCTAACGGACAGCTTCTGGCCGTTGCCAAATTTATAATCCGGAATCGCAAATTTTCGTGTGGGTACTGACAACGGCTTAGCATCGATTTCCAGCTCAAAGCTTCCAAACTTCAAATCGCTTAGAAATTCAGCCTGAAATCGGTGAATTAAGTCGCGACGCGGGCCAGGATCTATGATCGACTTGCTGTGCACTTGTTTCATGTCACGGTCCTGTGGAGCACAAACGGGGTAGCAAAGAGCAGCTGGCGCCGACCGTTGGTCTCCCTTTTTGTTAAAGTAATAAACTACTGATGCATCGTGAGGTAGAGCAGCAAGATCCTCCGGAAAAGGCCGGCGTGTGCCCTTACGGATAAAGTCCAACAAGGGGATCTCTTCATCCGTTACGAGACACTTGGAAACAGTAAGGTCATGGAGAAACTGCGGTTTAAATTCATACCAAGTGTGCCCGTAATGATAGATGCAACTCCTTTTCTTGAGACTCTCAAACTGATCATGGCTCAGGTAGGTTGATAGCGGTCGTTGTCGAACATATTTATTCGCAACTTCAACGCAAAGCCCCATTCCGCCGTCTGGTGTTACGACAACCCGAGCATTAAAGCCTCTGAAATGATCGATGGCCTTTGACGTCGGTAGCGCTTTGAATGTAAAGAAGGGTTGACCCGCACCCGGGGACCATAATCTCCTGTCCAGTCCCAACGGCTCACGAAGCATGAACTGCAGGAATCGCATGCAAAGATCGTCATTCTGAAGAGAGCGACGTGTATAGTCTATTTCGAAGGTTCCATCGACAGGTTCGAGGTAAGCAGTCGCACGGACTAGTTTAACCCGATCCCCCAGCACACGAGCGTCGTCTCTAACCACCAAGAACAACTTATTGTCTTCAAGAATCGTGGTAACAGGACGCTGCAAGTCATAGCTAAGATCGTGAACTAACGCATCACGATTTTGAAAATACTGCGGATGGTTAGGCTCCAATCCACGGATAAGATAGCGACGGTAACGGGATGTCAGCTTTGACAGATTCAAAATAGGGAAGATATTTGTTTCGAGTCCTGGCATAGCTCCTCCTTAGCTGAAACATCGGCCCAACAGATGGATCTGAATGGACATCGCTGGCACGTGTCCGGGAAAATCGTAACCGGCATGTCACTAAAACTGATTGGCTCGTCAAAGTTAGGACGAACTGAAAGCCACATTCGTGTCGCCGTAGAGCTAATATGGTTTTCAGTGTCTTCAACATCCTGCGTCGTTAGTGAATACTCTCGTAAATGTTTGGTGAGAAGTTGCGCTTCAAGTAACTTGATGTCCTCAGGCAAGTAATTCGCTAACTCTGGGGGAAAACCCTTTTGATGTTTGCAGCGAGTAAGCGCAATAGCATATAGCGCTAGCTGCAATCGATAGTCCTTCGCACCTGTGGTATGAACCTTCCAGTCAACAATAAGAGGAGGACCAGATCTGAACAACGCGATCAAATCCGGCCGCGCAGTGACACTCGCACCCGAATGGCGGAAGGGCAACGTTCGTTGTGGGAATAGGTGCGATGCCTTTCTCAATGTTCTCAGGAGCTCAGACATTTCGAGAAAATGGGTCAACGCGAGATCTACGTCCTCCCAAGCTGAGGCTAAGTCCGCTTCAAACTTCTCATCGTATTCAATCGCATAGAACGCCGCGTACGATGCTCCAGCTTTCTTCGCGGTCATCCCATCCTCACGCCAGCATCTTTGTCTTGCAAAAGTTAATTGCCGATCGAATCTCTCCTTTGCAGCCGCAAGAACACGTTGACGCGAAATAACTCGGCCATTACGAAGAGACGGAATCACTTCATCGCAAATAATGCTGTCAACGAGCGATCCCCTCCAGGCAGATATTGATTGAAGCTTTGAGAGCAAGAACGCTTCTCGTGCGAGCGGATCTGGCCCTCTCCAGTTGGCAAAGCGGGTAGCAAAAAACCATTGCCGCGGGCATCGGCCAAATGTTCGGCTATGAGAAAATGACCATCGCAACTTCATTAGTCGCCTCGTTTCCTACGCTGCGCACGAAGAAGCCCTATAAAGTCGACCACTGCGTCTTCCTCTTCTTCGGTTAAGGTCCCCACGCGAGCGTGCAGGAGCGAGTTCTCAGCGAGAGGTTCGGGTACAGGATACCCAGCCAATCGCATTACCGCGGCATAAGCGACACCGTAAAGATCGCTCAATTTATGCAGGACAACTGGTGACGGCTGCTTAATTTTTTCACTTTCCAATTGACTTAAATAAGCGTTGGATACCTCTATCCTATCTTCCACGTCTCGAAGAGACATGCCGACGTCGCGCCGAGCCTTACGAAGAAACTCTCCAAGAGTAGGCGTTGTTCGTTCTGACATGTTGCTATACATAGCGCGCAGTCGCTAAACTTGTCAAGCACTCTACGCTTGGGGGCTTTCCCTCCAACTTGAGAAACCTTGTCGCGTCCCAGCGGATTTTTGAAACATGTCACCAAACCCGCTCGTAAGAAGAGTTGACATTTTATCAACTTCGAGAATAGGATAAGGAGACGTTGACATTTTGTCAACCCTTTCTTAATATGTGCGCCACCTTGAAATTCCAAGATCCATCCCGTGAAGGTAACAGAAAGCTTTGTCTCGGCCGGATACCGCTTCCAAACTGACGCCCGATGAAGCGAAGAGAAAGATCGCTTTATATCTCCGAGAAGGCAGACTCAAACTGTCTGTCCACTGTCGGCGCGATTCCATGCCGAGACGCAACGTTTCCACTCCCGATATCGTCAATGTATTAGCGACGGGAGAGATCATTCGCGAAGCAGAATGGGACGAGGACTACAACAATTGGAAATATACTGTTCAAGGAGTAGATGAAGAAGGTGAAGAGCTGCGAGCAGTGACGGTGTTTTTCGACGCCGACCTAGTGCTACTGATTGTTACGGTCTTTTGATACCAGGCAGCGAGGAGAGAATTCATGAAATGCGAGATTTGTCAGGGCAGGACTAGGCTTCTAAAGGACCAAGAATACAGATATATCGAGTCGGGTCTAAATCACGTATACCTCCAAGGCGTAGATGTCGAATTCTGTGAAGAATGCAATGAGAAGTCGCCGCTTATCCCCCGCATTCTTGAACTACATTCGGTTATCGGTTGGAACCTGGCGCTTCAGCCTACTACGCTGAGGGGAACAGCCATCAAGTTCATGCGCAAGCAACTTGGAATGCGAGCTAGAGAATGGGCTGAGTTGATGCGTGTTGATGTGTCTACGTTTTCTCGATGGGAGAACGACGAACAAGTGCTGGGACCCCAGTCGGATACTTTGTTGAGATTGCTATATTTTTATATTTGTGAGCAACGTGATGGGGGAATGCTGCCAGCGCAGTTGGTGCATCGATTAGCAACAGATCCACGATATGGATCTGACGAAGTGGAGATTGTTGTCGATGTCAAGACCTTTAGGGCTAACTTCCGCATTCAGGGAGCCGTTCATCACGCAACTGTTACGTCTGCTATGGAAGTGCTCGGTCTCTCCGGATCCGCCGGCGCCATGACCGCAGGCGTGGGTCATGGAATTCTACAGGGTCACAGAGGCTCGGAGCTGACAGCCGTAGTTATACAGAATCCGCCGGGGCTTGCAGCGAATTCAAATGAACTTGCGTTAGCCGCTTAACGAATCCGGAAGAATACAGGTACAGGGATGAATGCGAATCCGCCGTTCCAGCACTCACCGTTGCGCTTGGAGCAATACTATATACGGGAATTGGGCTATGCGATAAAAGATTCGTTCGTGGATCAGCAGAGCAACGATCTTTCACCAACAGCACCTGACATTTCAGCGGCTGTTTCGTGTTCCCCTTTGTCTGACCAAGTGCGTCGCTGGAGAATTGAGCTGACGATAACATCGGACGATGTCGTATCGATCGAAGCACCATACTCTATAAGAACAGCGTTAGTGGGACTCTTCTCCGTCGATGAAAATTACCCAGCAGAGCGGCTTGATGCATTAGTCACGATCAACGGGCCTTCTTTATTGTATTCGGCCGCTCGTGAGGCGCTATTGATGATCACCAGTCGCTCAGGATATCCCGCGATGATGCTACCTAGCGTGCTATTCATTCCACCGCAGCCCGAAGTCCAAGAAGTAGTCGACAATACGGCTCAACCGACAAACACTAATTCGGTTAGCAGTGCTCGAAAGCCCTCTAGCAAGCGCCGAAAACGTGCTTAACGATCTGAGCCAGAGTGTGTTCTCGTTACTACCCATCGCTTAATAGAATTTATTCCACAGTTCGTTAGTTCATATCGAATACGCAATGTTCCTCCTGCTACCCTCCTACAAGCCCCGCCCTCAGGCCATCTATCCTCCTTCGCCCAACTAGGGAGACGGACGCCGTTAGAGACTCTTCACGTTACGGCGGAATGCAACCTTTTCTGGGTTTCTCGAGTTGGTGTCACACTCAAGAGACCCTCCATTATTCTCTTCACCGCCACGACCACCGGGAAGGCAGGCGCTGCCAGAAACTACCCCCAACCCCCTATGAGTGCTAGACGCAGGTCGCCTATGCGAACTGTGTTATCCAACACATACTGTGGACGCCGGCTTCCTATATCATTAATCGGCAGTCAGAGGGCTATCGGTCACAGAGTGCTTGAATTCCTGTGGACTCCTCCATAGACCCAGAACCCGGAACCCAACGGGCATCGACGAGCAGTTGCTGCCTTATCTGAACTGTGCCAGCCAGACTGAGACTCAAGAACATCTGAACCGGCTATTCGAGAAGGCTCGACCGATCGTTTACCGGATCTCGCGGAGTGTCAGGTTGAGTGCTGACCGGACAGTGGCACCTTTCAATTCAAACGACATCTTTGGTGAAGTTTGTGTCCGGCTCTTGCAAAGCTTGCGCGCACTTAAGAGCAATCCGTCTAAAACACTCGATTTCCAATTTCTCGGGACTGGTCGCCACCACGACTTCGAGTGTCTTTGCCGATTTTATGCGTGGCGAAGATCGGCAACGGCCGCGCTTGTATCACAGATTCCGTTTCGACGTACATATAGCGTACATCGTGGGGCCTAAAGCAGCCTAAATCGTCCTAAGCCATCCTAATCGAGTTTGGCCATAAGTCCTTCACCATGAATGATATACCGTTGACACCAAACGACTTCTGAGATACGGTAAGCGGCCCTGAAAAGGCCGGCGTCGGCGGTTCGATTCCGTCCCTGGCCACCATTTAAAATCAACAACTTAGAGATGTGAGTCGAACAGACTCAACAACGACCGACTTTTGTTGAGGGCCAGAAATCCTTTGGAATCAATGGGTAACGTCCATCTAAGGACATTGGCTGAAAAAAGGCTGGCGTCGCTCGTTGCGTGCTCTTATCAACTTGCATTGACAAGACTTAGCAGCGGTCATCACGTCGTTTTTGTGGTCGACGTACAATAGACGTACATCACTCTTCGAAATAAGACTCGCACGCTGCTTCCATTCCATGTCCAGAATCAGCGTCATCCTGGGTTAATGTCGTTATATTTTGGGCCTAAGTTCTAAAGACGCCGTCAGTTCTGGCGACCGAGCGGGAAATTTCTAGAGCGCTGCTTACTCCCTTTCTATCCCGTTGTATTACGCTTGACGTAACGAGTAACGCTAGGCTAAGGTTTTACTTGTGATTCTCAGTTACGGCGATGAGCGCACGCGAGACTTTGCCAGCGGAAAGCGAGTCAAAGCGTTCTTCGGAATTGAGCGTGCTGCGCGCCTGAAGATCGATCGCCTTGAAGCCGCAACTTCAATATTGGATCTGGCGGCGTTGCCAGGCAATCGATTTGAGGCGCTGAAGGGGAATCGTAAAGGGCAGTACAGCATTCGGATCAACGATCAGTGGCGGATATGTTTTGAGTGGCCCGACAAATCGCCGGGACCAAGCAACGTAAAAGTTACTGATTACCATTGAGCAGGAGAAGTTTTTTATGTCCCTTACCGCTATACATCCAGGCGAACACTTGGCTGAAGAATTAGAAGCGATTGGAATGAGCGCGGCCGAGCTAGCACGACGCCTTAAGGTGCCAACCAACCGCATCACCAGTATTCTCAATGGGCAGCGGGCCATCACGGGTGACACGGCGTTACGACTCGGGCATTTTTTCGGCACGAGCCCGCAGTTCTGGCTAAATCTGCAGAGCCTGTATGAAGTGCGTGTGGCCGAACAGAAAGCGGGAAAATCGATCAAGATACTCCCCAGGCTGAAGAAGAACGTGCCCGCTCACCCATAATTGTTCACCACATGGAGCATTTTCGGTCCGCCTGATCCGGTAGCGGCGATTCAATTTGCGATTGAACAACATGATCTCTCACGGCGCGATTTGGACCATTTATCGGAAGTAGGGCACGGGTCGCGGAAGTGCTCAATCATAAGCGGCCACTCACACTGCCAATTTTTCGCCTGATGAAGGACTCGGGATTGCGGCTGGAGCGTTAATCGGCGAAACCGTCGCGGCATGATTCAAACTACGGCACTAATCGCTCCAAGGTGATGTCGGAGATCAATCGCTCACTAATACTCCTCAAGCCGAAGCAACCCTTTCTCGATTGGTCTCAATCCCTCGATAAGGAAGGCAACAAGTTCACGCTACAAGAATTGACGCATGACTCGATCGCTTATCTGATCCCTGAGGTTTGGGAGGATGCAGATCAGGAAGAGTTCTTGAAGTCGAATTGTGAAATTCTCTTCGAGGAGCAACTTGCAGGTTGGTGGACGGACGAAGCCGCCTGGCCTAAGCAGCGTAACTTAAAGATGTTTCTGGAGTGGTTCGAAGTCGAGTTTCACAGTCTCGTGTTCGATCTCTGCGACGAACCGATTCGCGTTTTCGAAGATGATGAACCCGACCAAGCAGAGCGGTAGGATGCGCGTAAGTTTCTTGAATATCGGCTATTTCCTAAATAAGAAAATCTCGAATTTAGGAAATTCGGTCAAAATCTTCTGAAAATCTAAATCCCCCCATTCGGGTGATTCTTTGTGGCGCGCAAACTCGAATCGCGCCACAACGGAACTGTTTTAGTGACCCGGATTGACATTAATTATAAAGGGGCATTCATGCTAGCTGGGCGCGGCGCTCCTTGAATGCTAATTGGGAGTTGTGCGGCGCAACATACCTTTACGAGCCGATCTCGATCCCGTTGCATCTCCTGGTCCTTAGCCAGCCACGCCATCACGTCCTTCAATGCTTGGCGCGCATCAGCATCATTTGGCTCAACGATGCGGTAATGCATCCACGACCCTTGTCGTCTTGCTCCGACAATTCCTGCACGTCGTAAATATGCCAGATGCCGGCTGATCTTGGGCTGGTTTGTCTTTAGGATTTCAACGAAGAAACAAACGCACACTTCGTCCTCTCGCATGAGGTTGAGTAATCGCAATCTGGTGCGATCCGCAAGCGCTTTGAAGAATAATTCCTTATCGAAGGATTTGGCTTGTCTCACTATGACAGTCTCATCTTATCATAAATCATATGTGGCTTGACATATATCCTTTACCGGCCGATACTGGCATCACATATACGGCTACGCGCATGTCATGTAGCCACAGATAAGGAGGCTTGAAATGTCTGAGTTAGAACAAGCGGTACGGTCTAGATATGGGGCCGTCGCGGTGAGCAATCTGTCCAGTGAGCATGAAGGTGTCCGCACCGTTGCGGAAGCGTTTGGTTATTCTCCAGAAGAACTGGCTTCAATTCCTGCCGAAGCAAACATGGGATTGTCGTGCGGCAATCCGACAGCAACTGCGAATCTGCGTGAAGGTGAGGTTGTCGTCGATCTTGGCTCGGGTGGGGGACTCGATGTTTTCCTCGCGGCTGCGAAGGTCGGGGCGAGTGGCCGCGCGATCGGTATCGATATGACGCCAGAAATGATTGAACTCGCTCGTCGTAACGCGGCGAAGGCGAACGATGGAAAGGGCTATTCAAATGTTGAGTTTCATCTCGCGACAATCGATAACCTGCCGCTCGCGGATGATTCGGTTGATTGCGTAATCAGCAACTGCGTTATCAACCTAGCTTCTGATAAGCCAGCAGTATTTCGAGAGATTGCGCGCGTGCTGAAACCAGGTGGCAGGTTGGCGGTAAGCGATATTGCTTTGAAGCAAACTCTGCCTCCTGAAGTCGGCCAAGACATCATGGCGCACGTCGGCTGTATTGCAGGAGCGATCCTCATTGATGATTACAGCCGCGAGTTACGCGAGGCCGGCTTCTCAAACGTGCAAGTCATTGATTCCGGTGCGGACCTGAACGCCTATGCGAAGATCGAGAATCAGTCGGCTTGCTGCTCACCTGCGATGACCCAAATCTCTTCTGACGAACGGATTTCCTCCGGTGCGTATGCGTGTTGCGCACCAGCTCCGGCAACAAAGGAACAACCGCTGAATGCATTGGCAGAATTGCTCACGCGTTACAACGTCAATGACTATGCGTCTAGTGTGAGGGTCTTCGCGATCAAATGAGTGGAGGCGCAAACACCGGGACGCTCGCCCGCCGTGTCGTTGCCGAGGGCATTGGCACTGCATTGCTACTCGCGGCCGTTGTTGGATCGGGAATCATGGGTGAGCGTCTCGCTGGAGGTAACGTAGCGATCGCGCTGCTCGCTAACACGATTGCCACGGGCGCAGCCCTCGCTGCGCTTATCCTGACGTTCGGCCCGATATCCGGTGCTCACTTCAATCCTGCCGTAACGATTGCTGATGCCTGGCAGCATGGAATTGCATGGCGTGACGCTCCGGCGTATATCGCCACCCAAGTCATCGGTGGTCTCGCTGGGGTCGCAGCTGCACACCTAATGTTCGGCTTGCCGTTGTTCTTTGCATCTCGTCATGTGCGAGCAGGCGCGGCACAGGTGTTTAGCGAGTTCGTCGCTAGCTTCGGTTTGTTATCGGTGATTTGGGGCTGCGTCCGATTTAGGTTGTCCGTAGTTCCCTTCGCGGTGGCTGCTTATATCACGGCGGCCTACTGGTTCACGGCCTCAACTTCTTTCGCCAATCCGGCAGTGACGCTCGCGCGTTCTTTCAGTGACACCTTCGCCGGTATCAGGCCAATCGATGCGCCAGCTTTTATCGCAGCTCAGTTTGCAGGGGCGTTCGTTGCCACGGCGCTATTTCGCTGGCTGGTTCCGTCGCTTTCGAAGGAGGCAGATTCCGTGGTTGTTCCACACGAGGAAGAATAGATGAGCAACCGTAAACGTGTGCTGATTCTATGTACCGGCAATTCAGCGCGCAGCCAAATGGCTGAAGGGCTATTGCGTCACGATGCCGGTGGTCGCTTCGAAGTTGAAAGCGCTGGGGTCAATCCGACTGCCGTCAAACCCGATGCGATTCAGGCGATGCGCGAGATTGGCATCGACATCTCAGGGCATCGTTCGAAATCGGTGGACGAATTCATCAATCAAGAATTCGATTACGTAATCACTGTCTGCGACAACGCTAATGAACAGTGTCCGGTCTTTCCAGGTGATACAGAACGGATTCACTGGAGCTTCGACGATCCAGCCGCTGTGAATGGAGATGAGGAACAAAGACTTTCTGTTTTTCGGCGGGTCCGCGATGAAATTCGTCAACGCCTTCGCTCATTCGTGGCAAGAGATGTAGATGGCTAGCGCAGCAGATTCAATCACGAGATTCAATCACGTCATCGAAAACGAAAGGTTGGCGTCGATCCCTCTAGGAAAAGTTTCGGAATCATTGTCGTATCTCTTTCAGTAAGGACGGATAAGTCAGCCTCAATCGTCAACCCCGTGCGATTAGAATCAAATCGGTGTCTCGGCGCCTCACGTTCCCCACTTACCGACTATGATCCCAATGACCAAACCCCCAATCGCGCCTAAGCCGAGGATAGGCGCGTACGCCTTGGTGATGATGGCGTCGGGTAGGCTCAGGAGCAGCCCGAAGATCAATCCGTTGGCCCAACCCGGCACCGGAAGCCGCGCCGCGCCGATCACAAATCCGATGGCGAATCGATTGAGAAACGCACCCGTCAAAGCAGCTGTCTTATCGCTAAAAGTCAGTGGCAGCATTGACGCAGCTGACAAGGCGCCATAAATGAGACCGCAGATAGTGCCGAGAAGTAGTCGCGACATATTCAATTGTCTCCAAGAAACGAACGAAATTGTCAGAGCAGTTGGATTACCGGCGGTTATTCTACCTACCTCTCGCCGAAGTTCAATAGAACTCCGACTCATTGGCGAAGATCGAGCGGAGCTGCGGCGAACCAAACCTCATTAACACTTAAGCGGGTTATGTTATCGTTCTCGCTCTCCGTGTGAGGAACTCATGGTCACGAAGGTTTCAGATGTCAAAGACATCGTTAAGAAAGGCATTGCCAATCCACGACAAGTCTTTCCAGAGATCAAAGCACTAGCTAAAAGCGATGACTGGGCTGAACGGGAAGTATCCGCCACGGCGCTGGTTGAAATTAGCAAGAAGCAACCGGATGAAGTGATCGCTGAAATGCTCAGTTGGAGTAAGGACCACGACCCTAATGTGCGGCGGACCGCCAGCGAATCGTTACGTCATGTTACGCGAAAGCGCCCGGCGACTGTCCTTCCCGTTCTCGAAAACTTGAAAACTGATTCCAGCCTGTACGTCAAGAAATCAGTGGCGAACGTCTTACGGAATGCCGGCAATTACGAACCTGACTTCGTGATGGGCGTTTGCTCACGTTGGGCTTCATTGCATGACGCGAACACGAACTGGATCATTAAAGATGGTTTGCGGAAGTTGAAAACAACGCGACCTGCCGAGGTTTTGCAGATCCTCGAATCCTTGGGTCCCTAACAACCTCCACCAGAGAGAAATTCCTGTCTTCGTACCGGAACGCCTTGGGTGTTCGCAATGACGTACATCGAAACCGAAAAACTGGCATGGCAGATACAGACGGACATCGACGTACAAAAACGCACACAACGTACACGAAAGGCTGGCGTCGGAGACAAGAAGGCTGGCGTCGGAGAAATAGCAAGGCTGGCGTCGCACATTATCCGACGTACATATAACGTACATCGTGGGGCCTAAAACAGCCTATATCGTCCCGAGCCATCCTAATCGGCTTACGTCATAAGTCCTTTAACATGAAGGATATACCGTTGACGCCAAACGACTTCTGAGATACGGTAAGCGGCGCTGAAAAGGCCGGCGTCGGCGGTTCGATTCCGTCCCTGGCCACCATTCTTTTCAACAACTTACGGATAGCCAAAAAGACCTCAGTTGCGCGAACATGTACGCGCCTGGTTGGAAGGATCCCCTGAGAGATTGCCATCGATGCGTAAGTACGTCATTGCCCTCGCCATCTTCGTAATCGTCCTCGCCGCGGGTCTCGTATCCTACATTCTGTTCCGCACCAGGCATCCTCCCAGAACGGTCGTGGGTTGGCGGGCAATGGTGAGCACTCTGGCCGGCACTGGCGCCCCCGGCTTTTGCGACGCGTCGTCACCCAGGCAGGCAATATTTGCTGATCCGTTCGGCGTGGCGGTTGCGCCGGACGGAACGATCTACGTGTCTGATGCAGGCGATAACAACCGCATCCGAAAAATCTCAGCCGATGGAAAAGTCGAAACCTTCGCGGGGAGCGGACAAGAAGGGTTTGCCGATGGCCCAGGCTTACAAGCTGCATTCAATACGCCATCGGGCTTAGCGATCGACCCAGCCGGCAATCTTTATGTGGCTGATACCGGCAATAACCGAATCCGAAAACTTTCGCCGCAGGGACTGGTGTCAACCATCGCCGGCGAGGGTACTGCGGGTTACGCAGACGGTGCGGCGTCTCAGGCAATGTTCGATGGACCGATCGGCGTGGCCGTCGATAAGGCTGGCAATGTTTTTGTTGCCGACAGCTATAACGATCGGGTGCGATTGATCTCGACGAACGGTCAGGTGACCACGCTTGCCGGCGCAAAGGGCCCAGGCTACGTGGATGGGCCAGCCGCTGTCGCGCTCTTTGATACTCCCTGCGGTCTCGCGGTCACCGCAGACGGATCTGTGATCGTCGCGGACACGGGCAACCATCAACTACGCCGAATCAGTTCCGATGGAAACGTCAGCACCATGCAGCCGGTTTTCACCGGTGAAACCACTGCCACACAGTTGTCGAGCGTCACCGGCCTGGCAACTACGCACGATGGATTTCTTTACGTGACCGAATCGGACCCGGGCCGCGTCACTCAGATTGCTCCTGACGGCACTGCTCGAGTCATCGCTGCGAATGCTTTCGGATTCACCAACGCTCGCGATCGTTTTAACCAGATAGCCGGGATCGCAGTTGACCGCAAAGGCGATCTTTACGTCGCCGACAGCGCCAACTATCTCGTCCGAAAACTGTCAGCTAACAAAGCCGAAACCAATGCGTCAGCCGGCGCTGACCGTCTGCCTCGCTTAGATAACGAAACGCTGGGCCTGCCGTCGTTGCGCTGGCCGCTGGATCCACCAGAACAACCGCACGAAATAGTCGCCACCATGGGCGAGGCACGCGGGCGTTTTGACTCGACTGACGGCCGCGACCACCTTCATAGCGGTTTGGATATATCCGCAGCCTACGGCGATACGGTGCATGCAGTGCGTTCCGAAAAAGTCGCCGGAGCATTGCCGAACTGGGGTTTTGGCAGTTTGAATGAGGGCTTACGGGTAGGTGTCTTCTCGTATATTCACATCCAGGTTGGCCGCGACAAGGATTCGAAACTTCTTTCGGAATCAAGGTTCGTGCCCATCAAAGATGATCAGGGCAAGCTGGTGCGCATCCGCGTCCGGCGCGGCACACGTTTCAATCCCGGCGATGCGTTGGGAACAATCAATCGGATGTATCATGTGCACCTGAATCTGGGGCCTCCCGGAGCTGAAATCAATCCCCTGTCCCTTTCGCCCATCGGATTCACAGACCGCGTGCCCCCGACCATTGCGCCGGACGGGATTCAACTCTTCGATGAAAGCGGCAATCGGCTAAAGGAAAAAGCAAAAGGCAGATTGCTGGTGTCGGGCCGCGTGCGAATCGTGGTTGATGCATTTGATCGAAACGATGGAAACGCGCAGCGCCGTCGTCTCGGCCTTTACCGGCTGGGTTATCAGGTCCTAAAACCAGACGGCTCGGCGGCGGGCCCGGAATTTGAATCGCCACGTATCAATTTGGTTTTTGATCGCCTCCCCTCAGATCCGGAAGCGCCAAAAATCACCTATGCCGAATCCAGCGGCATCACCGTCTATGGAAATTCCGCAACCCGGTTTTTGTATGAGGTGACGAACACGGTACGTGACGGTCAGGCGACTCGCGGGGTATGGAATACTTCCGAATTGCCTGCCGGTGATTACGTTCTGCGGATCGTCGCCGCCGACTATGCCGGCAACGAGGCCCAACAGGGCCGTGATCTCTTAATCACCATCAGAAATTAGAATTAGCTGAAAGCTGATGGCGTTTGCGATCATCGACTCTTCCGCATCAGGGAAACATTCGGACGTCGAACTTAAACGGCGCGGGTTTGTTAAATTTGATTTTTGGAAAGTCAGTGTGGGCAGGATTTAACAGCAGGTTCCATTCGCCTTGAATCGCGGCTGAAGGCACTAATAGGGCCACGGTCTTCCCATTACGAATCCAGTCATCTGCAAATTCACGCGGAGACGTTTCTCTGGGTTCGTGCCAATCCCGGGGCAACCGGTGCAGATCAACTCTATCGATCTTTAACTCATCCGGAATCTGGCCTTCAATAGAGACGAGATCATTAGGCTGCGTTTTCGGGTGTAAGTGTACGAAGATTTCGGTGGCGGCCAGCGCCAGCGAAGTTGAGGCGTAGATGACCCGGACTCCGCGCCGGTTCCAGCGGCCGGGGTAGAGAGCTGCGCCCTCGCCCGTTGCAGCTTTGGCCGCATAGCGTCGCGAGCAGATTCGCCAGAAACGCATTAGCTATACACGCCGAAGGCAATACGTCCGAGAATATCCTCGACTTCGCGCGCGCCCACGTCGGTGTCCAACTCGTCCAGGGGCCGTTTCCCGCCCAGGGCGCCATTGGGAAGATGAAGCCACTCCGCCGCTTTATCTTCGTCGCCGAGAATCTCAACCGCATTCGCATACACCCGCGCGACCCTGGCCATGCGATCCGATTCAGCAGCAGTCAGACGAGAGCGTTCGCTGAGACGACGCGTCAAAGTTCGTTGCGGAATTCCGAGCTTTCGCGACAGCGCGGCATTAGCCACGTCGAGCTTCGCCGCCAGCGCGGTTACTGATTTAGCCGGAAGTCCTTCGCGAATCAATTTCGCCAACTCTGCCGGTTTGGTAATTTTTTTCCCGAGCACCTTTGGCCCACCCAACACCTCTGCAATAGCTGCGGTCGTCATATAGCCTCCTGGCCACCTATGTTAAGCCGTTTGGCCAACCGAGAGCAAACCGCGAACTGCGGCTGCGGGGCGCAGTCCTCGAAGATCTCCTGGCGATTTGATGGAAAGTTCCGCACTGAGGAGCCGCATAGCTGCGTCATGAGCTTCGGCAAAGGCCATCAAGCCCTTTCACCATCAGCGGGCAGCGGACTCGCCGAAACACAGAGACCCCCCTGCCGGGGCTTGTCGTGCCTTGCCCGCGATTACAAATGCAGTTAATGTTTGCGGCCATGATCAACATTCATCGTCGTCAATCTCTGTGGTGGTCTGTCATCGTCCTTCTGATCTGCATGGCGTTTAGCGCTACTGCGCAGCAGACGCCTCAGCTCAACCCCGAACTTTTTGCCGGCCTGCGCTGGCGCAACATTGGCCCCTTTCACGGCGGACGGGTATCGGCCGTCACCGGCGCGATCGGGCAGCCGGGAGTCTTCTACCTGGGCACGCCGGCCGGCGGCATTTGGAAAACCACCAACGCCGGCGTGACCTGGGTCCCGATCTTCGATCAGTTCACCAACGTCGACAGCATCGGCTCGATTCAAGTCGCGCCTTCCGATCCAAATATCGTATATGCCGGCACCGGCGATTCGGTTCAAGGTTCAGCCGGCGATGGTGTCTATAAATCGACGGACGCCGGCAAGACGTGGACGCACGTCGGTCTCGAGGAAACCACGAAGGTCAACAAGATGGTCATCGACCCGAAAGATCCGAACATCGTGGTCGTATCGACTCAGGGCGATGGTAAACACAACGGCCGCGGGATCTTCCGCACAACCGACGGCGGCAAGACCTGGGAGAATACTTTGCGGCCGGAAAATGCGAACGGCACGCGCGATGTTGAGTACGCTTTCGACCTGCCCAACGTGATGTTCGCCACCTCGCAAGGGCCCGGTGTCAGATTTGGCCAGGGTGGACAGCCTCCGCAGGGACCAAGCGGCACGGCGCTCTACAAGTCAACCGACGAAGGCAAGACCTGGGCGAAGGTCGCCACCCTGCCGCCGTACAACGGCCGCATCAGCGTAGCGATCGCCATGCATACCAAAGGCCAGCGCGTTTATGTGATCGGAACGCCGCTTTCGGGCGGCTCGGGCTTGTCTCGATCCGATGACCAGGGAACGACCTGGCAACACATGGCGGGAGAAGAGACGCGCATCGCCAACGGCCAGGGAGACTACAGCTCAGGCGTTTGGGTCGATCCGGAAAATCCGGACGCCATCTACACCATCGCCACCACCGTCTATAAATCGACTGACGGCGGCAAGTCATTCAACGCTTTCAAGGGCGCCCCCGGCGGCGAGGATCCGCATTGCGCGTGGTTAGATCCAACCGATCCCAAACGGATATTCTTCGGTTTCGATCAAGGTCCGGCCATCACTCTCGACGGCGGACAAAGCTGGAGCGGTTACTACCAAATCCCGATCGATCAGATTTACCACCTCGCCACTGACTCGCAGTATCCGTACTGGGTCATGGGTTCGCAGCAGGACACGGGCGCCATCATGACCCGCAGCCGCAGCGACCAGGGCCAGATCACCGTAATGGATTGGTATCCCCTGCCCTCTTCCGAATTCGGCACGGTCGTGCCCGATCCGCTCAAGCCGACGACGGTTTATGGCGTGGGCTATGGCCTGGGCCAGGGCAACGGAATGATCAAGATCGACCTGGCAACCGGACAGTGGGGCAACGTCGCACCAAACTTTGGCACCGACAGAAATCTTTACGTCGAGCCGCGCGATTTCTGGAAACGGTTTGACACAGCCTTCGAACCTAAGGCGATGTATGTCGGCTACAACTGTATCCTGGTCACGCGCGATGGGGCGCAGACGTGGAAAGCTTTCAGCCCCGACCTGACCGCGGCCAAGGGCCAACCGTTGACTCAATGTGGCGCCGCACCCGCACCCACCCCCTCCCCGTCTCCGGGAACGCCGCTAGCGGCGATTGCCATCCGTGCTTCGATTTCAGATTTCTCGCTCTCGACCGTCAAGCGCGGCGTGGTCTGGTCGGGCAGCAGTAATGGACAGATCTACAACACCATAGACGGCGGCAAGACCTGGAACAACGTCTCAAACTTTGCCGACCTGCCGACCAACGCAAATTTTGTCGGCGTCGAAGCGGGACATAACGACGTCGACACGGCTTACGTGCTGGCGAATCTGGGATTCGGCCGCGGCGGCGGCGGTGGTGGCGCGGCCGCCGGCGCCGAACAACACTACATTTATCGCACGCACGATGGCGGCAAGACCTGGACGCGCATCGTCAACGGATTGCCAACTGATGAGCGCACGGGCAGTCAGGTGCACGTAATTCGAGAGGACCCGAAACAGAAGGGGTTGCTCTTTGCCGGCACCGAGACGACAGTTTACGTCTCGTTCGACGACGGCGATCACTGGCAGCCGCTCAGACTCAACCTGCCGAGCACTTCGATTCGCGACATGGTCTTTCACACCGATCACAACATGAACGACCTGGTTATCTGCACCTACGGCCGCGGGTTCTGGGTGCTGGACGACATGAGCCCGTTGCGCGAGATCGCCGCGAAGGGTCAGCAGATCGCCGCGGCGCCGGCCTACCTGTTCAAACCGGGGGACGCGATTCGCGCGCGCATGAACGGGAACTGGGACCAGCCGATGAACCCTGAATTGCCGCACGCGCAAAATCCGCCTTACGGCGCGCTCATCTATTATCACCTCAGCAAACCGCCCGCCGGTGAAATCAAACTTCAGGTCTTCGATGCGGCCAACACGCTCGTCCGTACTATTACGAGTACTCAGCCACCAATGTACCCGCGCCCGCCGTATCCTGACTATTGGTTGATGCCTTCATCTGAACGCGCGCTCGCGACCAACGTCGGCACCAATCGCATCAATTGGGACTTGCGCTATGACGATCCGCCCGGCTTCAATCCCGATATCAACAACCAGATGAATTCAGCGCCCGGCCAGGTCACGCCGGCGCCGCACGGGCCGTTGGCGTTGCCCGGCACCTACACGCTGAAACTAATTGTCGACGGGCAGACATATACGCAGACCCTGGTCGTGCATAACGATCCGAGAATTGGCGAGAGTCCGGCGATCATGTCCGCGTTGCGAGCCCAGCAGCAACTGGCAACATCAGCCGTACAGGGTATGAAGGACAGCTACCTTGCGAACACGGAAGTCGCGGCCGTGCGCGCCCAGTTGGCAGCCATGCCGAAAGGCTCTCTGCCGCCGGAGGTCGCGACGGCTCTGACGGCGCTTGATACCAAGCTCGCGACCGCGGGCGGCGTACAGCGCGGAGGACGTGGCGGCGGTGGCGGTGGCTTTGGCGGACAGGCGAGACTTCCCGGCAGCTTGCTGACGTTCACCGGCATTAACAATCTCTACAATACGGTGCTGGGGCCGCTCACGCAGAACGGCATCGACATGGCGCCGACCAGGGCCCAGGTCAATACCCTGGAATCGGCCTGCAAAGAGTTCACGGCCACCGCGAACGCGTGGAAGACGATGCTCGATACGGATGTGACCGGGTTCAACAGCCTGCTGGCGAAGAACAATCTGCCGGCGTTGAAATTCGCGCCTTCAGCCGTTCAAGCGGCCGCGTCGTGTACCTTCGTTCCGCCAGCGGCAGGACGGAGGTAGGGGCAAACGGGTAAGGGCAAAGGGGTAAGGGCAAAGGGCAAGAGCGAAGTCGCGTTAGCGCGCTTAGCTCTTTGCTCTTTGCCCTTAGCTCTTTCGTTTCGCCCTCACTTGGGCCACATTCTCTTTAGCCGGTCTTCAAGAAAGTGAAAGGGAACGTAATCAGCCTGACGGCCGGAGTCCCGCAGCTTCTCAACCATCCGCAAGGCGCCTTCGGCATTAAAGCTGTGCACCATAATGGTGGCGGCCCGTTGCAGCTCGGGACGCGACGCGAGGAACGAGGCGATCGCATAGCCGGTATTCTCATCGTCGAAGGTCTCGGCGTGATAATGCTCTGGCTTCAGATCATGATCGAGAAATATCGAATCGTAGGTGTTGGCCTCCAGCAGTTGTTTTGCTTCGGTGATATCGCAGGAGACGTGCAACAGGTCGCCTTTGAACCGTTTTTCGAACCAGGCGCAACGCCGCTCGTCATCTTCAAGCAGGAAGATTCGAATGGGAGCACGGCCAGGATCTGCGGAGGCAAGGCCCAGTTTCTGTTTCAGGTTTTCAAAAAGACTCATGCGACGATAAGTAATCTCCGTAATATTATTCGCGAATTAAGACCCGCCGAGATTCAACGTTCATACTTTAAGACCAGCCCGTTGCCGCCGACAGCCCAACCATATTTCTTATCAACAAACAACGCGTAGAGATTCTGTTTAGTGCCACTCTCCTCTTCGACCCAGGTGGCGCCACGATCCGAAGAACGCAGGATGACCCCGCCCCGACCGACGATCCAACCCTCATCCTGACTGACGAACTGAACACTCAACAAGGTCGCGCGCGTCGGTGAATTGATTTTGGTCCAGGTTTCGCCGCCGTTCTCAGTGCGAATGATGGTGCCGCGTTCTCCGACGGCCCATCCATCTTTGGCGTTCCGAAAATCGATATGAAACAGCGTTACCGTCGTGCCGGAATTTTGCCGGCTCCAGGTCTCGCCTTCGTCTTCGGTGTGCAAAATCGCGCCGCCGGCCCCCACGATCCAGGCTCGCCGATCGTCAACCACGTCAATGTGAATCAGCTCACGTTGCGACGGCGCCCGCAACACCTGCCAGCTGACCCCGCTGTCGCGGGTGACGGCCAGAATGCTGTCGGTAACCACGTCCCCGCGACTCGCCGATCCCACCACCCAGCCGCGTTTTCGGCCATTGAAGCGCAGACTGTAGAGTTCCGGAGTGGCCCCGGCAAATTCTGCCGGGGCAAACTTGTGGGCCTCAATCCAACCGTGACCGCCGTCCGAGGTTTCAAAGATGCTGCCGCCGGTCAGCGCCACGCCATGATCTTTACTGACGAAGTACACATCGTTGATGGCGCGATCGGTTCCCAGGCGCCGTTCGACCCAGTTCGCGCCGCCATCGTCGGTGAATGCCAGGAAACCGCCGTCGCCTCCGACCCAGCCATGTTTCGAATCAATAAAATAAACCGTGTTCAGGTCGCGACCACCCGAAGTCACCCGCGAACTGGTCCAACCGCTTTGAGAATGAGAAACGAGTGAGCCGGCAGAGACGGCGATCAGAATCGCCAGCGAAATTGTGAAGCCGAGCTTCGGTAATCCTGGGCGCATTCTCATGTCAGACGAGTTTTGCACATCAATTCCGATTTAACAAAAGCTATCGGGAAAATACTACAACTCGCGCAGCCGCGGGCTGAGCAGTGAAACCGCGGCGACGAATAGCGCGATGATTATCCCACCCGTGGCCAGGGTTCGTTGCACGCCGAACCGGGAAGAGACCGCGCCCGCGATCAGGTTTCCGATGGGCATGGCCCCGACAAACGAAAGCATGAACATGCTCATCACCCGGCCGCGCATCTCATCGGTGACCAGCTTTTGCAACAGTGTATTGGTAACCGCGATCGAACACATGATCCCAAAGCCCAGGGCAAATAGAAACAGCAGAGAGACCCGTAAGTGCGTCGATAACGAGAAGCACACGAGGCAAACCGCAAAGGCAAAGTCGCCACAAAGAATGAACCACCCTTTGCGTTTGAAATCGCCCAGATAGGCGAGAAACAGCGCGCCGAAGAGGGCCCCCGCGCCGGCCATTCCCTGCAAAAACGCCAATCCCGTCTCGCCCGCATGAAAAACGTCGCGGGCGAATACCGGCGTCATGTAGATATAGGGTGCGCCAAACAAACTGGCCACGGCCGAGATCACCAGTAACATCGAGACGCGCGGCCGGCCGGCAACATAACGAAATCCGGCGGCGAGATTCTTCCGGAACACGCCCTTCTCCTTCACTGAACGCGCGCGGGCGGAATCTCTTGCCGCCGGCTTGTTAAATTTCACCAGCAGCATGGCCACGACGACAAAGACAAACGAGATTCCGTTGGCGATAAAGCATCCGGCCAGACCGAATAACTTGAGTCCGACGCCCGCGCAGACGGGCCCAATTGCCCGGGCCAGTTGAAACTGGGTCGAATTCAAAGCAATCGCGTTCGCCAGATCTCTGGGGCCCACCAAATCAAACACCAGCGCCATGTACGAGGGACCCGCCAGCGACATGCAACATCCGGTCACGAACGAGAGGCAGAGGATCATCCAGACCTGTACGACTTTGGTCAGCACCAGCACGCCGAGGGTGAGCGCGGCCAGTCCGGCTACCGCTTGCGTGTAGATCAGAAGCTTACGGCGATCGACCAAATCGGCGAACACACCCCCGGCCAGGGTGAAGAGCAATCCCGGGGCTGTGGCCATAAAGCCATCAAGGCCCAGCCAAAAGGGTGAATTTTTAAGCGACAGGACCAGCCAGCCCTGGGCGAGTACCTGCATCCAGGTGCCCACGTTTGAGAGCAGCGCACCAGACCAAAACAATCTGAAGTTGCGATGACGCAACGCGCGGAACATCTCGCTCGCGCCCCGCTCGCGCCGGATTTCTTCAAGTTGTTGCCGGGTAGACATGAACAATGTTAATAACATCGGCCACCCACGCGCGCCAAACGAACAAAATGGAATGCGCCGACGAGCCGGCGCTTTGTTCATCAAAGCCCTGCAGCCGAGTCAAAGAAAAGCGGTGACAGTCACCGCACTCCAAGGTAGTGCCCTAGTTTGAATTGCTTTTCTCTAGCCCAGGCGTTTACGCCTGGGACACGAAAGGCGCTAATTTTCAAAAGCCCCATTAATGGGCAGTCATAGAGTTGACTCACCAGATGCTCAGTGCGCGGAGCGCACGACAGCATAAAGCCTCGGGTGAATCCCGATTTATCGGGAGGAACCCGAGGAATACGGACATTTCGGAACAATGAGCCCGCGGAGCGG
>Ga0126383_10000168_pt1 | contig 32339 bp, 26 predicted proteins | sample PanSoiMetPlot_35_FD_96882 | JGI IMG/M metagenome (GOLD analysis project Ga0126383, IMG submission 96882) | Tropical forest soil microbial communities from Panama - MetaG Plot_35 | ecosystem: Environmental > Terrestrial > Soil > Tropical forest > Bulk soil | place: Panama | collected 2016-02-17 | reverse complement strand
GGGCAGCGCGCCTCAGGGCAGCGCGCCTCAGGGCAGCGCGCCTCAGGGCAGCGCGCCTCAGGGCAGCGCGCCTCAGGGCAGCGCGCCTCAGGGCAGCGCACCGCAGCCGGGGCCCTGCGTGACCGCCACGCCGTTCCCCGCTCCTACCAGCGTCGCCCCGCCGCCGCCCGCCAGCGCGAACACCGCAGTGAAGGTTCCTCTCCACACGGTCGGATCCAAGGTGGTCGACGCCAATGGCCGCGAAGTGCGGTTCACCGGGGTCGCCTGGTTCGGCTTCGAGACCAAGGCATTCGCACCCCACGGGCTGTGGGCGCGCAACTGGCAGGACATGCTCGACCAGATCAAGGCGGCCGGGTTCAACACGATCCGGCTTCCCTTCTCGAACCAGCTGCTGGATGATTCCTCTACCGCTCCGGACTCGATCGACTACACGAAGAATCCGGACCTTCGCGGCTTGAAGGGGCTGGCCCTGATGGACCGCATCATCGCCGGCGCGGGCCAGAGGGGCCTGGGGGTCATTCTCGACCAGCACCGCCCGAACGCCGACGGCCAGAGCGATCTCTGGTACACGGACCAGGTGCCTGAGTCGCGATGGCTGGGTGACTGGACGATGCTCGCCCGTCACTATCGCGGAAATTCGGCAGTAATCGGGGCGGACCTCCACAACGAGCCACACGGAAGGGCGACCTGGGGAGACAACAACCCCCAGACCGACTGGCGGCTGGCTTCGGAGCGCGCCGGGAACGCCATCCTCTCCGTCAACTCAGCCTGGCTGATCTTCGTCGAGGGCATCGAGACCTATAAGGGCGACGCCTACTGGTGGGGTGGCAACCTGATGGGTGCCCGCGAGTTCCCTGTGCGGCTGTCGATGCCGAACCGGCTCGTCTACTCTCCGCACGATTACGGGCCTCTGGTGTACGGGCAGAAATGGTTCACGGCCCCAGACTTCCCGAACAACCTGCCCGGCCTCTGGCAGCAGCACTGGGGCTATCTGGCGCAGCAGCACACGGCCCCGCTGGTGATGGGTGAGTTCGGTGGGCGCTCGGTCGGCGGAGACGTCGAAGGCACCTGGCAGCGGTCCCTCATCGCTTACCTGAAGGGAAACGGAATCGGCTACTGGTACTGGTCCTGGAACCCGAACTCCGGTGACACAGGTGGAGTCCTGCAGGACGACTGGAAGACCGTGAACGAGCCCAAGCTGCGGGCCATCCAGGCGTACGAGTGGCCACTGCTGGGCGGCGGCTCCGGCTCCAAGCTGCCCGACGTCTACCACTGGCAGGCCAAGTGAGGCAGTCCTAACTGGATATACGGCCTCCGATGTCCGACCGAATGCGGTCCCATCCAACCGTCAACCCGCAGGGGGACGCAAGGGGGGTGCTGGCGACCCGGGTTTCCCGGGGCGCCGGCCTCCTGCGGCGAATCCCCCCTCACAACGGATCGCGCCGCGCCGCCGTCCGCGCCCTCATAGGCGCGGCGGCGGCCGCCCTGGTCGCCATCGTGGGCGCCGGCACGGCCGGGCTCGGCGGCCTCTCTTCAGCCGCCCGGCTGCTGGCCCAACCCCCGCCCAGCGACACAGTGCTTTACGACCGGACCGGCCAGGTCGTGCTTGCGGACCTGCACCCCCCCGGTTATCAGAGCTACGAGGTGTCGCTCAGCGCCATGGGACGGTACCTGCCCCAGGCGACGGTCGCCGTCGAGGACGCCAACTTCTGGAAGGAGCCCGGTGTCAATCCGCGCAGCATGGCGCGCGCAGCCTGGGCCGACATCCGCGCCCACGCCATCGTCGAAGGTGGCTCGACGATCACGCAGCAGCTCGTGAAGCTCCGGCTGGTCGGCGACGACCACAGCTTCACGCGGAAGCTGCGTGAAGGGACGCTCGCCATGCTGATATCGAGCGAGTTCTCCAAGGAGCAGATCCTTGGCATGTATCTGAATGCCGCCTTCTACGGAAACACCGCGTACGGCGCCGAGGCGGCCTCCCGCATCTATTTCCATGTGCACGCCGACCAGCTGGACCTGGCACAGGCGGCGCTGCTCGCGGGACTGCCGCAGAGCCCCACGCAACTGGACCCGCTGACCCACTGGGCCGCCGCCAAGGAGCGGCAGCACCAGGTCCTCGACGCGATGGTCCGTGCACACGACATCACGCAGGCGGAGGCGGATCAGGCGTACGCCGAGGACCTATCACCCCCCGACCATCTCTTCGGGCCGGTCACAACCGACCTCGCCCCCGCCTTCGTGAGCTACGTCAAGAACGAGCTGGCGAGCCTGGTCGGACCGGACGCAGTCGCAAAAGCCGGCCTCCACGTTGTCACCTCACTCGACTGGAACCTCCAGCAGCTCGCACAGGGCTCGATCACCGACACGGTGAACGCCAACCGCTGGCGCAACCTGACGGACGGGGCCCTGGTGTCAATGGACCCACAGACTGGCCAGTTGCTGGCCATGGTCGGCTCTGCCGGCCACAACACACCTGGCGGCGACTACAACATGGCGGTGGGCCCACCGCGCAACCCGGGGTCGGCCTTCAAGATCTTCACGTACACGGCAGCGATCGACAGCCGCCGCTACACGATGGTCACTCCCATCCAGGACGTACCGATCGCCGTCCGGCTGCCGCACTCAGCGCCCTACACCCCCGAGAACTTCGGCCGGCGTTACTTCGGGGTCTGCGAGGTGCGTGAGTGCCTGGGTAACTCACTGAACGTGCCGGCCGTCCAGGTCGAGCTGGGCACCGGCATCCAGGCCGTCGCCAACCAGGCCCGGCGTATGGGGGCGCCTCCATTCCAACGGCACGACGGCCAGTACACCGCCGACGCCCCGGCGAGCAGCTTCGGGCCGTCACTGACCCTGGGCGGCTACGGGGAGACGCCGATGCAGATGGCGACCGGCGCCTCCGTTCTGGCTGCCCAGGGCGTCCTGCACGAGCCGGAGGCGGTCCTGAGCGTCACGTCCAGGGCCGGACAGCGGCTCTACCAGGCCGGCGACTCCGGCAACCAGGTCGTGGATGCGAGAACAGCGTTCATCGTGAGTCAGATGCTTTCCGATCCGACCAACCGCAGGCTGGTGTTCGGAGACTCGACCCCACTGACCCTCAATGGGTATACGGCGGCTGCGAAGACGGGTACGACTGACAACTTCACCGATGCGTGGACTGTCGGCTACACACCGTCGCTGGCAACCGCTGTCTGGATGGGTAATTCCGACTCTCACCCCATGGCCCCGGGCTCGGAGGGCATGCAGGTGGCAGCGCCCACGTGGAACAGGTTCATGCAGGGCGCCCTGGACCGGATAGGGAGGGGCAACGAATGGTACGTGCCGCCGTCCGACCTGGACATGCAGTGGGTGAACGGACGGCCGGCCTGGTTCCTACCAGGTACGTCAGCTGACACGTCAATAAATACGTCACCCCCGGCACTTCCGAGTGGGGTGTCCGTGGGCAATGGCTGATCGGATGGCCGATCGGAGGCGAGACCGCCGCGGTTGAGGTCGTAGTCAAGATCGGGTAGCGATCGGCAAAGCGAGGCAAGGATGCGGGGATGTTCGGAACGTGAGCTAAGGTCTCACGCCAGGTCGGCGCCGCTGCGGGCGGCTGAGCCGGCGCATGTGCACAATCGAGCCCTCGGTTGGGGTCATCAAACACCGTTTTTTGTCACCAGGGCACCTGAGCAGCCTGAGTGGCGGCAGCGTCTGTCTCACGACGACGAGCAGGCGCTCGTGGAGCGAGCGAAGCGCGATCCGGCTGCGTTCGAGGAGCTGTATGACCGCTACATTGTGCGGATCTACAGATACGTGTATTCGAGGCTTCGGGACCAGAGCGCAGCCGAGGATGTCACGTCTGATGTGTTCATGAAGGTGCTTACGAGCATCGGCCGCTACAACAACACCGGAAGGCCGTTCGCCGCCTGGCTGTATCAGATCGCGGCGTGCTCGGTTGTGGACCGCTACCGCGCGGCCAGGCCCGTGGAGGACATCGAGCAGCAGCATGACCTTGCCGCGGCCGGTCCGCCACTCGAGGAGGTCGCTGCCCAGCGCGACGAGCTGCGCCAGATCTGGTCGGTGGTGGAGGCTCTTCCCTCGGGACAGCGCGTCGCGATGGTGCTGAGGTACCAGGAGGACATGAGGATCGACGACATCGCGGCGACGATGGGGAGGTCGCCGGCAGCGGTCAAGCTGCTGCTGCATCGCGGCCTCCACCGGGTCAGACGGATCCTCGGAGTAGCGGCCTAGGTAGTAGTAGTGGCCAGCCGTGCCCTGCCAAAGCACCGAAACCGTGGCATCGGGCAGCGAGACCAGACAGGAAGGGTCGACTGCCGGCAAAGAGCCCACTCGCGGCGTCGCGATACGTCGCAGTGCCGGCAGTTGGTCCACCGGCGGCCGGCCGCGCCCTCACCCACCCCCCTCCCCCGGCTTCGCCGGGTACTCCCCCGACCTGGCTGGGGAGAGTCCCCGCTAGGAGTGCGTTTGGAGGAGGTCGAGCTCCATGGCGCGAGCTACCGCTTCCAGCTTTGAGTGCGCGCCCAGCTTCTCGAGCACGCCACGGACATGGCTGCGGACTGTGGAATAGCCGATCCCCAGCTCCCTTGCCATTGCTCGGTTGTCGAGCCCGCGAGCCATCACGGTCAGAATCTCCAGCTCACGGGGAGTGAGCGTGCCGAGGAGCTCCAGCTGCTCTTTGCGCCTCCCGGCCAGCTGCCGCTGCCGAGCCAGGACGTCGGCAAGCCTGCGCGCCGGAAACAGCGCTTCGCCAGTCACCGCTCGGCGCAGGGCGGCAACCACTTCGGCGCCGGTCGCCGACTTGATCAGGTAGCCGGCGACACCGGCCTCGATGGCGTCGATCAGGACGTCGTCGTTTTCATCAGCATTGACGATCACGACCGACGTCCCCGGCCAGTGGAAGCGGATGGCGGCCGCTGCGTCCGACCAGCGCTGGTCTGACAACCGGAAGTCGATGATCGCCACATCGGCCGGCTCCCCGTCACCGATGGCGAGCGCCTCCGAGACGGCCGCAGCCCAGCCCACGACTTCGATGTTCGGGTAGCGCGCCAGAAGCTCACTGAGCGCTTCGGCCGCAACGCGGTGGTCGTCTACGATCATCACCCTGATGGGGACCGGTTGCAGGCCTGCCGGCTCGGCGGTGGCAGCGGTCTCCATGGGCGGGCCCGCATCACCAGTGGCGCGGCCGTGCCCGTTTCGCGGCCGCGGAGCGGTGTCCGTCGGACGGCGAGACATGGCCGCGATCACCCACGCTTCGCGCTGGGTGGGCGAGGACACCGGGCATCGGGTGATGGTGATCACGTCCATGCATGAACGACGCTAGACGACGGCTAGTCCCCCGGCCACCAGCCAAGGCAGTGTCCCGCTCTCTGTCAGCAGCAGGTCGATTGCTCCCCTACACGCGCGGCGCATTTGAGCGTGCTACAGGTGGCCGCTGCAAGCCTCGGGATCTCCAGACGACTTGTGTCCGTCCGGGCAGACGACGTTTTGCCAGCTGACTCGGTCGAGGCGGGCGCCGTCAACGTGGGCGCCACGGAGGTTGGAGTTCAGAAACGCAACGCCCGTGAGGTCGGCCGTTCGCAGGTCCGCCCCGCTCAGGTCGGACTCAGCCAGGATGGCCGACTTGAGGGCAGCACCCGAAAGGTCGGACCGCCGCAAGTTCCCGAAGCGGACGTCCGCGCCCGTCAAATCGGCCCCTCGTAGGGTGGCGCCACCGAGATCGACGTAGGTCAGCGACGCCTCGTGGAGGTTGGCCCCGCTGAGGTCGGCTCCGGTCAAATCGACGTGGTCGAGGGTGGATTGGCTCAGGCTCGCACGGTGCAGGTTGGCGCGGTGCAGGTTCGCCTGGTTCACCTCCTGTCCGGACAGCACCGAGCGTTCCAGGTTGGCGCATACCAGGCGGTGCTGGCTCAGCGTGTAGCCGTCCACCTCACGAGCGGAGAGGTCCTGGCCCTGAGGGCTGCCGCAGGTGCGGCCATGGTCGCTCCACCAGGCCCCAGGGGTGCAGCCGGCCAGCGCCAGAGCCAGAGCGGCCACGACCGTCCATGCTCGTCGCGCGCCTCTCACTTCAGCAGGCTATCGCGCGCTTGCTCGCTGCGCCTCTGGCGGTTGCCGGACCTGGCCCGCGTGCAGGAGTAGGTGTTCCCCCTGCGTCGCCGTGGCTACGGTGACAGGGTGCGCATCCCTAGACGCGGGGCGGGGAGCTCCGTCGCGCGGGTCCTGGTCTGCGCCTTGTCCCTCCAGGTCGCCCTTGTCGCGTGCTCACCACCCCAGCTGCTCAGCGCCCGGTCGTTGCTCGCCTCCACCTGGCGGGGATACCAGCGTGATTTCATCACCACCGACGGGCAGGTGCTGACTCCCCTGGCTTTCAGCGGGTGGTTTCGTTCGGAACACGTCCGCCATATGCAGACAACTTCCGAAGGGCAGGCCTATGCCCTGCTGCGCGCTGTCTGGGTCGGTGATCGCGACCTGTTCGACCGTGTCTGGCGGTGGACGCGCGAGCACCTCCTGGTTCGGCCTGACCATCTGCCGGCCTGGCTCTGGGCGCCTGACGAGAATGACAACTGGGGCGTCGCCGGCGCCGGCAGTGCTTCGGACGCGGATGAGGATCTCGCCCTCGCCCTCGTCTTCGCCGGACATCGGTGGCACAATCCCGAGTACCTCCTCGAAGCTCGTGCAATCCTCAACGACATCTGGAGCATTGAGGTCGTGCTCAATCGAGGGACCTACTACCTCACCGCCGGCGACTGGGCGCCCGGCTACTGGCCCGGCATCGTCGTCAACCCCTCGTACCTGGCTCCTTACGCATACCGCATCTTCGCGAAGGAGGACCCAGGCCACCCGTGGGCGGAACTCGCAGACAGTTCCTACCGTGCCCTCCGCGCCTGCACGTGGGCACTGGGCGAGATGGATGGCGTCGGACTGCCACCGAACTGGTGCCTCATCGACCGCGTCAATGGCCACGCATCGCCGTTCGCCACGCCCGAAGGCGACGTCTACGGGTACGACGCGTTCCGCGTCATGTGGCGCGTCGCACTCGACGCCGTCTGGTACCAGGCGCCGGCGGCGCGCCGGTACCTGGAGGACAGCGACTACCTACGGCGACAGTGGGCACGACACGGCTGGCTGGCAGCCGAGTACCACCACGACGGAACGACGGCATACAAGCCCTGGGAAGACCCGAGTGCATACGGCGCCAACATCGGGAACTTCGTCGTCACCGACTCGCGGGCAGCCCTGGCCCTTATGCAGGAGAAGCTGATGGCGTCGTATCACACTCAGAGTGGCCTCGCTTACTGGGGAGACCGCTGGAATTACTATCAGCAGAACTGGGCCTGGTTCGGGGTCGCCCTGGCGAGCGGCGAGCTCCGGAACCTGGCGGCGTCGCGGTAGCTCCCCAGTCTTCGAGATCAGCTCGCCACCGCAGCCCCGCAACCGTGCAAACACAGAGCTCCCGATGATCGCGAGCTACGCGGTTGTGCACGTTGTGCGGATCTCGTGATAGTCAGGAACTCCGCGGTTGTGCGAATGCGGAGTTCCTGTCGCTACGGTTGCTCAGGCCTCGTTCTGGAGACGAAGGACGCCGCTTACCCGGAGATGCCCGATCACGGGGCCGGGGACGGCGGGGTGCCTCCGGGGCTCGGAGCCGCCCCTCGTGTCCAGAGACCGCTGGCGATTGCCGGCACGTGCGCCAGAGCCTGATTCTCCTGGCTCTGAGTGATGGTGCCTGCCTTGACCTTGGCGTCGAGCTGCGTCTTCGTGGCGCTTTCCATCTTCGTCGTGAACTGCTGCTCGGTCATGCCCGCGGGAGCGATCTGGGACACGCTCTTGCCCTGCTGCAGCTGGGTGCGAAGATGTTCGGGGGTCGTCCCCAACGCGGTGGCCGCTGCAGCCAGGACGTTCTGCGACACGGCGCCGCCCGTTTCAAAGCCGCCGAGGTGCGCGCCGCAGATGCCGCCGGTAAGACGGGACTTCATCTTGTTGGCCTGCTCGCTCGTTATGTCGCCCCTCGCGACTGCGTCGTCAACCGTCTGGCTCGCGGCTCTGGTCAGCGCAACCTGGAGCCGGGTCTGGTTGACACCAAGCGACTGAGCCAGGTGTGCGACGAAGTCCTGGCAGTACGCGACGTGCGCGCCAGGACTCGGAGCCTGGCTGGGCGTGGCTGCCCGCGTGCTGGCCAGGGCCGGAGAGGCCGCCCCGGCGGCAGCGAGGACCACTCCGGTCGTCAGTGCAAACCCCCACCGAACGTGCCTGTTCAAGTTCATGATCGCTTCGATCGTAGGTGGGGATCGAATCCTGCTCCAGTGCTGATGACCAGATCATCCGCTCTGCTGCCTGAAGGACGTAACGCTTCACGTGACGTCTGATCAACCGGGCTCAGCTACCACCGTGCTCGATCTTGTAAACGTCCAACTCGACGTCACCCCGTTTGAGCGTCCAGATCCGGGTTGAGTGATTGTCGATCGCATCGAGCATCCAGCCCTCGTTGCCGTCGCCGTTGTTCTGCTCCATCGCCGCCCGCATCTTGTTCGACATGACGATGTAGTCGATATTCTGCCAGTCTTTCTGGAACAGCCGATCTCGGACGGCGGGGTCGCCCGCAGCCTTCCAGTGCGAATGCGCGTACCGATACGGTGGGGACTGATCGTGGAGCTCCACCCAGACGTCATCGTCCATGATGATCCTGGCGCTCGTCGGAATGTGCTGTCGAACGTACGCGATCTCCTCCTCCTGCATGGGCGTCTGCGGCACGTTGTAGAGGTCCTGGGGGGCCACCTGGCCCTTGTCGTTGTGCGTATATACGTAACCACCTCCCGCAGGGACAGACAGCACGGCCACGAGCAGCACAGTGGACACGACGCGCAGCGCCGCCGGCGTCGCGCCTAACAGATGGTCGAGCATCAGTCCGATGTTGAGAGCCAGGAACGGCAGCAGCGGGATTACGTAGAACTCCAGCATCACACTGCCCCTGATCAGATAGAGGCTGTAGCTGGCCGCCAGCGACGATGCGACCAGGAGGTTGGCGTGCTTTTCGCGGTTGCGCAGCCCTATCAGCAACGCGATCAGCATTGCGGCGCTGCCCACAACGAGGATGAGGTGGTCCTTGGGCAGCCACGCGCCCAGCGAGAAGCGCCAGAAGAGGCTGTGTGGGTCGAAGATGCCGCCCTGGTTGCGGTTGAGCTGCCACCAGACGGTGTACAGGAGAGCCACGTGATCGGCGGGAGGACTGCTGAGGCTGAAGTTGAAGCGGCTTGGAACCAGCTCGTTCTTGAGGGACGCGTAGAGCGTGTAGATGGACACGGGGCCCCACGCCGCAAAGCTCCAGTAGCTGAGCGCGAACCGCCGGTTGCGGCTGGCCTGCACCTGGCGATACAGCAGACTCAGCAGCACCGGCGCGAAGAAGATCGCGTTCTCCTTGGTGATCATCGCAAGGCCATACGACAGACCCGAGAGCATCGCCGTCACGATGCGCCGTTCGTCCCGGGTGAGGAGGTAGACGCTGAGCAGCACCCAGAAGACCATCAGGTTGTCCAGCAGGACCTCGCGCTGGTAGAAGACGGCCAGTGGTGAGAAGTTGAAGAAAAAGCAGGCCACGAACGCTGCCAGGTGGCTGTGAGACAGCCGGTAGGCGATCTGGAAAAGGAAGAAGACGTTGCAGACGTGCGCAACCAGCATGAGGACCCGACCGGCGTTGATCGCGTTGCCGAACGTCTGGAACTGCATCGGCAGCACAGCCACGTAGGTGGCGATCATCAGCCAGCCGGCTGGGGCATGGTCGTAGAAGTACGTGTACGGCGAAAGCTTCGCCTCCCGCAGTATCGACCACGCCTGCTGCATGTAGATGCCCTCGTCGGTCGTATACAGCGGGTACAGGAAGAGGTGATACGCGTGCGTCACGAGCCCGCTCACCATCGACACGGCGAGCAGAGCCTTGTGCCACGAGTCGTTCAAGCCGCCTTTACGCGGCATGCTCGCCGGCCTTCCGCCGCTCTCGATGAGCCCCTACGTGCCGGGTCTTCTCCCAGTTGTTGATTCCGAAGGCGAGCCTGGCAACCGCCCGCAGCGCCGCAAACGCCAGCAGGAGCTGGTAGGGGAACCAGGCCAGCGCCATGCCCAGCGTGACACCCCAGGACGCCTTCAAGCCGTGCGCCTCGGCAAACTCCCGCAGGCCGACAGCCGCAGTCATGAAGTGCGAGGCGAGGAGGAATACCGGGAGATACGAGATCAGCGCCACCAGGACCGGCGCCTTCACCTCGAACATCATGATCAGGGCCGCCACGGCGTACAGGCCAAGCGCCGCCTGGACGATCGGGAAGGTCAGCGTATAGGCAGCCAGCAGGCGCTGGGCTCGGCTCGGCATGTGCTTCCAGTCACCCTTCAGCAGCGTCTGCAGAAACCCCTGGCTCCAGCGCGTTCGCTGCTTCACGAACTGACCGAGCGTCGGCGGTGTCTCTTCGCGCGTTACGTAGCGGTCGTCATAGACGACGCGCGCAGCCACGCCCGCGCTGCTGAGCCGGATGCCGATATCGGCGTCCTCCGTGAGGTTGTACTCGTCCCATCCACCGATCATCTGCAGAACGTTGCGCCGGAAGAAGACGGTGTTCCCGCCCAGCGGAATCGCGCCGTAGCGGGCGAAGAAGTGCAGAGTGCTCTTGAACCAGAAGAAGTACTCCAGAACATTGAGCGGCGAGTACCACCTGTCGCGATAGTTCATCAGCTGAACGCCCGACTGCACGACACTGACCGGATCCTCGGCCATCACCGTGTTGACGATGTTGAAGATCTCTGGATGGACGTCGTCCTCCGCATCGAACACGGTCACCACGTCCTTGGCCGCGTGACGAAGCGCCACGTTGAGCGCGTGGGGCTTGTTGATGGGACGGTCGTCAAAAACCACCACATCGACGCCCTGCCGGTGCTGCAGTCGAAGCTCCTCGACCTTCTCCTCCGCCTTGGAGATGGTCCCCGTGTCGTCGGCTGAGCAGATCACTAGCACCTGCAGCAGCTCAGCAGGGTAGTTGGCACCGACCACCCTGCCGATCGTCGTCTGGATGACCTCTTCTTCGTGGCGAGCCGGGAGCATCACCGTGAACGACAGGCTGGGCTCGACGAAACGGTCAGGTGCCTTCGTCCGCTCGTGGACGTCGGGCTGGTCCCACGTGTAGATCATCAGATACAGCGTGTAGCCACCCTGGACGGCGAGCAGAATGGAGATGACAGCCAGGATTACGTAGAGGAGGTCGGTCACGGCCCGTCCCGGGCCCACCTTCCAGGAGCGGGCGGGCGCCCTGTGGCCGCCGTCCGGGTGGAGTGCGCCGGCACGGCCATGAGCGCTAGTCGCCGGCGCCGCCGCGCCCACGACGCGGAATCGTGCACGGCGCCGGCGTCGTTCCTGCGGTACGACGCCATCCGCTTCACCGCTCGTCCTCGACCTGAACGTCTTCGACGCAACCGGCAGCCTGCGAACGCACGATGTACACGCGGCTGGCGGCGGACCCGTCTGTCATGTCCGCGGTCAACACGTAGAACCGAATCTGTGTCCCGCCACGCAGCGACCGGCTGCCGACGAAGTCGATGCCGAGCTTGGCGATGCGTCCGACCTCGGCCGCCTTCTGAGTCTCCGCCTGAACACGCATCGCGTTTTCGGTGACGAGCTTCTGCAGATCAGGACAGAGCTGGCGCCAGCCGAGGGCTCCGTCCCTGAGGGCGACAGAGCGCATGAACGTGACGGACTGCGCCGAATGTGACTTGCCACTGTCGCCGGCCGCGGTGATCGTCACCTTCTGGTGATTGGACTGCCGCCCGGGCAGACCAAACTGTCCAGGTGGCGCGCAGCCCGCGACCGCAAGTCCGAGAAGGCCAGCGCCGATCAGGAAGAGGCACCAGCTCGGCCGGTGCGTCCCGCGACACATGCCTTCACCGTAGGTTCGGGGCGACCCTCGATCTACTCACGGTCGGCAGGCGGCCCGCTCTAACATGTGCGGGCCAGTGCCATCCACTCGGCGCACGACCCGACGTCAGCCGGTCAGGCCGCTGGAAAATGGGCATCGGACCGGCTCGGCCGGCCCGATGCTTGGGGGGAGGGGAGGCTTGCGCCGGTACTCGAGCGGGGGGGCGCTCACCCACTGTGCGGTCCGGATGCCACGAGCCTCGCAGCCCTCACAAGTTCACTCTATCCGTGCACCTGTGTCGAGGAAGACTCGCACACGACATGCGCGACCCTCTGTCGATTCTCGTTCACACGACCGGGCCCAGGCCGGGACCAGGTTGACCAGACGGTGCTCCGACAGCGCGACGCCGAACCAGATCCAGTTCTGCGCGTAGTAGTTCGAGCGCTCCCCCCAATAGACCGCGCCATGGTCGCGGTGAAGCGTGACGAGCAGCTTCTCCTGCAGGATGGACCGGGCCGCCGCAGGGTCCACAGCCACAAAGTTTCCGATGTCGCCGGCGTAGGCGAAGGACTCCTCGCCCCTCTGCAGGTCACCTGAGCCGTCGTGGCCGTATCTCGCGAGCAGCCGGTGGTGACGGCTCCATTCTCGGCGCAGGAACTGGCTTCGCTTCAGATATGAGATCGCCTGGGGTGCGCCGTTCCACTCGTAGTCGAGCGCAACCCTCCACATCACCCGAAAGGCGTCGAATCCGTAGACGTCCCCGCCCCAGGCCCAGTACGGGTGTGCTGACCCGTCGTAGGGTGAAACGACGCACCAGTCCGGCGGCAGGCCGACGCTGGCAGCTCCATTCAGCTTCGACCACGTGCACCGGTCCAGGACCCTGTACGAGCTGTCGACGAGTTCCAACCAAGGGTGTCCCGGATCCTCAGTGGCGAACACGCGGTAGGCGTACGGGGCCAGATAGGAAGGATTGACGACGATCTGCGGTTGGAGCCCGGACGCCCAGTCGCCCGCCACCAGGTACGGCTTGCCCCGCACCATGATGACCTCCTTTGCCCACACTCCCGACATCACGCGACGTGCTTCCGCCAGATAACGCTGGTCGGACCAGCGATGGCCCGCGAAGACGAGCGCAAGCGCGATGTCCTGGTCGGCGTCAGCTGCGGTGCTACTGCTCAGCAGCATCCACCCACGCTGCTGATCGCGTCCCCAGAGCCATCCGAAGAGCCCGTCCCCGCGAACCTGGAGGTTTCGCCGTGTCCAGTGCCAGGTGCGATCGAAGGTCTCTCGATCGCCGATCCAGGTTGCACGCAACATCGTGTAAGCCTGGGCCTCGGAGGTGGTCTGGCCCCAACCAAACGGAGGTGGGTCCCGCACCCGCCCGTCCGCGGTGACGAAGTCTCGCCGGTAGGTCTCCCAGGTCGCGCGCAGCACGTCGTACCGGCTGCTCTGTACCGCGATGAACAGGGCCACCAGGTAGGAGGCCAAGACGAACGTCACCAGCGCAACCAGCGCGGCGAGCGTCCGCCATGTCACCTGTACCCGAACGGCGTGGCGCCCGCCGGGCTCAGGGCGGCACGAAACGGTCAAGTGTCCGGATCCTCTGGAGCAGGCGACCGTGGAGCACCATCAGCTCGGCCGCTATGTCATCGTCGACGTCGGCAGCCCAGGTCGTGGCCCGTTCGATGTATAGGGCCGCCATACGCGCCTCCTCGATCTGGATCCTCAGTGACCGGTCGGAAGTCGGTTCTGAATCACCCGCCATGCCATGTGGCCACATTAGGCAGGACAGGTGTCACTGGCTACTGGACGATGCGTTGCTCGATCCCTGTCGAGTGCGAGAGAGGGAACGATCTCCGCGGGGTCACCGGAATACGCTCTGACGCTGCATTCGACTGAGGCTGCCCTATGTAGAAGGACAGTCGCGGCCGGAGGGCCGCGGTCCGACGATTGGCTCTGGTGGCCGCCGCACGATCGACCTGAGCTGGCCATCACGACCGGTCTCGTGGCGATCTGGACAGCCGGGAAACGTGGCGGCGGCCTTTTTCGAGTGCAGTTGCACGCTTGGCTGACCGCCTCCCTGCCTGGTGCGGAGCCCGACCAGTGACGAATTCCAGATGACCTGAGTTCCCAGCCTCGCTAGCCTCGGGGCATGTTCGTCGCACGCGCGAGAGGCATCGGATGAGCATTGCCGCCGCCCACGACGAGATCTGCACCGCTGCGCTGCAAGCGCGGAACGCTATGTGGCGGCTTCGTGTGAGCGCGCTCATTCACCACCTCGATCTGTTGCTCGACGAGGTCGAGAGGTTGAACCTGGCTTCGCGCAAGGCGGTGCCGGCAACCTGGCGGAAGCGAATCGGTGAGATGGCGCCGCTGCTGCCTTTCGATCTGGAGCCGGGGTGGCTGCGGCCTCGCTCGACCCTGCAGGCCATCGACGTCCTCTTCGAGATCCAGTCCCGGCTCATGCGACTACGCTCCGGCCCATTGGCGCCGGACCTCGTCGAGAGCGACGCCGAGCTCGAGCCTGATCCCGCGTTCCACGCTTGAGCCGCCGCGTCTGGCCTGCAAGGTTCCCGCCATCAGCGGTGCTCTGGCCTGGGCGGTATCGACCCAGCGGGCGCCGGTCTGTCATTGAGCCAGCGCAGGCTCACGCATCGGCTCCGGTCAGCGCCTGACAAAGGCCCACCGGCCCACTTCAGAGCGCGCTTCCCCCGCATGGATGATGACCGATCGGTAGGACGCGTCATACAGTTCAGTGCTGCAAGTGCGACGTCCTGCGCCCGTCGATGAACCGACACACGGTGCCAGGAAGTGCTTGCATCACACCGCGGTGCGACAGGCGCACGCGGCGCGGGACCGAGCGAGAGATAAGAGACCTCGCGCCGAGTTCCATGTCGCCCCGACGGAGTTCGTCAGCCTGGCACGGCCAGTGGCGGAATCGGAGGAAGAGTCGAATGCTCGCGTTTCAGGACCGGCACCCGGCCCCCGTCGACGCAGGACTGTTTGACGACAACGAGTCGATCCGCCTGCTCGACAGCCTCCAGGACAGCGCCGTATTCCATCTCGACCTGACGGGCCGCGTCATCAGCTGGAACAGGGGTGCGGAGCGGGTCTTCGGACTTACCTCCGCCGGCTTCCGAGCTCGCGAATACACGATGCTGCTGCGGGCTTCCGATGCGAGCAACCGGAGTCCGGGTCATCCGCTCCGGACCGCACTCGCCCGGGGACGGTACCGGATCGCCGACTGGAGGACCCGGACCGACGGTACCTGCTTTTGGGCCGAGATCATGATCAGCCCACTTGTCGATCACAGTCAGCATGCCACCGGCTTCCTCGCCGTGGTCAAGGACACGACCGGCCACAGACGGCGAGTTGACCGGATGCGAGCCGCGCTCGACATCCTGCAGGCGGTCATGGGTGACCATCGACTCGAACAGGCACTCCAGGTGGTGGTCCGGCAGGCGCGGTCGCTCCTCAACGCCGATGGCGCTCACGTGGCGCTGCCGGCGCCAGGCACCGGCAAGCTGGTCATCGCGGTCGCAGCCGGCTGGAACGCGAGGCTGTTGCGGGGGGCGAACTGGCCGGCCCGGCACTCAGTGATCGCTCGGGTGATGGAATCAGGGCGTCCGACGATCGTCGATGAGACTACCCAGGGGGAGCGCAGCTGCCAGCTTTCGGCCGGCACCCTACATTTCGGCCCCATGGCGGCGGTTCCCGTGGCACGGCGGAGATGGAAGATCGGGACGCTGGTCGTCTACAACCGCACGGGGGGACCTGCATTCCGCCGCCAGGATATGGAGCTTCTCCGCTGCTTCGCCGGCCACGCCGCCCTGGCCATGCAGCATGGCAGGTCTCGGGACGAGCGGTGTCGAAGCGTCGCCAAAGAGAGGGAACGGCTGGCGCGGATCTTGCAGGGCGACCCTGTCCGATCCCTGTGGAGCGTCATGCGAGGCCTGAGCGAGGCGAGCGACTGCTGCCAGGATCTGGACACGCGCGAACAGCTCGCCGGCTGCATCGCCACCATCGAGGGCGCCCTCGATGAGCTCCGCAACCCCGCCGTTGGGTTTCGTCCTCACATCCTCAGTCAGCACCGCCTGGACGAGGCGCTCCGGCTGCTGGCCCACGACCTCGAGCTTCGCGCCGGGCTGAAGACGGTGGTCGAGATGCAGGCCGGGGCCGCTGAGCGGCTGAGCGCGCGAGCGGGCGACGTGATCCAGATCGTTCGGGAGGCCCTCTCCAACGTCAGCCGCCACGCTCGAGCACAGCACTGCCGGCTGCGGCTGCGGCTCGATCGCGACAAGACGCGCCTGGAGATCGAGGACGACGGCGTCGGCTTCGACCCAAGGCTTGTGGGTGGACAGCGAGAGGGACTGCGCAACCTGAGAGAGCGGGTCGCGAACATGGGCGGGCGGCTTCGGATTGAGACCGCCCCCGGCGCCGGAACCATCCTTCGGGTCGCCTTCCCATGTGACGGAAGCGTGAGGTTTCCGGCCACCAGCCGCGTTATCCGCGGCCGATGAGGTGGCTGACATACGGAAACCCGGCCTGTGGAGGCCTGCCTAGGGGTGCGGTCCCATGCTGCGGTGTTCGGCGGCTCCCTGGACCTTGGCCATCCGTCCGCCGAATCTCTCGGCAGCGGGGTCAACCGCATACAGAGGGGGATCCGCCGCGCCTCCTCTCCCCGAGCTCAGCCGGAGCGTAGCCACGACCACGAGCGCTTCGAACACGATCCCGAAACTCATCTTTGAGCGGCCCCACGCACGCTCACGGAACGTGATGGGCAGTTCCTCGAAATGGAAGCCTGCCTGGTGGCAGCGGTGATTCAGCTCGATCTGGACGGCGTAGCCGTGTGAGGTGACGTGGTCCAGATCGAGGGCCTGGAGCACGGCCCTGCGGTAGCCGCGATAACCGCCCGTCAGGTCGCTCAGGGGAACCCGGAGGACGGCTCCCGCGTACAGCGACCCCAACCGGCTCAGAAGCTTGCGATGACGCGCCCTCCGCCCGGCGCTGGCGCCCGGCGCGTAGCGCGATCCGACGACGATGTCAGCCCGGTCCAGCGCACGCCGCATCGCCGGGAGCACAGCAGGGTCGTGGGAGAGGTCCGCGTCCATCTGGAAGACGTACGCGTAGTCGCCACGCAGCGCCTGGCGCAGCCCGGCCATGATGGCGCTTCCGAGCCCGAGCTTGGCTTCTCGATGGATGACACTGATCCGCCCCGGGAACTGCTCGGCCAGGGAGTCGGCCACAGCGCCCGTTCGGTCGGGTGAGTTGTCGTCGATCACGAGGACGTCGAAACCGTCGTTCTTGAGCACCCGGTTAACGAGGAGCGTGAGGTTCTGGACTTCGTTGTAGGTCGGTATCACGACAAGGCTGCTGCCTCTACGATCGTGCTCCATCAGTGGTCCTCCGTCGCAGGGTCGCTGCAAAGCCGGTTACTACAGGTTGCTGGTGATGCCTTGCCACAGCTGCTGGATGCGGCCAAACAGGCCGCCGTCACTCCGGTGAGGGGCTGTGGAAGACGATCCCGGGCTTGCGCCCGGCTCGGGGGTGGGAGCCTGAGCCTGTCCCGGTGCCTGTCCGGCGCGGGGGGTGGGCTGCCCCGGAGCGCCGGCGCCGGACGGCGGCGCCGTCATCTGTCCCTGGGGCGCTCCGCCGGCGGGCGCTGTGGGCCGTATCGACGGTGTTGGGGTAGGCTCTCGCAGGTCAGGCGGCAACGTGTACTTGGGCTGAGGCGCTACCTGGGCCGGCACGTCCGAGTGTTCGACATTGACGGTCGCGGTCGCCGCACCCTGGCTCTGGCGTCCGATCGCCGTGAAGGTGACCTTGCCCTGGTCGTCGCCAGGGATCATGTACTGCCCTGCCGCCGCGGCTCGTCCCCGGCCGTCCACACGAAAGGCGGCGACCAGGTCCCCACCACCCGTGCGTGTGCGGCCCTTGTAGACGAGCACGACCTCATTGGGCGCGAAGCCCGTGGCGTAGAAGCTCAGCGTCGTGCCGGGGAAACCGCCATAGGTGCTTGGCTGAACCGACGGGGTGTACGGCAGGACGAGGAAGCCGGAATTTACCACAGCCCGGCTCTGCTCTCCGATCAAGATCAGGCTCTGCTGCCCCTTCAGGCCGAAGGGCACCACGAAGCCGGCACCGGAGAAGCTGCCGTTGCCATCGGTCGGGACGGTCATCAGCGGCGGGCCGTTCATCCCGTTGACGTAGATCAGAACGGTCTCTCCGGGCCCGAACCCCTTCGCAGAGAAGGTGATCCGGTTGGCCGCCTTCAACGCGTACGGCTGCGCCTTGACAGTGGGATAGAGACCCAGCATGTAGAACTGGCCGATGGCGAGGGACTGGCTCTTGCTCCCGACCAGGACCACGCTGGTGGTGCCGATGGCCCCCACGGGGATCAGCACAGAGGCCTGGCCGATGTTTCCGCCTCCGTCAGCGTGCAGGGTCGCAGCCGCGTCCCCGCCGAGCTGGCCCCAGTAGACCTTGACCTCCTCCTCGGGCTCGAAGCCGCTGGCGGACAGCGACATTTTGTCTCCAGGCTTGCCGCTGGCCTTGCCCATCTTCACCGTAGCCATGCTCGCCGGCATGAGCGCCTTGGTCTGTGCGACCTTGTTGCTGTTTCGCTCCTGCGCCAGCACGGTCGGGCTCCTGGCGCCCATGTTCGAGGGCACGATGAAGGTGGTGCCGAACGACCCGGTCTCATCCGCCTTGGCCAGCGTCACCGCCGTCCCGGCGTCTGACGCGCTCTTCTTGAGGACGACGTCGACGATGCTCCCGGGATCGAACCCGAACCCTGAGACGGCCACCTTGGTCCCGGGCCGCACCAGGCCCGGGTTGAGCAGAATCGTCGGCTGGCCGGCGCTGGGAATGGACTGGGCGTTAACGGTGATGGTGGTCCCTTTGGCCTTCACCGAGGAGTTGCGCGCCGCCTGCGCCGGGGGTGGCGTCGAGGGAACCTCGCTCTCCGCCGGCGCCGGCGCGGTTCTCTCCGATGCGGTATTCGGCAGTTTCACAACAGAGACGAGCTCGCGGATGAGCGGACCGGCGACAACCAGCCCGATAGCGATCACCACGAACGTTCTCCAGTTCAGCCACGTCCTCTTCATGTTCATGCGTCGTTTTCGCCCTAAGCAGCTCGATGGGACCCGTAAGGTACGGTTCCACGCTAGGTGGGGCGATCGTGGCCATCGACTCACGGTTGAAATGCGGCCCGCTCCCGCAAATGCGGGAGCGTCGCCGTTAGACGGCCTCCAAGCTCATGCGTCGGTGGCCCCGCTAAGGGCTCCGAGCACAGCTCCCGGCCGCGCGCCAGCGCTCAGTGTGCGCGGGCGACCAGACCCCGCTCGACGGCCGTGGCGGCCGCCTCCAGCTTGGAGTGGACGCCCAGCTTCTCCAGCAGGTGCTGCACGTGCGCCCGCGCCGTGCCGGTGCCGATCGCCAACCGCTTCGCGATCGACTTGTTGTCGAGCCCGGCGACGATGAGCCCAAGGACCTCACGCTCGCGCTCTGTGAGCTGGCCCAGCAGCTGCTGCCGCTCGCGATCCTGGCGCTCTCGCTCGAACTGCTGACGCGCACGCTCCCGCTGGCGTATGACCAGGCTGGAGAGCTTCTGCGGTGATATGAGCATCTCGCCGGCGGCCGCCAGTCGAACTGCTGACACGAGCTCGGTCGTTGCCTGGGACTTCTTCAGGAGGTAGCCGGAGGCCCCTGCCTCGACCGCGGCCAGGAGTGATTCCTCACTCTCGTCGGCGCTGAGGAACACGATGACCGTGTTCGGGCGCTCCGTCCGCAGGGCGGCGGCAGCCTCGGCGCCAGAGCCGTCGGGTAGGCGGAAGTCCATGAGGACGACGTCCGCATCGAGTTCGGAGCGTCGGGCCAGGAGCTCGGCCTTGTTCCCCACGATTCCGACGACCTCGATGTCGGGAACCCCGTGCAGCAGCATCTCGAGGCCCTCGGCCACCAGCCTGTGGTCCTCGACGATTGCGACCCGTATGGGCCGCTCGGGTTTCTGTTCGGTGCTGATCATCAGCTCAGGTGACTCCATGGTGCTCGGTTGCGAAGGCCGGGGCAGCCGGCAACCAGAACTCGACAGTGGTCCCGCCGCCTGGGGTGGACTGCAGGCGGAACGAGCCACCCGCCAGCTCGGCCCGCACTCGCATCGCGTCCAGGCCGGCGTGCGGTGACCGGGGCCGGCGCTCGGGCGGCGAAAAGCCCTTGCCGTCGTCCTGGACCCTCACCAGGATGCCGCCTGCTGTCTCCTCCAGGAGCACGTCGGCCCTCGCCGCGCATGCATGACGGCGCACGTTGACCAGGGCCTCCTGGGCCATCCGGTACAGCGCGATCGATTGCGGCGGGTGGATATCCGTCATGATCTGCGACTTCACACTCCACACGGGGTCCGCCTCCGAACGGGTCCTGTCGAGGAAGACGCGGAGAGCCCGCGTAACGTCTCCGTCATCCAGCGCCGCAGGCCGGAGGTCGGAGGCCAGCTGTCGCAGCCGGTGAGTGGTCTCGGTGACGGTCCCGACCAGGCGATCGATCTGCTCGCGCCGTATTCCCGCTGCAGGCCTGTCCTGAGCCTCCTCGAACCCGGCCCGGCCCTCATTCTCGGATACGACCCCCGCGACCGCCCTGGACAGTATGTTGGCAACTGAACAGAGAAAGCGGTTCTCCAGGGCGGCAAACGAAGCAGAGCCGGCTGTGTCTCCGAACTCGACGAGCGATCCCGCCGGCGCCGGCACGGCGCTGACGTGGCCCCGGCGCCTGCGCGTGAACCCACGCAGCCCGGACCACCGCATCACCGCCTTGAATCTTGCAAGTCGACGTCGGACATAGGACGCCGGCATGGCGATCCACACGGTGTCACGGTAGCCACTCGACAGGCCTCGCACCAGCTTCCATTCCGCATATGCACGCCTCTGATCTATGTCAGAGGATGCTGATGCCAGAGGGAGGGCCCAACGTGAATGGTCGCGCTCACGGCGCCGCCCTGCCTTGGCGAGCTCCTGGTCATGAGGTCACGGCGGCCGTCTGTGAGTGGCTTGCCACGGAAGGACCGGAATTGAGCGTGGCGATGGCCTGCCGGGCGGCGTTCAACCAGGCCGGAGAATTCAGCCACTGCTCGGCCCCCCAGAGGAACACCGCGCTGACTCCGCTGTCACGGTAGAGCTGGGCGCTGGTGTCCAGGTCGCGCAGCGTGAAGCCGCCGACACCATTCCACGGCGCGGCCTGCATCTCGGTGACCCACACCTGCTTCCGCTGTGAGCGTGCCTGTGTCGTCCAGTACTGCAGCGTATCGCGCTTCCAGGCGATGCGCTGGTCCACGCTGACCCGCGCCAGCGGCGTGTTGGGTGTGGCCACATAGGCGTTGAGCCCGAGCACGTCCCCCAGCTGGAGCGCGGGCCGTGGGTGGCCCGCCGGCTTCCAGGGACTGGCCAGGTGAAGGATGCCCGCCAGACGGCCATCGGCATTGCGGTCGAGGTCGGCAGTCGCGGAGTTGAACGTCGTGATCACGACCGGATGCGCGGGATCGAGCCTGTGCGCCAGATCCACCTCCTCAGCGACCAGCTGCGCCGGCACGGCGATGTTCCCGAGGTCTGGGTTCGTGCTGTCGAGCGGTTCGTTCTCAACCTGCCACCCATAGAGCAGTGGGCTCGAGGCGTACCGGCGAAACGTGCTGATCAGGTACTCCGTGTACGCCGGAGACCGCAGCTTGGCTGGAAGGTCGAGCGGTCCCTGGTCGGTCAGCCAGTTGGGGAGATACAGCTCTGGCGCCCCGAGGTTTCGCGCCCCGACGACCAGGACCACTCTGACCCGGTCTGACTCGGTGGCGTTGTGCTGGGCAATCACCTCGAGCAGCCGATCCGTTTCGTTGAAGTCCAGGCGGTCGCGGCTCGGCGCCGCGCTGTCCCAGTAAACCGGCAGGCGGACGAGATCTGGATGCACCTGCTGCAGGAGTGTGCGAAGGCCGGCGACGGGGTCGTGCCGAGCCCACTTTGCCAGCTTCGGACTGTAAGAGAAGCCTGCCAGCGGCGCCGACGACGGCGGCTCGAAGGTCGAACCGGGTATCAACCCGCGCAGCAGGTAGAGCCCGACTGGGAGGAGGAGCACCAGACCGAGGCAAACAGTCTTTCGGTTTCGGATGGCCCCCGCTGGCATGTCTCGAAAGTAGGAACAGCTGAGCCTGCGGTCGTCTCGCGGGCGACAGGATGCGGTCTATGCGAAATGCCATGTCGGCTCTCCGAAGCACTCGACTTTACTATCAATTGTCAAGTGGCTCTGGCAATCAACTCAGGTTGTATCAGCAGTAGCAGATTTCGTAACGCGTTGACTACGCTCAGCGGGTGGCTGTCGGCGTGATTGCTGGCACACTCTCAACCTCAGAAGAACCTCTGGCCCGCGCGCAGTACGGCCGCAGGACACCCAGCCTTCACGTTTTCATGCGGTCCCGTTCGGACTGAGCCCCGCCGGAGACCGCAAAGGCAGGAGGATGAGCTTTCGAATTCCGTGTTGCGGAGCTCTGACGTTGCCGGGGTACTGTGTCTTCAGGTTCTCTGAGACACAAGTCACAGAGCCTGACTGACCTACTGCCTAGGAGGCTGCTGACGAATGGCGCCGAAAGATCGGGTGGGGGATCGCATCCGGGGTCGCCGCGGATCCGGACGGGCTCTACGGCGGCTGCCTTAGAGGTGCAGCCGATGGTCCCAGCGTCATCGGGACCGCACGACGCGGTCTTTGCCACCGGCGGGACAGACGCGGCCGTCCAGCTCATTGCCCGCCAGGAAGGCCTCCAGGCGGCGCTCGAGATCGCGCAGGCCATCCTGGCCGGCCAGGAGCCGCCTACGATGTGGCAGCTCATCGCCAGCCGCGCGCGCCGGCTGCTCCAGGCGGACGCTGCCATCGTTCGGACCGTCGGGGAGGACGGCACGACCCTCTCCCTTCGAGCGATGGATCCGCAGCGTCCCGGTGATCGTCAGCCGGGCATCCTGCTCAGGGAGGAACCGGTGGCGGCCAGCATCTCAGGTGCCGTCTACGAAGCCGGCCGTCCCAGGATCGTGAGTGACATCGGCGCCCTCACCGCTGCCGCCGAGCTCCTTGGTGGCGCACCCGCGAACGTGGCCGGGCGGATGCCCGCCGGGCCAGCTCTGATCGTCCCCCTTGGCCCGAAGGGATACACAATCGGCACCTTGATGGCAGTCAATCGGGCCGGTAGGCGGTCATTCGAGAGGCGCGACATTGACCTCCTTCGGTCATTCGCCGGACAGGCCGCGCTGGCGGTCCGGCAGGCCGAGCTGCGCCGCGAGCGGCAGCGGCTGATCGTCATCGAGGAACGTGAACGACTCGCCCGTGAGCTTCACGATGACGCCGTCCAGTCGCTCCGCGACATCACGAGCGGCCTTACGTCCGCTGCCGATCGAACCAGGGATCCCGTCCTCCGCGAGCGAATGGCCGGCCTCGTCCGGACCGTCGAGAACGTCATCCAGGACCTTCGGAACCACATCTATGGGCTTCGCCCCAGCGTCCTTACCGGGCGGAGCATTGAGGAGGCTCTGCGACGGCTGGTCAACGACTTCGAGCAGCAGTCGGGCACGACCACCACCGTCGATGTGGACCTCGACGCGGCGGAGCGCCTGCGCGATCATGCCGGCGATGTCGTCCAGATCGTCAAGGAGGCCCTCTCGAATGTCTGGCGTCACGCCAACGCCTTGAACTGCCGCGTTCGCCTCGGTCTGAGCGGTGACGAAGCCTGGCTTCTCGTCCAGGACGACGGGGTGGGGTTCGATCCTGGGCGGGTCGAACACCACGGCCACGGCCTCCGCAATTTCAGGGAGCGCGTCGAGCGCCTGGGCGGCCGGTTGGAGATTCAGTCCCGGCCGGACGTGGGCACCACGCTCAGGGTCACGATCCCCGTTGCCGGACAGGACGCGCCGTCCTGACCGGAAAGCGCTCTTGACTTATGCAGGTGCGCCGGCGGGGCGCCGCGGAACCGCCGCGGTCCAGCGGCGGAGGCCCTCATGCGCGGCTCCCAGGAGGGCTACGTCCCGGCGCAGCACGTAGACCGGAACGCGCTCGAGCGGCTCGCTGGCCATGCCCGCCCTGAGCAGTGGCTCGAGGAAGGCCGCGCTCACAAGCTCGTGGCGGAGGCGGCGGGCCAGCTTGCCCGCCAGGTAGATGCCGCCGCTTGCCAGAACGGTGAGTGCGAGGTTGGCCGCGTGAGCCCCAAGGATCTGGAGGTAGAGCTCGAGGGCACAGCGTGCGAGCGGGTCGAACTCGACGCGGTCGCACGCCGCCTCCACGATGGGTCGCGTTCGGTCTCGGGCAGCGGGCAGCGTGGCGGCGAGATGCGACGACTCGACCAGACGGTCTCGATCGACGAGAAACTCGTAGATCTCCGGGATGCTCATCGCCGACGGAGCGTGCTCGAAGCTCGGGTGCTCGCAGCCGTGCCACAGGTGGTGCACGAGCTCCAGCTCCGCCGGCGTCATCGGAGCGGCAGCGGCATAACCGCCTGCGGAGGGATGCGCCCGGTAGCCGGACGCCGCGGTGACATCAGGCAGCAGCAGGCCGACGCCAAGCCGCTCCCCGGGTATCAGCAGGACGATGGTGCCGCCGTCTACGGCCTCACCGTCCTTCACCCGGTGCAGCTGTGCTGGTGGGAGCGTCGGAATCGCGCTCGCTGTGGCAACGACGTGATCAAGCAACCAGACGCGCTCGACGGCCAGGAGCCGGCCAAGGTCCGCCTCGTGGAGTTGCCATCTGGGTTCGTCCAGCCTGGCCTCCCCTCCTGTCACAGGGCACTGAACACTGACGCACGCCGCCTCGACCTCCAGTTCTGCGTCGACCATGAAAGCCCGGGCCATCTCGGCCAGGCCGGGATGGCTGCCAGTTGGGTACCTGCGCTCGGCGACGAACGTGACCGTGCTCTGCCCGCCTGACACGATCGCGAGATCCGTGTGGAGGCGGCCGACGTCGGCTGCAAGCAGGAGCCTCCTCGGTGGATCGGGGCCTGCGGTGGCACCGTTGGAGTGTGCGCAGCGGGCACGCGCCGGCCGCCGTGAGTCGTCGATGCCGAAGTGCACTTCAGGCCTGCAGGCCGGTCAGCGTCGTACCACGTAGATGTTCAGACACTGGCGGCAAAGCCGGATGCGCCCGTCGTTCCTGTTGACAGTGGCGCGGATGCTGTTGCATTCCGGGCAGCGAGGCCGGCTTCGGTAGAACTCGAGGCACGCAATCGACAGCAGGGCCCCGATGCAAGCGCTCAACATGCCCATGCGTCAAACGTAGATATCGACCGGTCCACTATCGACTGACCTACTACAGTGCGAGTTCTCTGTCAGAGGCCAGGAGCGATCATCGGCAGGCGGCAGTCACGACCCGCCGCCGGAACGCAGCTCACGGACCAGGCCTCGAAGGTTGGCGATGACCGCGTCGACATGAGCGGTCATACTCGCCAGCTGCTTCTGGAGCGGGAGGTCCTGGGCCCGCTCGATCGCGACCGTGAGGCCCAGCGTCACGGCGTACAGCGACTGGATGACGCCATCGTGGATGTCCCGGCCCAACCGGCGCCGTTCTTCCATGAGGACGCGACGTTCCCTGTCTCGCCGGCGGCAAAGCCGCTGGACAGCCAGCGCAACCTGGTTGGCGAAGACGGCCATCGTCTGCACGTCGTGTCTCTCGAGCGGCGTCCCACTCGTGGAGGTGGAGGCCGTCAGGACGCCGATGGTGCGCCCGAGGGCCTTGAGCGGGACAACCAGCGCTGGGCCGGGCATTGCTCGCGTCATTGCCGCGGCCGCGGCATGCAGGTGATTCCGCGGTAACGCCGCAAGGTCGGGAAGCAGACGCGGACGGCCGGACTCGAACACGGAACCCCAGATCGAGCCCTGGACCGGCAGCTCCGGCACGAGCGCGTAAGGGGGGCCGTGGCCGCCCCTCCGCTCCGAGACGCCGCGGAGTACGAGCATCGTGCCGCTGGCGTCTACAGCCCTCACCTCCGCCACGTCGGCGCGGACGAGCGCTCTGGCGCGCTCCGCGATCAGTTGAAACGCCGCCCCCGGCTCAACGCCGGTGAGGATGGCCCGGGACACGTCCAGAGCGGCCTTCAGGCCATCCTCGTGGCGCTTCTGTCGGGTCAGGTCCCGAATCGCTGCGATGTACTCGCGAGTCGGTCCGTTATGCCCGGAGAGAGGAGCAATGGTCACCTCAGCCCAGAAGTGGGATCCGTCGCGACGTGCCAGCCACCCGTGATGCTCGTAACGGCCTGCCGACGCGGCCACCTCGAGGGCGTCCCTTGCCTTCTCAGGATCGGGGTCGCCGTCGGTGAACAGAAATGAGAAGTGGCGCCCGCTGAGATGGCGAGCAGGATGGCCGAGGATCTTCGGGGCCGCCCGGTTGCACCGAGTAACCAGACCGCTGCGGTTCAGCCGGAGGATTGCCCGATCCTTGATGGCGTCCATGACCTGGCCGAACTCCGGCCTGGTTGGCAGCCGTACCATCGAGAGCCCTCCGACTCAGCCTGGTGCTTGCGAGAATATGCTCGACAGGTCGAGCTCGCTCAGGTCGGAGCCAGGGATCCGAGCACAGGTCCGGCGAGCCGGCAGTGCCCTGTGTCCGCATCCCATGACTTCAGGCTATGAGGGAGCCTGTAGAGCCTCGACTTGCGGATTGAAGCGCGCCGGCTCTGTACGATGCAGGCCGGCCTAACACACACCCCGCCGGAGTTGAGGTGTGCGCTCTCCCGGCGGGCAGATCCTGTCAGTAGGACTCTTCCAGCAGACTGGGGCTGAGGTCGTGCCGGAGGTGGTGGATGTGGGCGCGAAGGCCCTTGATGACCGCGTCGACGCGCCCGGCCATGCTTGCCAGCTGCTCTTGCAGACCATGATCCGCGGTCCGAGCGATCGTCCCTGCCAGATCCAGGGTCAGGGCATACAGGGACTGGATCGTTCCGTCGTGGAGCTCACGCCCGAGACGCTCGCGTTCTTCGGTGACCACAAGCCGCTCGCGGTCACCTTCGACGCTCAGGTGATGCATCCCCAGTGCCGCCTGGTTGGCGAGCCGCTGGAGCGCGTCGAGATCCTGTCGCCGAAGGGTGTGCCGGCTCCTCCAGTTCATGACCACGAGGGTGCCCAGCGTGCGGCCGAGAGCCTTCATGGGAACGTACGCGGCCGGACTCAGGTAGTGCACGCTGCGCCGGTCTGACCTGGCTTGCGTTCGGCCATGCCTCGACCGGCCCGTCGTCAATCGGGAGCGGCCCGTATCGAAGACCCACCCCGTGATCGAACCACTACGAAGCACCTCGGGCGCGGGCGCAAGAAGACGCGCGTCATTGGAATATCGCCAGGCCGCCGCCCGAAGGACCAGGACGTTGCCGCCGGCGCCGAGCGTGCGTACGAGGGCACAGTCGCCATCCACGAGCGTCCGGGCTCGACCCGCGACAAGCTGGAGCACGGCGCCCGGAGACTGGCCGGCCAGAATGGCTCGCGAGATCTCCAGCGCCCCGCGCAGCTCGTCCGCCCGGCGCCTCTTCTCGGTAAGGTCGTGGACAACCGCGACGAAGCCGCGCCCACCGTTTGTCTGATCGCGAACGGGCCGGAGGGTCAGGCTTGCCCAGAAGCGTGAACCATCAGCTCGCCGCCTCCAGCCATGCGTCTGGTACATACCGCTCGACATCGCGGCCTCGAGGGCTCGGTTCGGCCTACCCTCTGGGTTCTTCGCTTCCCCGACCAGCCAGAGCCACGAGAGACTTTGCAGCGCGCCTGGCCCCTTGCCGAGGAGGCGCTCGGCTGCCCGGTTCCACCAGACCACGCGGCCGGTGTGATCGAGCATCAGGACGCCCTTGTCAGGGCGGCGCTCGATGGCTCCCTCCGGGTCCCGGGTCGAGGCGTTCCGCCTGTCAAGGGCGGACCCACGGACCGCCGCCTGAGCTGCGCGATCCGTGTCCATTCCGGAAGGGATCGTAGCCGACGAGCCTGTTTTCACCGCGACGGCGAATAGCGCTGGCCGGCGTGACGTGCGGGCGCTCAGGCTACCGGAATTGAACTGCGCGACTCCGGCATGCGCGCACCACCGAGCAGAGCTCTGCCGGCGTCGTCTCGCACTTCACCAGGTGAGCGACCGCCCCGAGCTCCGCGCTGCGTCGAAGCACCTCCGGCGAGGTTTCGTTCGAGAGCATGATCGCCGGCACGCTGCAGCTATCGCGGTATTGACTGAGCAGCGACAGGACGCTGTGGCCGTCGAGGCCCGGCAGGTGAACGTCGATCAGCAGCAGGTCGGGCGCTTGCTGCCGTGCCTTCCGAAGAGCGCACCAACCGTCGCCGGCGACCTTGACGGTGTGGCCGTCGCGACGAAGCGCCGACGCGTACATCTCAGCCGTCGCCCGATCGTCTTCCACCAGGAGGATGCTGAGGGCCTCCGCCTGTTTGTGCATGCTCGATCTCCTCGAAAGGCTCTGCAAACTCCACATCCATCGCCGGCCGGGTCCGGAGACCGGGCAGCTTGCCCCTGCTAAAGGATCGTGCGCGCACTCGGAGAGCCGAAACTGTCGATTGCCAGACGCGTGTCCATGCCTGAGGAGGGCGGCCGGCGGCCGCAGCTGACGGCGATGGGCTGTCAACGGGCGGCTCGGTGACGCCCCAGGGTGGCGCGGGTTCGCACGCCCGTGGCAAAAGGCCAGAGCCCGAGGTCTGACATAGATCAGAGTGCGCCGGGAGGCTCAGTGCTGTACGGTCGCACCTAAGTCCGAAGGGCGCACCGCCCTTGCCGAGCACGCACGCGTGTATCGGGGTCGACGGTCGGACATGGAGACCCGAGAACGTCATGTCGGCATCGATCAGCAAAATCGAGGGCGCGTTCGCCCAAATGAGCCGGTCGTGGAGCTGGACCCTGGCCAATGGGATTGTGTCGGTACTGTTCGGCGTTGCGGTCCTCTTCTGGCCCCGCGAAACGCTCCGAGTCGTCGCGACCCTGTTCGCCCTGCAGCTGATCGCAGCGAGCCTTTTCCGCTTTGCCGTGACGTTCCTCCGTACCGGCGAGAGCGTGGTTCACCAACTCCAGATGGCCGCGCTTGCGAGCTTCGCACTGGTAGTCGGACTCGCGCTGCTGGAGGACATGCGCTTGAGCCTCCACTTCCTGGTGATCGTACTTGGCGTCTACTGGGGGAGCCACGGAGTCATCGAGCTTGCCGAGGCCATCACACACAGCTGCCGAACGGACCGGTTGTGGGTCGTCGCCAGCGGAGTCATGGGCGTGGTCGTGGGACTGATCCTTGTGCTGGCGGGGGCCGTCCCGTCGCTCCTTCATGTCCATGGCGCCCAGCTGCTGCTGGTCGCCCGGACGCTTGGCGTGTGGCTGGTCCTCTTCGGGGTGATGCTCCTGGTTAGAGCCTTCCGAGTCCGCTTCGAAGAAGCGGCCGCAGGCGCGGCCTCCGGCGGCCTCCGGCCGGCCGGCACCTGAGGCCACCGCCCCGCAGCTCCGTCGTCAAAGCTGCGCGCTATAGATATCGCTAACCGGGCAGCCTGGCTAGCGCTCGACGACGAGACGGGAGGGCACCGGCTCCTCGCCGGCGGCCGAGGCTGAAGCCGCGTCGAGTGTGGGGCGGTAGGTGCCGAAGCGTGAGGCCACCTGAGCCACGTCCTCCTCGGACAGCCAGAAGGCCCTGGCGGGCCGAGGGGACTCGTGCGTGCCTGGGACCACGATAAGGAACGATCCCGGCAGCCGGAGCCGCTCGGCGCACCAGCCACCGCCCCATCGCCCGGGGCCGAGGACCCGATCGACGTCGCGTGACTCGGCGAGGCCAAGGCAGACGCGGATCGACACCTGGGTCCGCAGGTCGAGGCCGCCCAGAATTCCAGCGGCAGAGACGTGGTGGGTTGCCCCTACCAGCCCGATTCCAAGCGGACGGCCGCGACGCGCGAGGCGCTCGCAGAGAGTGATGGCATCGCTGCTCAGCTCGCTCAGCTCGTCCACCATGACCACCAGCGCCGGCTCCTCCGGCCCCGGCCGCCACCTGCGTTCTCGATGCGCGGCCAGCAGCCGGGCGCGAGCGTCGACTATGCGATTGGCGGCGCGCAGGAGCGCCGTGCCCTCGTCGGCGCTGACAGCCCAACGGTCGAGCACCACCTGCCAGGGAGCGAGTTCCAGGCCGTCGCGGCAGTCGATACCCCAGAGAACGACGTCGCGCCTGGCCGCCAGCTCGGCGGTGACGACGTTCAGCATGCCGGTCTTGCCGCGGCCGACTGCACCGGCAACCAGCATGTGCTCGCCAAACAGGGCGACCTCAACGGGGCCGCCTCCGCTGAACGCACCCAGATGAACGGGGTCTGCGATGCTCTGCCCGGAAGGGACGCGCCACCGGACGGCGGTGGCCAGCGGGTCGTTGTGCACGACGCGGATCAGACAGCGATCGGCTCGATCGGGGTCCGGCGCCGCGTGGACCGCTCCGGGCGGAGCCTTGAGTGCGCTCTCAAGACGGGACAGGTTGCCGACGACGTCGGCTATCGTCTGGCCAGGGCGGAGCCCAAGCGTGAGCGTGTATCCGTGGTCGTCTGCCTCGGAATGCTGGATGCTCGATCCGACGAGTTCTGCGGCTGCCGACCGGGCGGGCCATTCCTCGGCCAGCTCGCGCAGGTCGCGGACGGCGGGGCGCCCGCTCGGTACCACTGCAAGCGCGTCGCGCGGATGACCTCGGCGCCGCCACCGGGGGACGCCCATCGCAACCACTCCCAGAACCAGGATGACGATCAACGACGTGTGCCACGGCGACGCCCACCACGCGGCCGTGAACCAGAGCGTGGCTGTGGCGCCGACCGCAACGGCGTATGCCTGCGCCCTTTTCTGATTCTGACCGGCTCGCCAGCGCCAGGCTGCCGTACCGGCGGCCCCGAGCGCGAGTGCCACGGGCCATGCGTTGCGCGCCACCGCGTGAGTCAGCGTTGCCGAAAACAGAGCAGCCAGACCCGCCCAGACCGGCATCAGCTCGCGGCGGTGTCGCCAGACCATCCTCGCCAGCTGCGACTGCGGCGGAAGCGGGGTATCGCTCACCTCGCTTCCGCTCCAAATTGGGGGATGATCTGGAGGGCTTCGATCAGCCCACCCTAACCCGCGGCGTTGCCCCCCGACACTGCCGTCTGCAGGACGCCAGGCCCTGCTCAAGTTGTTTGCATCGGGCAGTGGTGGCAAGCTCCAATCGAGCAGTCGAGGCTTCGAGTGCCCAGCCCTAGCCTGTGCGTCGTGATGACCGGGACCACGGCGAGGTGACGCAGGGCTGGCGAGACCGAATCGTGGGATGCCGGGAGGCAGGCTAGGGCGGTGTCCGCCGAGAACGTCGACGCGCTCGAGTCACAGCGCGCGGTCGCAAGCGGGGATCCGATGCCCCTGGGCCTGGTGGCGTTCGCGCTCTCCACCTTTGCAATGGGCACAATCCTGGCCGGCTGGTGGGCAGATCCGGGCGCGCAGCTGGCGCTGGCTCTGCCGGTCTTCACGGCGTTCGGAGGCGTGACGCAGTTCGTCGCAGCCATGTGGAGCTTCGGCCGCGGGCAGACGATCAGCGCCACGTTCTTCGGGACGTTTGGGGCCCTGTGGGGAGCCGTCGGAATGTACCAGCTGCCGGCCATCCGTTCCGCGGCCGCAGCGGTGGTCGGTGAAGGCATCGCGACGACCGCGCTCGGCCCTTTCGGCGTGGCGCTGGGCTGCCTCAGTTTCGTCGCCCTCTTCGTTGCAGCCGCCTCGTTTTCCTGGAACACCGGGCTCAGCGTCACTGCCTTCACCCTGGCGCTTGCGCTCACCTGCCTCGCCTGGGCGTCGTTCGCGCAGGGCAACACGCTTCTGGAGGCGATCGCCGGCTGGGCCGGGATGACATCGGGAGCCATCGGGTTCGCCACCGCGGCGATGATGTGCATCGGCGGTGGGGCGAGCCGCTTCCTTTGCGCCGGGCGGCCGTGGCGGTTGCCGTTGCTGGCCCGCGACGGCCGGGACTCCCCGCTTCGTCGACGCGGCCACCGTCACCCGAGTGGCACCGGCTGAATCCGCATCCCCGAATATATGTACTAGTGGACATCCACGGTCGGAGATGGAGCACGCCGCAGGCGCGAGGGGCGGCGTTTCAGGTGGTCGGTGGCCCCGAGGTCCCCGCGAAGCCAGCTTCGTGGCGTGGGAAGGACGGGGTGGCGGGACGAGGAGCCCATCTGTCAGCCGTCTGGCCGCTCGGGACGCCGGATGCTCCACGTCCCGCTGTTGCGGTCCACTGAGGTGAGCGACTCCTTCGAGCAGCGGCTGCTGCGGCTCAGGTCGCGCGTGGAAGAGCTGGAGAGGTGGCGGGAACGCGCCCGGTGTGACCTGACAGGCTGGCTTTTCGAAGGTGAGCCGATCGCGCTCGGAGGTCGCTGGCCCCGGTCGGACGGCGTGGTGCGGCTCACGCACCCTCCGGCGCGAGTTCCAGACGGCTGGCCCCTGGCCGCG
>Ga0126383_10000167_pt1 | contig 32572 bp, 35 predicted proteins | sample PanSoiMetPlot_35_FD_96882 | JGI IMG/M metagenome (GOLD analysis project Ga0126383, IMG submission 96882) | Tropical forest soil microbial communities from Panama - MetaG Plot_35 | ecosystem: Environmental > Terrestrial > Soil > Tropical forest > Bulk soil | place: Panama | collected 2016-02-17 | reverse complement strand
GGCGGTCATGTCGTAGCAGCGTTTGTCCGTGTACGCGAAGCGGTCGAAATGCGGCATTGGCGTTCCCGGCCGGCCGCATTGTATCGTTTCGCGTATCTGATCGCGGGTTAGCTGCGTCTCGCGAAGCGAGGGCGCGTTGCCCTCGGAGTGAAAGCCGGAGGGGAAGCCGTCCCCGGACCAGCCGTGGCACTGCGGGCACCCAGCCTTCTCTTTCCAGATCCTTTGCCCGTCAGCCACATCCTGGGCCTCGGCCGCTATTCCCCCGGCCATCAGCGCGGCGAACGCGATGACCGAAGAAATCGCCGCCCGAGAACGCGAGTGCCCGCGGATCATGGCCGCTCCACAAAAATGCCGGCCGCCCTGCGGAACGCATCCGGCATCATGAACTCACCCCGCCACAGACCCACCTTTTCCTCCTTGGCCGCGGCCTCGGCCGCGGCGTATTCTTTAGTTTCGCTCGGCCTTGCGACCGCGTAACCTCTGCGAACAAATTGCTCGTTGAGACTCTGGCCGTTAATCGTGCAGCGCGCGAGGAGACGGCCGTAGATGTCTGGTTCGCCGACAACCTCGCAAGTGGCCGGGCCCTGATCCAGCAAGGTCTGAAGGTCGCGCACCGCCGAAGTCCAACACTGCCAGATTTTGCCGCCGATTGTACAACCTTGCTTGCGCATCACCGAGTCGATGCCGAATAGCATGATCCGCTTGCCGTTAATCTCGATTACCGTGGAATCGACCGCCTTAGCCGGCCCGATGATCTGGTCCGCGATCGTCGGCGTCGCCCAGACCACCGTCATCAGCGCCAGGAGCACCTTGAGCATCTTTCCTCCCCGGCCAGAGGCGGATCGACAAGTTCCGGCCAGCCGACGTCTGGTCGTCGGTTAGTTCCCGATTGTACAATTGACAGCAAAGTTGCCAACGAAATTGGCCGGAGCTCGTGGATGCATCGCCGATCGGCCAGCCGGATCAGCCCAACCACCTGCTTCCCCGTCGGGGTCGCATCTGCCCTTCTGTTGCTGTTCGCGGCCGCGGCCACGATGGCCGGGGAGCAGCCGGCGGAGCCCAGCAGCCTGCCCGATCGCGATGCATTCCTGGCGGGCGCCAGCAAGGACTGCCGAGGGTGTGATCTTCGCAACGCCAAGCTGAAGCGCCGTGATCTGAGTGGCGCCGATCTCACCGGCGCCGATCTCACCGGCGCCGTCCTGCATCGCGCCAAGCTCGGGAACGCCAGGCTCGATCATGCCAAGCTCGAGGACGCCAATCTCAACAAGGCCGACCTGAAACGCGCCTCATTGACGGGCGCCAATCTCACCGGGGCACTCTTCTATGGAACGGATCTGAGCGGTGCGCGGCTCGAAGGGGCCATCATGACCGAAGTGCACATGGCTCATGGTCGCCTCACTCATGCCGTGCTGCGCGGGGCGGACATTTCGCTATCCACGATCATGGACGCCGAGATGGCCGGCAGCGATCTTTCTCACGCCAGTCTGAAGCAATCCAACCTCAATGGCGCCAACCTCAACCGATGCGACCTCACCTCCGCCGTGCTCGACGGCGCAGGCTTTGTCCGCGCCCGCATTAGGGATGCCAAATTGAACGGCGTTTCCGCTAGACGGGCCGATTTCTATCAAGCCGATCTCTCCGGTTCCGACCTGACCGACGGCGATTTCCGGGGCTCGCGCTTGCAACAGGCCGATCTCGAAGGCGCCGTCACCGACGGCATCAAAACAAAGGGCGCACTGCTCGTCGACGGCACGGTCGGAGAGTGAGGCAACCGCGTTAGTTAACACCCGCCTTCTGCAGCGGCAGTACGGCATCGTAGATCTCGAAGCGGGTCTCGCTCTCGTAATCTTCCTTCCGGGGTTTTCCGGTGTAGGGATCGACGAAGCGCTGACCCTTTTTCTGCAGGTAGCGCTGTTCGAGAACGATCCGCAGGCCCGCCGCCGTCTTCTCGCAGTGGTTCTTGACGAAATTGGAGCCAACCGGGCCCTCCCCCTGCGCGGCCGGCAGGTCCTTGCACTCCCAGGCGTTGTCGCCGAAGCGATGGCGGAGAAAATCCGCCAGCACCCAGAATTCGTTGCGGTCGCGCGACACTTGCTGGCGCGGATCGGTGACCAAGCGCTCGCCTTTGACGACCCCGGCGTCGTCGAACAGCACCGAGGCCACCACCGGGAATTCGTACGCCGTCGTACCGGCGTACATCCGGATCTCGGCCTTGAGGTCGAGGGCGCGTGCCCAGTACTCGAGCTCGTCGTCATATTCGAAATAGACTTCGCGGAGGCCATTGGCGCCGGGTCTGCACTTTTTGAATTCGGCGAAACTCGCGAGCGGGAGCGACGGCGGCCCGCCGTTGGTGCCGCATGCATAATTGATGAACTCGTCCGGGATCGCCGAGGCGGCCGTGCCGATATGAATGTCCCAGACGTTGAGCCGCTTGGGCCGGTCCTGCGCATGGATTTGCTCCATCGGAACCAGCCCGACCATCGAGAGCGCGAGCCATAGGGCCAAGTGCGCTATTGGGTTCATTGCAGTCCTCGCTCGATCCGTCGGTGTGGGTGTCAGAACCGACAGGTGGCCTCCGGCGCGTCGGTGCCGAGCGTGTCGAGCACATTGGTCTGGTGCAGGTATTGCGGCAAGGGGGCCCGTTCGATGACGGCATCCGCCGTGCTGAGCAGTACGGGCGCGCGCAACTGATGATCCCACGCCCGGAATGAGCCGGGATTGCCCTTCACCGTGTCGAGCGTGAGTTTGTCGCTCAACAGAAACGCCCTTACCGCCTCGAAGTCGGTCGAGCGCGTCCGCATTACCGCCTGGGCAACTGCCTTGATCGCTTCCCACGCGGCCCAATCGGCGCCGTTCATGCGGCGCGGTGGGGCGACCTTCTCGTAACGGTGCTGCAGCTGCACTGCGGCATCCCTGTCCCAGCTCCAGGACCAAGCAGTCGGCACCAACCCTGCAGTTCCGACGACAGGCCGCGGGAGGCTGGTCTCGTACAGAACGTAGCGGCCGAACTCGCCGCTGCTGTCGGCGACATAGACGACGTCATAACGAATGCCTTGGGTCATCAGTGCGACGTTGGTCTGCTCCCGATTGCGCGGATCGTGCGTCAGCAAAAACGGTCTGATCTCGACGATGTTCGCGTGGAACTTTTTCGCCGACCTCCGCAGCGCAGCGACCATCGCGGAGTCTTCGGGCGCTGGCCCCTGCAGAACGAGGATCTGCAGCCAACCCCTGGCCACGAGATATTGCATCAGCGCATCCGAAAGCATCGCCTCGCTGGGGTAGGTGTGCACGACGTTGCTGGCGCAATCCGCTCCGCGCAGCGAATCATCGGGAGCCGAGATGTTGAACAGCAGGACTGGGCGGTTGGCGAGCCTGCGCGCGAGTTCGGTCAAATCAGCGGCGGGGAGGTCAGCAAGGACAAAGTGAATGCCGTCGCTCGTGAGCCAATCCGAGATCTGCTGCGCGAGCATGTCGTCGGATGTGGCGGTCACCTTCTTCATCGAGAACTCGACCCCGATAACCCGCCCGATCCCCTGCGCGTCTTCCAATGCCACCTGGCTTCCTTGATAGGGACGCCCGAGATCCGTAAAGACGATCCCAGAGTGGGCGCCTCTGTTGGCATACCGAGGATCGTCCGCCAGTTCGACATAGCCAAGCCTCATCGCACCCGCCTCCGGCGCTTCGGCAGGCGCAGCGATCGGCGGAGGTGAGACACCTATACCCACCGTCAATGCAGCCGCGGCAGCGCGCAGGCTCCTAATCATCGACGAGCACCGAGTGGGGCACGCGGCCGACCGGCACCGTCCGGATCGCCTTGCGGCTTCCCATGTCCACAATCGAAAGGTCGTCGCTCAACCCGTTCGCCACATACAGCGTCTTTTCGTCGGGGCTGAGCGCCACACCCCAAGCGCGGCTTCCGACCAGCACATAGTCTTCGACTTTTCTTGTCGCCGTATCGACGAAGGCGACATGGTTGGCGCGTCCGAGAGCGACAATGGCCGATTTCCCGTCCTTGGTCATCGTCATGCCGACGGGCGTCACATCGACTTGACGAAAGCCGGGCGGCAGGAAGTCGATCGTCGCCGAAACCCGGTTGACCGCACGGTCGATCACAGAGACCTGCCCGGATAATTCGTTCGAGACCCAAAGTTCCTTGCCGCCATGCAGCACGAGGATGCGCCTCGGCCGTGTCCCGACAACGATGTTGTCCGTGACGACTCCGGCCTCGGCGTCTACGACATGCACCATGTCGGTCACCTCGGACGTCACATAAAGGGTGTGGCCATCGGCGGTTATCGCGAGACCTTCGGGTTCGGCGCCGGTCGAAATCTCACGCACGATTATTTTATCGGTCATGCTGATTTTCTGAACCGAGGAGCCTTCCTCGTTGGAGACGTAAAGTGCCCCTTCGTCGCGGCTGAGTACAAACATTTCAGGGCTCGGACCTGTCGGAATATGATCGGTGACATTTAGCGTTGCCACATTGATGACGTCGATCACATCGTCATCTCCACAAGCGACATAGAGCAGCCTGCGATCGCGGCTAAATTTCATGTCTCGCGGGCGATGCGATGTCGGAATCCACTGAATTAGTTTGTAATCCTGCTTGGGATCAATCACCGCGATATTGTTGGTTTTCTCATTACTGACGAATACGTAGCCCGTGTCCTTCGCCTTCGCCCCTGCCGACAAAACGAGCCCTAGGACCAGCGCGGACAGGCTGCGCGTGAAGAAACGTGCATTGAGCCCGATCTCGACCGCCGGCTCTCGGACTGTGGGCGCAATCTTTGTCAAGCCCGAAGCGAAAAGCCTCGCGGTGCGGGAAAGCGACCTTCCCCTCGACGCGCCCAATTTGGCCTCCACTCAGCACATAAGCAAGGTCGTCGAACGCGGATTACCCCTTGGCGCCACGTCTCACAGCGCTGGCGACCTCATGTTCTACCGATGGAACTCAGCCCACCAATTCGCTCCGGTGGCTTCATACTCCGGTGGCTTCATAAGTCGACTGTATCCCTAGAAGCGCCAGCCCAACCGACTTTTGGTTCAGAAGCCTACAGGATTCTCCTTCGTCATCAAGCTCAAGACCGCCAAAGAGCTCGACCCTAGATCCCACCGGCTATCCTCTACATGGCCGCAAGGTGATCGAGTGGCGTTCCGGGATTGTCTCTTGCGGTGTAGGGTTTCGGATGCCGGCCTGTCGTGAGCTGTCGGCCTCTGGTGAGGGCCGGCGTCCGAGAGCCTCCCGGGAAGGAACCCGTGGGCCGCCGAGCAGGCTGTTGCCGCCTATGGGGATTTTGCGACCCTTGCCCTGCTCGACCCGCAGCAGCATGCGCTCGGAGTCGACATCGCCGACCTTGAGTGCGACGACCTCGGAGACGCGCAGTCCGGCGCCCCACGGGTCCGGCCTTTGGCCGGCCCGAGGACAGGCTCTGGTAATCTACACCATCGCCGCGGAAAATATAAAGCTGGCGAAAAAAGGGGTAGTGTCTCAGTTTAACTTGTAACAGGGTGACTAGCTTTCAGCTTTTACCAGGGCGACTCGCTTGAAGAAAGTTGGGCCTCGGGTGGCACGGGCTTCGTGCCTGTCTGCTCGGCCAAATGGTGAGAGGGACGACGCGACATTATTAAGCCGGTCATAATCGCCCTGGCGACGACGATAATCCCTACAGCGACGACCCCGCCGATCACCCACCCGATCATGGCCTAACCCACACACAAGCTACCGCTAGAGTCGACCGGCACGCCTTCCTCCTTGGGCGAACATCGCCCGGATCAGATCATCCGGCCGCAGCAGGCTGCCGGTGTGGGTGGTCAAAAAGCGGTCGAACCCGTAAGCCATCAACACCTCCAAGAGCCTCGCATCGCCGCTGTTCGCGTGGCGCTCCGGTCTCACTTCTGCCAAGCGCCACTCGTCGGCTCGGCCGGATGATCCACCTATGCCCGCTTTAGGCGCGACCTTGCTCCACGGTAAGCCCCGTCGGTTATGGGGCCGGCGACCGCGCGACTGTCGCTATCCGAAATGGCGTTGGCTCAGGGCAGACCAATTCCGGCTCGTGCATCTGCACTTCGCACTTATGATGCCAGCCAGAGCACAGCTGACGACAGGACGGAGAGGCGCAGATGGCGGCGACAACGGTCGAGGCTTGGATGAGCGATGGGCAACGCCGGAGGGTCGCGCCGACTGGCTGGTGCCGCACCCGACAGTGGCGGCGTTGGTGCCGATGCTGAAAGCCCGCGGCACGCAACATGTGCTCGACCTCGGTTGCGGCGTCGGTCGCCGCGCATTGCTCTTCGCCGCGCACGGCTTTGCCGTCGAGGCGATCGACGCCGCCGGTCTTGATTTTGCTCGCCGCGAGGCGGCCGCACGCGGCCCGCGACTGAGCCTGCGCCAGGCCGATGCCGATGCGCTGCCCTTCGCGGACGAGAGTTTCGACTATGTGTTGTCGTGGAACGTCATCTTTCACGGGACGATGGGCGATGTCGGGCGCCGTCTCGCGGAGGTTTGGCGCGCCCTGAAGCCCGGCGGGTTCTTCCAGGGTACGATGCTGTCGAAGCGCGATGCGCAATTTGGCTGCGGCCCGCCGGTCGCCCCCGACACCTTCACTCGCGGCAGCGACCCCAAGGCGCACCCGCACTACTATTGCGACTTGGCCGGCTCTGCCGCGCTCTTCGCCGGCTTCGAGATGCTGTCATTGACCCAGGAAAAGCAGGGCCGCCCTGGTTCCTGGCACTTGCATATCCTTGCTGAACGGCGGTCAACGGCGACCGTGCGCGTCCGGTCGGCCCCTACGGCGGATCGAGATTAGCCCAAGGGTCGGGCCTCTGTGTCATCGCTGCACCTCCTTCTTGTGGTTCGGCGAGGCGTGAGCCCAGTCCCGTGTTCACGAGTGACACCTGCCAGTCGGGTGATATTGTTGGTTCTACGAAAAAACCGAGCTCAGCAAGCTTCGTGCAAAAACAACAAACAGAGGAGCGTCTGATGACCGACCTTCGTGCCACACGACCATGGTGGAGCCGCCGCGATCTTCTGAAGAGCAGCGCGGCCGTGGCGGCAGGGGTCTATGCGATGCGCTGGCGCCTCGCCGCTGCGGCCGACATATCCTTGGAATTCGACGGCTCCAAATTTCAGCTCAAAGCGGGCGAGCCTAACCCCAAGCGCGGCGGCGTGGTGCGTATGGGCATTCCGGTACGGCCTCCGCATTTCGACCTCCACCAGTCCGGCACCATCTTCAACCTCGGTGCAATGGGCTGCATGTTCGACAATCTGATCCGGCATGACCCGCGCGATGGCGGCAAGACCATCATCCCCGATCTGGCGCATAGCTGGCAGATCGCCAAGGATGGCAAAACTTACACCTTCTTTCTGCGCAAGGATGCGCTGTTCAGCGACGGGGCCGAGTTGACGGCCGACGATGTGAAGGCCACCTTCGACCGGATCGCCAAGCCGCCGCAGGGCATCAGCATTCCGCGCAGCGTCCTGTTCGGGGTGGTCAGCGAGATCAACGCGCGCGACAAATACACCGTCGAGTTCAAATTATCCGAACCCCGCCCGGTCAACTTCATGATGTCGGCGATCGGCAGTGGCTGGAACGTGATCGTTCGCAAGAAAACGCTGGAAGACAACCATTACGATCTGCGCAAGGTCCAGGTCTATCCGGGCACCGGGCCGTTCCGCAGCGTCAAATACACGGAAAATGAAGTATGGATAAATGGAGAAGAACAAAAACTATTGGAACAAGGAGTTGCCGTATATGGCAGTCGCTGAATATAGAATGCAATCTGCGAACGGTGGTCGAGTCGGTGTGGGTTCGGCGACGCCGCGAGCGGCAATTACGACCTGGCGATGGGGGCGATCGTATCGGCGCTGCTCGATCCCTCCGACTACTTTCAATGCCTGGTACGGCAAGGACGGCCCGCAGAACTATTCCTTCTGGGACAACAAGGAATTCCAGGCCCTGTCGGCGCAGATCGACCGGGAAATCGATGTCGAGAAGCGTCAGGAACTGATCCGCCGCGCCGAAATGATGACAGAACAAGACCCACCGATGCTGCCCGTCGCTTGGGAGCAGATCCACGAACTCTGGTACAATTACGTCAAGGGCCGGCACGCCCGCGACGCCTTCGGCATTTACGATACGGTGCGGCACGATACGGTCTGGCTCGACAAGGCGTGAGCTAGTGGCCAAATCAAAATTACACCAGGATGTCGCCAAGGCGCGGGGCTGAAACAGTCAGTGTCGCAAACCAATCAGCCCGCCCCGCGGGGCCCCTTCAGCATCGCCTGGATCGCCTGCGACCAGAGTTTGAAGATGGCGACCTCGCGGACCATGTAGTCCAGACCCTTCATTCCGTCGGCATGACCGGCCGCCGCCATGAGCGCGCGGGCCTCCTTGATCGCGGGCTCCGGATCCGACTGGTAGCCGAGCCATTTGTCGCGCTCCGCTTGCGGTGTCGCAAACTCGGAGAACGGATAGAGGAAACCACCGACCATCATCGGCGCCACGTCCTTGACGACCTCGATCAGCACCGGCCGGTCGAGCACCAGATGCATCGCCCGCCTGACCCGCGGATCGTCGAACGGTTTTCGTTTGTTGTTGATCCAGGTGCCGTGAAGGACGCTCTGATAATGGGTCTCGGTCGTCATCGTCGGCGTCGCCACTGCTTTGCGGTACGTTGCCGGGTCGCAGGCAAACACATAATCGACGCGGTTTGCCAATATCGCCGACGCCATTTCCGGAGAAAATGGCAGAACGTGGTAGAACTCGATCCCGTCCAACGGCACCTATCAGATCATCGCCTTTGGCGCGCAGGGCGGAAACAATACCCGCATGTTTTTCGAAGGTGGGCGTGGCGCTGAGATCAGCGGCAATTTCAGCCTCAGCGCTGGCGAGACGCTGCAGATCGCTGTCGGCGGTGTGGGCGCAGACGAAGCCGGCGGCGGCGGAAGTTTCGTGGTTGGCCCCCCAGGTAAGACGCCATTGGTCATCGCGGGTGGCGGGGGCGGGACCGGAGCCCTCTTCCGGGGCGTGCCTGGCCAAGGTGGTCTTTCCGGTCCGAATGGCGGGGACGGCGTTGGCGGAGGCATTGGGGCGGCGGAGGCATTGGGGGCACCGGAGGTAACGGCGGTGGCGGCTCGTCTGGTGGTGGCGGTGGCGGCGGCTCCTTTGACGCCGGCACGGACCAGGTCCTGGTCCCCGGTATCTGGACCGGCAATGGCGAGGTCGTAATCAGCCTAGTCTCTCCCGTGTTTGCTGGAACGCCAGGAAAAGGGAACTGCCACGGCCAGAGTGTCTCGGCGTTGGCCCGGCAATTTGGAGGTCTCAATAACGCCGCAGCGGCGCTGGGCTATCCCAGCGTGCAGGCACTGCAAAAGGCGATCATGGAGTTTTGCGAGCCCGATGAGTCGGCTGAGCACAGGAAAAAGAAACACCATCAGTCAGAGCAAGTCGATTAGCCCTTACCAGCCCTTGACGAAGACTGGCGTCGCCCCGCGCGGTTCATACGCCGGGCCGAATGTCCGGAAAGGTGTAGGGTTTCGGATGCCGGCCTGTCGTGAGCTGTCGGCCTCTGGTGAGGGCCGGCGTCCGAAAGCCTCCCAGGAAGGAACCCGTGGGCCGCCGAGCAGGCTGTTGCCGGCTATGGGGATTTGACCGGGCCGCGGCTTGGGTAGGAGATGCGCTGGCCGGCGTCGTTGCCAGCGGATCGAGGATGGTGATGAGGGGATTGTCGTCGCGGCTGCGGTCGATGGGGCGATGGTTGATTAATCGACAGTGTAATACGAGCCTTCGGAGCCAGCGGGGTGACAGCGATGCGATGCCGGAAGTGGGGGTTCCCCGGCAGGCGGGAGGCATGATGAGGCGGTGACGGGCGTCACGGCATCGCGGTGGCGCCGCCGGCTTGGGGTGACGGCGGAGCGCGAGGTTCGCCGCCGCGCCCGAAGCTTTCGACAATGATCATGCGGCCACCGCAGCGGGGGCATAGCGGGCGATGGTCGACGGCGTCGGCGACATCTGCGACCTGATGCTCCGCAGACGGGTCGATCGACGGCAGCGGCGCGGCGATCAGTTCTTGGGCACGCGCGATGTTCGCCCTGCAGGTGGCGCTGGCGAGCAACCCGTAGTGGCGGATGCGGTGAAAGCCCTTGGGCAGAACGTGGAGCAGGAAGCGCCTGATGAACTCGTCGGCGCTGAGCGTCATTGTGCGGTAGCGCGCCTGCCCGTTGCCGCGGTAATCCTTGTACCGGAAGGTCACGCCGCGCTCGTCGAGAGCGCGAAGGCGACTGTTCGATGGGAAGCAGTGTCTCGGCCGCCGTGCGGAACAGCAGGTCGTACACGCTCTGTGCCTGTTGCAGCTGAAAGCGCCGCAGATCCTCAGCCGTCGCCGTATCGGGAGACCGGCCGATGAAGGCGTCGAATGCGCGGACGTTGCGAATGTAGTCGTTGCGCGTCTTCTCGCTGAAGCCACGCACGCTCATGTCCTCGATCATGCGCGCCCGCAATGCGCTGACGGGCCGGTCGGAAGGTGTGGCCATTGGGGGCTCCTCTCTCGAGCTGAAGGTTGCTGGACCTTCGATGCTCGCGATCGGATGCCCCGGCCGTCACGTCTTACTGCTTACTCCGCTCAAAACGCGCGGACCGCAACGCGCGCTCCCCTCCCGCGAGAGCGGGTTCGTTCGTGGGTCGAGACCAGACACCACTCATTTGCTTCGCTGACACTCGCCCGACGCCAACGCCAGCCATACTTCGCTGTCGTGGCTTACCGCCCGGGGTCGGCAGTTCTCACCGTGCACCACCTTGTGCCAAGCCCAGCCAACGGCCTAATCCACCTTGATTGAAACAAACCATGAACGTATATGTCGGCCTTGCTTCCCCTGAAGTCCCACGATGCCGGAAATCGCGGCCGATCCGCCTTCTCCCTCCTGTTCTCACCTGTTTCCCGGGCCCGGAATTGAACTATCTCAAACACTTGCTCCTGATCTCTTTTCGCCTTCGCGCGACGCGCGCGGGCGCTTTGCGAGGGGAACCTCCGGCAATCCCCGCGGCCGGCCGCCCGGCATCCCCAATCCCCGGCGCCGGGTGTCCGGTCTCGTCGCCCGACCGCTGAGTCCGAAGGCGCTGTCGGATCTCCTCGACCGCAAGCCACATCTCTTGCGGCCATTCGTAGCGCAACTCTTGCCCCCGCCGCTCGCTGCTATCGACCCGGCGGAGCATCTCGGAATCGACCTGTCGTCGGCGCGCACGGCCGAGGATTGCCGGCAGGTGCTGGGCACGGCTCTGGCAGCGATTGGGCGGGGCGAACTCGCACCCGCTGATGCCGCGCGCATCGCACGGAGGGTGCGGGCCCGGCTGCGCGCCTACCGCGCCTCGCAGAATGACCGGTGACGCTGCGCGCACCGGCCCACGAAGTCGGTTATTCCCGGAACTGCGCCGACCGCCATCTGACGGCGGCGGGAACGCCCTCGGCTGCGACGATGTCGCGGAACTTCCGGCCGAGTTCCGTTTGCGTCGCATAGAGCGGGCCGACGACGTCGAGCCCGGCGTAAAGCGCAGTGCGGAAGCCGGCCGCGTCGGCCCCGCGATTGATGGCGCGCTTCGTCGCGTAGAGCGCCTCCGGGGAGATCAGCGACAGGCGCTTCGCATAGCGCAGGCTCGCCTCGCGCAACTCGGCCACCGGCACGACGCGGTTGACCATGCCGAGATCGAGCGCAGTCCGCGCGTCGATCGTGTCGCCGAAATAGAGCAGTTCCCGCGCTTTTTTGTAGCCGATGATCATCGGCATCACGATTGCGGGGCCGACGCTCGAAAACCGCACCTCCGGCTCGCCGAACGTCGCATTGACGGCGGCGATCGTCAGGTCGCACAGCATGACGAGTTCGCAGCCGCCGCCCATGACGTGGCCCTGGACCGAGGCGATGACCGGCTTCTTCATCGTCCATGGCAGCATTTCGAATTCGAGTTGCGGGTGCAGATGTGCGTGCGCTTTGGTGGGGTCGCTGCGCCAATCGTCAGCGCCCGGCTCCTTTGCCGAAATGTCGTAACCGGCGCAGAAGCTGCGGCCCTCGGCGCGCAGCAGCACAACGCTGGTCTGCGGATCGGCATCGGCCTGCGCGAACGCACCCGTGAGCTGCCGCTGCAGCTCCGCGCTGATCGCGTTGAGTTTCTCCGGGCGGTTGAGCGTGACGATACTCACCTTGTCGTCGATGTCGTACATCACCAACGGATCAGGCATCCTTTTTCTCCTTTCGCCGAGTCTGGAAAAATTCGCGGAGCAATTCGCTGGCGCGCCTCTCTTCAATGCCGCCATAGACTTCCGGCCGATGATGCGTCGTCGGCTGATCGAACAGGCGGGGCCCGTGCTCGACCGCGCCGCCCTTCGGGTCGTACGCGCCGAAATACAACCGGCGCAGGCGGGCCAATGCGATTGCTGCGGCGCACATTGCGCATGGTTCGAGCGTGACATAGAGACTGCATTCCCCAAGCCGCGCCGTGCCGAGGCGCGCGGCGCCTGCTCGAAGTACTAACATCTCGGCATGAGCGGTCGGATCACGGTCGCCCTCGACTCGGTTGCCCGCGGCGGCGAGAACCCGACCTTCAGGATCGACCAGCACGGCGCCAACCGGCACGTCGCCGCGGCTTCCCGCCGCCTCCGCTTCGGCGAGGGCCAGCTGCATCGGTGACCGGCGCGGGGTCATCCGGCGTGCCAGCGGCGAATGGGCTCGGGTATCGCTATCGGCCGGCGGGTCGACAGTCGCATGAACAAGCCTTCCTGCTCCGCCTCGGCATGCACGGCGCCGTTGACCGAGAACTCCGCGGCGAGCTGCCAGCGCACCCGGCTGAGCCCCGCGACCCGCATGCGTCCGACCAGCGGATCCGCGATCGTCACCGGCCGGCGATAGCTGATTCGCGTGGACAACAGGATCGGCGCAATGTCTTCGGCGAGCGCCCGGATCAGCGGATAGGCCTGGTCCAATAGCCCGAGGCGCAGATCCTCGAGCCAGCGAATGAACACAATGTTGCTGACGATCCCGGCAAAGTCTATGTCGTAGGTCCGTATCGGGAGCGGCTGCTCGTAATATTCGGTCATCGCCCCTTCAGTCTTGATGGAATGCGCAGCATGGCACAGCCGGTCATCGGTCTCACCCTCGATCATGAGCCGCCCGGGGGGTATTCGAGTTTTCCGTGGTATGCGATCCGCGAAAATTATTGCAATGCGGTGCGCGGGGCCGGCGGACTGCCGATCCTGCTGCCGCACGATCCCGACGCCGCCTCGGCCTATCTCCACCGCATCGACGGGCTGATCGTTACCGGCGGCGGTTTCGATGTCGACCCGGCGCTGTTTGGGGACACATCGAGGCACCCGACGATCAAGACCAAGGACCGCCGCACCGCCTTCGAGCTCGCCGTCACGCGGGGTGCGCTCGCCCAAGACATGCCGGTGCTCGGCATCTGCGGCGGGCAGCAGCTGTTGAACGTCGCGCTCGGCGGCACGTTGATCCAACACATCCCGGACGAGGTCCCGGATTGTCTGCTGCATCGCCAGACCAACCCACGCAACGAGCCCGGACATACAGTCCGGGTGATCGCCGGCACCCTCCTCCACCGGATCACCGGGGTGGACAGCCTCGGCGTCAACAGCGCGCACCACCAGGCGGTCAAGGCGGCGGGGCCCGGCCTCGTCATCGACGCCGTCGCTGAGGACGGCGTCGTCGAAGGCATCGAGGATCCCCGCCACCGTTTCTGTCTCGGCGTTCAATGGCACCCGGAATTCGAGATCAGCCAGGCCGATCGCCGCATATTTCGTGCCTTTATCGAAGTCTCCGGTTCCACTGGCCACACAGGATAACAGAGCCATGCCCAACCGCATCAACCGAGCCATTGAGCTACTGGAGCAGGACCAGGCGATCTATTACACCGGCGGCCACAGCGGCCATGTGCTGACCTATGCGCAAGGGCGCGAGGACGCGCATATCTGGGCCGATTACATCAATGTCGGCATGGAACACGGGGCGTTCGACATGGCGGGCCTTGCGGAATATATGCGTGGGCTCGTCGAGGGCGGCCCGACGCGTTCCGGCCACCGCACGCCGACGGTTATTGTGGAGGCGCCGGTCAACGGTACCGACGCCGCCAATATCCGCTTCAATGCATGGCAGTTCCGCCAGATCCTCGGCCGCGGCGTGCATGGCGTGCTGCTCTGTCAAGCCGAGTCGGCTGCGGCGGTGCGGGCCTTTGTCGAAAGCTGCCGCTATCCGCACCAGTCCGCCGGTGTCGACCGGTCACTCCCCTCGCCAGGCGAACGGATGCGCGGCGCGGCCGCCGAGGCGAGCGACGGCCGGCTCGGGATCGGCACGCGCGGTCGCGGCTCGGAAGCGACCGCCGCTCCAGTGTGGGGGATTGCGCCGGAGGCGTACCTGCGCCACTGCGATCCGTGGCCGCTCAACCCGAATGGCGAGCTGTTGCTCGGCGTCAAGCTCGAGAGCCCGGAGGGGATCGCCCATTGCGAGGAAATCCTCGCCGTGCCGGGCCTCGGCTTTGCCGAATTGGGACCCGGCGATCTGGGACTGGCGCTCGGCTATCTGTCGGTGCCGCGCGACCCGTATCCGCCGGAAATGAGAGAGGCGCGCGAGCGCGTCTTCGCCGCCTGCCGGAAAAACCGCGTGCCGTTTCTCGAGACCGGCTCGCCGGAGGACATTGCCGCCAAGCTCGACGAGGGCGTGCGCGTCATCGCCGGCCACCGCGAGGAGACCGCAAGGGTCGGCCGGGCTCACCAGAGGCGAACGATGCCGGCGTAAGACGGACCCAATCGGGGTCAGTCGGGTCGAAGTTGCGCTACGCGCCGTGATCCCTGCTGGTCCCGGCGGCGCCGGTCGCCCCGATGTCATGATCGGCAGTCCCGGTCTGATCTGCCGCAGCTGCGTCCTGAGGATTGATTGGACCGGCAGAAGGCGGATTGATCATTTCCTCGAAAAGCTGTGGATGGTCGAGGTACACGGCGCGGAGATCATCTTCCGGATCCTCCCCCTCGGGCGGAAGCTGCCAGAAATGCGAGATTGAGCGTCTCAGGCTCGGATCCTGAGTCAGGGCAATTTCGAGATCGTGAATGATCTTGTCACGCAACTGATCGCGCTGCTCTTGGGGTGAGGCTTTGTATTTCTGGCCATTCGCCAGCGCGCGCAACACATGCAACCGGCCATCGTGGTCCTCTGCCTCACGATCTCCGATCGGGTCGAGCAATTCTAGCGCTGCGCGATAACCGCCCGGCACCCGGCCGGAGAGACGCAGCGCGGCGGCGTCGCCGATGATGGCCTGACGAACCCTCGGCTCTGCGTTGTCTCGGGCCTGCAGAGCAAGGTCGGAAACGACTTCCGCTGCGGATCGATAGTCGCACCCCGCGGCGTTGAAGACCCGCGCGGCTTCAAGAAGCAGCTGCGGATCTGCCGCTCTTGCTCGGATCTGGCTCATGGCTCCTGCATCCCAAGCAGATGGATGTAGCCCTGGGCCGCAGCCCTATAGTCGTTCAGCACCGCCTTTGCTCGCGACCAGTTCAAGATATCGTCACGACTGACATCGGGGCGCGAGATCAGATCATCGTATTGTATCGTATTATATTGCAGCGCAGCCGCGACTTCCTCCCGGTTCGCTGAGGGCGCCGCTTCCGGAAGTCGCGCACTGCGCGAGATCCGTGGCACCAGCTCTTCGCGGAAGGACTGGATCCTCTGGAGGGTCGCCTTCGCGGGCGAGGAGGGCTCCCCAAGTCCGCGGTCGGCACCGGCGATCAGCAGTGCAATGATCAGCTCGGCGTACAAGTAGGCGAACAGAAATCCGAAGACCGCGCCACCGACCATCACCGCTGGTATCAGAACAGGGCTGCCATGCAACAGCCAATCGGCAGCTCCAGCGGAGAGAATCTGAATCTCATTCCAGGAACTCTTCGCCTCGACCAAGCTGACGCCGACGATGATCTTAGTCAGCCAGTCTGATATCTGAGTAAGATTAGTGCTCAGCTCCCAGGCTCTAGTCGCTTGTCGACGATCCACTGTCGGCGGCGTGCCGGCTCCGCGGACCGCCGCGGGCGGCGTTTCCGCGGCGGCCATTGGGCGGGGGAGGCCGAATAGGAATCCGAGAAATGCCCCGGCCAGGCCGGAGGCAAGACAGATGAGCAGCACGCCTCCTGCTGCACGAAACACCTGCAGCGCGGAGATCAGGAGCAGAAATCCCCATGTGCCGCAATCCGCAGCGTTGCACGCTTCTCCGCTCAGTCCGTTCGCAACACCATCGGGTCGTGCGGCGTAGAGCCACGCAGTCCGCATGATACCGGCGCCCACAGCCCAAATTACGAGCACGGCTGCGAACACGAGCATCGCCATTACCAGCATGCGGAAAGTCTGCGTAGTGCCGCGCCCGCTGTTGAAGGCGGTGAAATCAGGAAAGAGCGCATCCCAAAACCGGCCAAGAAAGCCGGAGTTATAGGCAACGAATGCCAGGCCTGCGATCGACCCGACCAGTATTGCTAAGATGAGGAAGCCGACCGCGATGATCATCGGCATACTCCATCTCGGTACTCACCGCCCGCGTGCCCGGCATGGCGAGCCGAGATTTTCCCTGTTATTTGCCTCGCGCAAAGGAACGACGGCATAACGTCCTTCTATCTACCGGGCGTGCGGTGCCATCCTCGGCGAAGGATAATTCAATGCCGATGACTGGTCAATCAATGGGCGATTTTATGACGGCTGACCATCGGGTTGCGTTTTGGGCCGCTACGCGAGCCGGTGGCACAGCCCTGCCGGCCGAACGTTACAGGGCGAGATGCCGTCGTCTTATCGAAGCCCTATACTGAGGCAAAGAGAATACCAAGGAGGCCTCGGGTGACGGTTCTGTTGAGACTCAGCGGACAGATCGATCGGCTCAACGAGCGGGTCGGCCACACGATCTATTGGCTGATCCTGGTCGCGGTCATCGTGAGTGCTGGAAACGCCACGGTTCGGTACGTGCTCGACACGAGCTCCAACGCTTGGCTCGAACTGCAATGGTATCTGTTCTCCGCAGTCTTTTTGCTCGGAGCGGGATACACGTTGCTGCACAACGAGCACGTTCGGATCGATCTCATTTTCGGCCGCTTGCCCGCGCGCAAGCGCGCCTGGATCGACCTTTTCGGCGGGGTCTTTTTCCTGCTGCCGATGGCGATCGTCATCATGGTGCTGTCCTGGCCGTTATTCGTCGAATCCTATTTTCGTCATGAGATGTCGGCGGATGCCGGCGGGTTGCTGCGCTGGCCGGCAAAGCTGCTGATCCCGATCGGCTTCCTATTGCTGATCCTGCAAGGCGTCTCTGAGATCATCAAACGGGTCGGGTTCTTGCGCGGCCGGATCGCCGACCCCCACGAGAGGCACGATCATCCCTTGGCTGAGGAGCTGAAAGGTGCGCTGCAATGACGGCGTTCCTGATTGCCAATATGGCGCCGCTGATGTTCGCGGCGTTGGTCGTGTTCTTGCTCCTCGGGTATCCGGTAGCGTTTTCACTGGCAGCCAACGGCCTCTTCTTCGGCATCATTGCCATCGATCTCGGCCTTCTGAAGCCCGAGCTCCTGCAAGCCTTGCCCGAGCGGGTCTTCGGCATCATGCGCAACGACACCTTGCTGGCGATCCCGTTCTTCACCTTCATGGGCCTGATCCTCGAACGCAGCGGGATGGCCGAAGATCTGCTCGAGACGACGGGCCAGATGTTCGGGCGCGTGCGCGGCGGCCTTGCCTACGCCGTCGTGTTTGTCGGCGCACTGTTGGCGGCGACGACCGGGATCGTCGCCGCCTCGGTAATTTCGATGGGGCTGATCTCGCTGCCGATCATGCTGCGCTACGGCTATGACCGCCGCCTCGCCGCCGGCATTATCACGGCTTCCGGCACGTTGGCGCAGATCATCCCGCCGAGCCTTGTGCTGATCGTAATGGCCGACCAGCTCGGGCGCTCGGTCGGCGACATGTATCAGGGCGCCTTCATTCCCGGCCTGTCGCTCGCCGCCCTCTATGCGGTCTTTGTCCTTGCGACGACGATATTTCGGCCGCAAGCGGCGCCGGCATTGCCGAGCGAGGCTCTCACAATCCGCGAGGATAGCGGCAAGGCCGGTTATCCCTCTCTCATCATCCTGGTCGGGCTCGGCTTTGTGGCAGGCTATTGCCTGACGGGATTAATCCACCCGATCTGGGCGTCGTCCGCCGCCGGTCTCGGCGTTTATGGAGTCGCGATCGCCGACAAGTTCCTCAGGCTCGGTTTATTGAGCCGCCTTGCGCAGCAGGTGGTCATTGTCATGATGCCGCCTCTTGCACTGATCTTTCTCGTGCTCGGTACGATCTTCCTCGGTATCGCGACTCCGACCGAGGGCGGTGCGATGGGTGCCTCGGGCGCGCTGGTTCTGGCGCTGGCCAAGCGCCGCCTCAATTGGTCGCTGCTGCGCCAGGCAATGGACTCGACAGCAAAGCTGTCGTCCTTCGTGATTTTTATCCTGATCGGCTCGTCGGTATTTACTCTCGTCTTTCGCGGGGTCAACGGCGATCTCTGGGTAGAAAGCCTGCTCACCACCTTACCCGGCGGCCAAGTCGGCTTTCTCCTGGTCGTCAATCTGGCGGTCTTCGTCCTCGCCTTCTTCCTCGACTATTTCGAGCTCGCGTTCATTGTCATTCCCCTGTTGCGACCGGTGGCCGAACATCTCGGCATCGATCTGATCTGGTTCGGTGTGCTACTGGGCGTCAATATGCAAACCTCGTTCCTGCACCCGCCGTTCGGCTTTGCGCTGTTCTATTTCCGCAGTGTCGCTCCGATCCGTGAGACGATTGACCGCATCACTGGCAAGCTGATCGCTCCCGTCACCACGCCCGAGATTTATTGGGGCAACATCCCATTCGTGTTGATACAGTTGTGCATGGTCGGAATGATCATTGCGTTTCCGGGACTGGTGCTCGGCTCACTGGACCAAGGCCCAAAAGTCGATTCGAGCAAGATCCAGATCGAACTGCCGCAGCAGAGCCCCGACGAGACCCCGATGATCGAAATAAAATGAGCTTACCGGCTCAGGCGCCCTTCCTTGACAGCATGTAATTGTCGAACTGCTGTTCGACGACGCGGAACCATTGGTGCTCGTCCTCGAGGAACTTCTTCCATGGCTCGTAGACCGTCTTGAATTTGGAGTTTTTCGCCGCCGTCTCGGCATAGAACTCCTGCGCCGCGTTGTAACAGGCATCGAGGATCTCCTTGGAGAACGCGCGCAGTTGCGTGCCGTTGGCGATCAGCCGGCGCAGCGCCGCGACATTGTCGGTGTCGTATTTGCCGATCATCCAGGATTGCGCTTCGGCGCTGGCAGATGTCAGGATCGCTTTGTAATTCTGCGGCAGGCTCTCCCACTGGCCGAGGTTGACATAGGCCGAGAGCTGGGCCTGACCCTCCCACCAGCCGGGGGTGTAGTAGTATTTGGCCACCTTGTAAAAGCCGAGCTTCTCGTCGTCATAGGGGCCGACCCATTCCGTCGCATCGATGGTGCCCTTTTCCAGCGCCGGATATATGTCGCCGCCGGCGATCGTCTGCGGCACCACGCCGAGCTTGGCCAAGATCGCTCCCGCCATGCCGCTGCCGATGCGGAATTTGAGGCCTTTGAGATCGTCGACGGTCTTGATCTCCTTGCGGTACCAGCCGCCCATCTGTGCCCCGGTGTTGCCCGCCGGGATATTGTAGACGTTGTATTCCTTGAAGAAGTTGCGCAGCAGATCCAATCCGCCGCCATGCGTCATCCAGGCGTTCTGCTGCCGGGCGTTCATGCCGAAGGGGATCGTGCAGTCCAGCCCGAAGGTCATGTCCATGCCGACATAGTAATAGCTGGCAGTGTGACCCATCTCGACAGTGTTGTTTTGGACCGCATCGAGCACCTGTAAGGCGGGAACAATTTCGCCGCCGGCGAAGACGCGAATCTGGAATTTATTGTCGGTGGCCGCAGCGACGCGTTTGGCGAGATACTCGGCGCCGCCGTAGATCGTGTCCAGGCTTTTGGGCCAGCTCGTGGCGAGGCGCCATTTGATCTCGGGCTGCGACTGTGCAATTGCCGGGGCGGCAACCGACGTGGCGACCACCCCCGCGGCTCCCGCCGCGATGAAGGTTCGACGCTTCATCTGCGATTTTCCTCCCAGTTGGTATCGCAGCGGGATAACACACGAAAGGGTTACCGTCACCCCTTGCAAAACGGTGGTCCGAGGTCGCTCCGAAGTACCGGAGAGCTGGTTTTTCCCCGGAGGTCGCGTGCTATCGTGCAAATTAAGTTAAGTGGGGTCACCAGCCGAGGCGGATGCGGCCGATCGCCATGGCGACGGCGGCCTGGGTCGGCTCGACGACCGGGATATCGAGGGCCTCAGCGAGGTCGATGCGGTAGCGGGCCATGCCGGCGCAGCCCATCACCAGCACGTCGGCGCCGTGCCGGTCGCGCAACCGGCGGCCGATATCGGTCAGCCGCGCCGATGTATTGCGAGCATCGCTGAGCTCGGTGACGCCGAGGCCGATCGGCAGATCGCCGGCAAGCCGCTGCATGACCCCCATCGCCGCGTAATAGCGCAGATGCCGCGGCACCGAGCCGGCCAGAATTGAGATTACGCCAAATCGATGGCCGAGTGTCAGAGCGGTCAGGATCCCGCATTCGGCGATGCCCAGCACCGGCTTTGCGGTCGCTTCGCGCGCTGAAAACAGGCCGGGATCGCTGAAGCAGGCAATGACAAACGCCGCCGTCTCGTCCTCGGCATCGCGGATCGCGCGGTGGAGCGGAGTGATAACGGCGTCCGCATCGCTCTGGCTTTCGACACCGGGCGGTCCCTCGCGAAGCGTCTTGCAATCGATTGCTGGCCCACCCGCGATACGCAGCGGTTCCATCGCGTCGTTAATCGCGCAGGTGACTGCATCGGTAGAATTCGGATTGATGACGAGGATACGGTCCGGCATCGACCTATTCCCATAGCTAGCCTGCCGAAAAGATTAGCGCGCAATGCTGATTTGTCGCGCTCTTTTCCCGATAGGCGGCGCGACAGGGTTCGCCAGTTCATGGGGGCGGCCATCCTCGTCGATAGCGACAAAAAGTAATCTCGGCTTCCGTCACTTTGACGCGTCTCGGCCCTGGCGCAGCACCCAAACTTCGACATAGAGCGTGATCGAAGTCTGACCGGTTCGCTTTAACTCAGTATAGCAGCAGACCGTGTCGCAGAACGAACGGGCTGTAGGAAAGGTGATATTCGACGCGAAAACAGTTGCGACACGGCCGCCGCCCCAGCTCTCTCCTGGTGGGAAAGAGGCGCAGGTCAGAATCACCCGGCGAGAAATTCCTTTGTCCAGCCCTTGTAGTCCGCGTCGCGGGTAGCTTTCGCCATGAAGTCGGGGGATGGCACGCCCTTCAGATCCCTCGGCTTCACGCCGTCGCGCAGCGCCTTCAGGGTATCGTGAACCGCCTGGGCTGCCGCCATGATCGGCTGATGGCCTTGCAGCGCGACCCGCGCCTGCCGGCTCGCCAGGTAATCGAGGTCGGACAGCTCCGGCGCGCCACCGCCGATGATGATCGGAATGTCGATCGCTGCCGCCGCAGCGTCGAGTTGTGTGCGGTACTTTATGCCGACGAAGAAGAACGCGTCGACACCCGCCGCCGCATAGGCCTTGGCACGGGCGAGCGCATCTTCGGTGCTGGTCGACCCCATCGCGATGGTCCGCCCGACTATCACCAAATCGGGATCCTGACGCGCCGCGAGCGCCGCCTTCATCCTGCCGACCCCTTCCTCGATCGAGGTCAACCCTCGGCCGCCGGGGCCGTAGGGCCGAGGCAGCACCGTGTCCTCGATGGTCAGCGCCGATACACCGGCGGTCTCCAGCTCCTCAACCGTGCGCATCACATTGAGCGCATTGCCGTAGCCGTGGTCTGCGTCGACCAGCAGCGGCAGATCGAAGGCACGGTTGATGCGGTAGGCCTGTCCGGCGAATTCGCTCAAAGTGATAAGGATCAGGTCGGGCGCACCGAGCACGGTCAGCGACGCCGTCGAGCCTGCGAACATGCCGATCTCAAACCCCAGATCCTGCGCGATCCGCGCCGATAACGGGTCGAAGACAGAGGCCGGGTGAAAGCAGCGATCCCCTTTGAGAATGGCCCGGAACCGCCGCCGTCGATCGGTCCAGTTCATCGCGTTCCTCTCCTTCTTCGATTATCCGATCAGCCTCGCCACGGCGGAGAGGCCGGCCAGAGAGGATGCCGCAGCCGTCGGAAATGGCAAGGCGTGCTGCTGTCGTTCCGTTCTGCTATGCGCTCAGCCCATGCCGGATACCGAGACCGGCTCGATCTCGTACATAACCCGAACCTCGCCGGGCTGGCGGAAAGGGTAAGTGTCTTTCCCAAGGTATTTCTTGGCCAATGAATCGATATGCGCGTCGGCTCCTTGTTCGACGGCCCGTTTCACACGGCCGCGTATCTGGATGTAGCGATAGGCGTTGTCGGGATCCATGATCGCAAGCGCGACGCCGGCCCCCGGCCGCAATGTGCGGCTTTTGACCCGACCCTTGGCCGTGTTCATGCGGATCACGCCATCGGTGTAATCGAACCAGACCGGCGTCACCTGAGGCGATCCGTCTGCCATCACCGTAGCTAAATTGGCAAAGGCTTTCTTTTGTTGCACCAGGTCGAGGTATTTGTCCGGAATGGACGCCATGGTCACGATCCTTTTTGGAGGGGCACTATCGCAGCAAACGCCTGCACCGGCATCTCAATCGCACGTTGACGCTCGCTTCCGTCAGCTCGTGAAGGCGCGGTTGTGACGGGCGAAGACCTCGTTGAACTCGGCGACAGCGGCGCGGGGACCCCTCGGGTGTCCCCAGATCGCGCTTATGACAGCAAGGAAATCGGCGCCGGCTTCGACCAAGGGACTGCAATTTCCTTGCGTGATGCCGCCGATGGCGCAGCACGGCACGACGGTGGTCTCGCTCCAGTCGCGCAACAATTCAGGGTCGGCTCGGTGCTTTGCGGCCTTGGTCGTACTCGGGAAGAAAGCGCCGAAGGCGACGTAGTCGGCGCCTGCTTCGGCGGCGGTGATGGCGCGGTCGCGGCTCGCGCCGCAGGTCACCCCGACGATCCGGTCGGGGCCAAGGAGCCGGCGAGCCTCGGCATAAGGCATATCCTCTTCCCCGACATGCACGCCGTCGCAATCCAGCTCGGCGGCGAGGTCCGGGCGATCGTTCATGATGAACGCGACGCCGCGGTCCTGGGTGATCGGTTTGAGGACCCGGGTGGCGCGGCGGATCATGTCGTCATCGACCTCCTTGAGGCGCAATTGCAGGGAGGCAACATCGCCGCCGGCAAGCGCGTCCTCCAATTCTCTTGCAAAACGGTCGGGGTCGAGCGCGGGCGGCGTGATTAGGTAGAGCCGCGTCGTCGCCCGCGTGTCATTCTGCGCCACATGGACCTCCGGACACAGCAGAATTCATCGTTCCCGCGAAAGCGGGAACTCAGGATGCCGGCATCGACCGGTTGCCCTGGGTCCCCGCTTCTGCGGGGGGCGACGATGAACCCAATCGCCAACTTGTAACGGACGCTCAGTCTTTGCTCTGGTAGATCTTGATGATCTTGTCGAGCATCGAGAGCGCTTCGTCCTTCTTTCGCTGGAAGGTGTTGCGGCCGATGATCGAGCCGTTGCCGCCGCCGTCGCGGACCGCGCGCACCTCGGCGAAGACGCCATCGAGGTCCTTCGCCTCGCCGCCCGAGACGACGACGATGCGCCGGCCGTTGAACGCCGACTGCACGACATGGCGGATGCGCGCCGCCGGGGTCGAGATGTCGATCCCCTGCTTCTCAAAGACCGCCTTCGCCGCTGCCAGTTCGAGATGCTGGGTCGGCGGCTTCACCTTGATGATGTGGGCCCCGAGCTGCGCTGCGATCTGCGCCGCATAGGCGCTGATGTCGATCGCGGTCTCGCCCTCGCGCGACAGGTTGCCGCCGCGCGGGTAGGACCAGATCACGACGGCAAGCCCATACGACTTCGCTTCGCAGGCCATCTCGGCGATGTCGCTCATCTGGTCATAGGCGGCATCCGAGCCGGGATAAATCGTATAGCCGACCGCGGCACAGCCGAGCCTGAGCGCGTCCTTGACATTGCCGGTAATCGCCTGGCTCGCGTTCTCCTTGAAGCGCGACATGCTGTTGGCGTTGTTGAGCTTGAGGATCGTCGGAATCCGGCCGGCGAAGGTGTCGGCGCCGGCTTCGAGAAAGCCGAGCGGGGCCGCGTAGGCCGAAAGGCCCGCGTCGAGCGCCAGCTGGTAATGGTAGTGCGGGTCATAGGCCGGCGGGTTTGGCGCAAAGCTGCGGGCCGGGCCGTGCTCGACCCCCTGATCGACCGGCAGGATCAACAGCTTGCCCGTGCCGCCGAGCCTGCCCTGCAGGAGGACGCGGGCGAGGTTTGCCTTGGTTCCCGGATTGTCGCTCTCGTAATAACTGAGGATCCGCTTGACGGGGTCGGTGAGTTCCATCGGCTTTTCCTTCCTGGAAGTGGATGGCGAACCCTTCCACAAACGGCCGGTTCCGCCTTTTTATCAAACCGAAGGGTGTTAGGCGAGAGCTCGGCACGACGCCGCCAGCGGCGCTGGAGCCGCCGATAGCTGCAATGAGACGACCCTGCGCGACCCGGGTCATGAAGGCAGTGCTGAACGCGCTCCTACCCGCTGGGTACGTGATCTCGGAATGCCGTCGACTGCGGAGAGCGTATCGCGCGCGATCCGCGCCGCGAAAGCTGGGCAGATCGAACCGGGGCTAAGCGCGCGCCGGCTGGTGAGAAAGTTCGCGGCCGAGCGCCGACAGCGCCATCGCGACAATCTGGCGGGCGTTGAGCCCAGCCTGGTCGTATTGCGTCTGCGGCGAGTCGTGGTCGAGGAAGACATCGGGCAGGGCCATTGTGCGGATCTTCAGCCCATGGTCGAGCATCCCGGTCATTGCGAGATGATGCAGCACATGGCTGCCGAAGCCGCCGATCGCTCCCTCCTCAACCGTGATCATCACCTCGTGTTCGCGCGCCAGGCGACTGATCAGGTCAGTATCGAGCGGCTTGGCGAAACGCGCGTCGGCGACCGTCGTCGACAGCCCGTAAGTGCCGAGCTCCTGAGCTGCCTTCATGCATTCGGAAAGGCGCCCACCCAAGCTCAACAGCGCAATTTTGGTGCCCTCGCGCATGATCCGGCCACGGCCGATCTCGAGCGGCACGCCCCGCTCCGGGAGCGGTACGCCCACTCCGTCGCCCCGCGGATAGCGCACGGCCGAGGGGCCGTCGTCGATCGCCGCGCAGGTTGCGACCATGTGGAAAAGGTCAGCCTCGTCCGCCGCCGCCATGATGACAAAGCCAGGCAGGCAGCCGAGATACGTCACGTCGAACGACCCGGCATGGGTCTGGCCGTCGGCGCCGACGAGACCGGCGCGGTCGATCGCGAAGCGCACCGGCAAGCTCTGGATCGCGACGTCGTGCACGACCTGGTCGTAGGCTCGCTGCAAGAAGGTCGAATAGATCGCGGCAAAGGGCTTCATGCCCTCGGCTGCGAGCCCGGCCGCGAACGTCACTGCATGCTGTTCGGCAATGCCAACATCGAAACACCGCTTCGGGAACTTCTCCCCGAACAAGTTGAGGCCGGTGCCCGAGGGCATCGCCGCCGTGATCGCGACGATCCGGTCGTCGGCCTCTGCCTCCTTGATCAATGATTTGGCGAAGACGGAGGTGTAGGAGGGCGCGGTCGATTTCGACTTGACCTGTGCACCGGTGACGACGTCGAATTTCGCGACGCTGTGCCATTTGTCCTCGGCCTGCTCGGCCGAAAGATAGCCGTGACCCTTCTCGGTCACCGCGTGGACCAAGACCGGTCCCGGTTCGTTGCTGTCGCGGACGTTCTTCAACACCGGCAACAGATGATCGATATTGTGGCCGTCGATCGGGCCGACATAGTAAAAGCCCAGCTCTTCGAACAACGTCCCGCCGGTGATGAGGCCGCGGGCGTATTCTTCGGCGCGCCGCGCCGCATCCTCCAGCCGCCCGGGAAAATGACGCGCCACTTCCTTGGCAATGTGGCGCAGCGACATGAAGGATTTCGAGGAGAGCAGGCGCGATAGATAGGCGCTCATCGCGCCGACCGCGGGCGCGATCGACATATCATTGTCATTGAGGACGACTATGAGCCGCGAATCCATCGCGCCGGCATTGTTCATCGCCTCGTAGGCCATCCCCCCGCTCATCGCGCTGTCGCCGATCACGGCGATGACGTTGCGATGCTCGCCGCGGAAATCGCGGGCGACAGCCATGCCAAGGGCGGAGGAGATCGAGGTCGACGCGTGCGCCGCGCCAAACGGGTCGTATTCGCTCTCCGAGCGCTTTGTGAAGCCGGATAGCCCACCACCCTGCCGAATGGTGCGAATACGGTCGCGGCGGCCGGTCAGGATCTTATGAGGATAGGCCTGGTGGCCGACATCCCAGATCAGCCGGTCGTGCGGCGTGTCGAAGACATAATGCAGGGCCACCGTCAGCTCGACGACGCCGAGGCTGGCGCCGAAATGACCGCCGGTGATCGAGACCGCGTCGATCAGCTCGGTGCGCAGCTCATCCGCGAGCTGCCGCAGATCTTCTTCCGGAAGCCTGCGCAGATCGGCTGGCACATTGATCCGGTCGAGCAACGGCGTCCGATTGGAAATCGGGCGTGTTGGGTTTGAATACAATTCTGCGCTCCTCACGTACGGCGGGTGATCACGAATCGCGCCGCCTCTCGTAAAAGTTCCGCTCTTTGTTCGAACAAATCAAGGTGAGCCATTGCCTGGCGGATCAGGAGCTCGGCCTGCGCCCGTGCGCGCTCTACCCCGAGGATCGAGACGAACGTGGCTTTTCCAGCTACCGCGTCCGCGCGGACGGGTTTTCCGGTCTCCGCCGCAGAGCCTTCGACATCCAAAAGATCGTCGGCGATCTGGAAGGCGAGCCCCAAATCGTGGGCATAGCCGCGCAGCGCAATTCGGGCTTCACCCGGTGCCTTGGCGAGAATGGCTCCGGATTCGCATGAGAAGGCGATCAAGGCGCCTGTCTTCATCCGCTGCAATCGGGTGATCGCACCGATATCCAAGCTCTGGCGCTCGGCAATCAGGTCGATCATCTGACCGCCGACCATACCGGCAGCGCCGGCAGCGGCAGCAAGCTCCGCGACGAGCTCGCACCGCACCGCAGGATCGCCATGCGTGTCGGGATCAGCCAGCACCCCGAATGCGGCGGTCAGAAGACCGTCTCCGGCGAGGATTGCCGTCGCCTCGTCGAACTGCTTGTGGCAGGTCGCGCGGCCGCGCCGCAGATCGCTGTTGTCCATTGCCGGCAGGTCGTCATGAACGAGGGAATATGTGTGCACCATCTCGATTGCTGCCGCGACCTGCAGAGCGCAGCGTCGAGCGACCCCAAAAAGCCCCGCGCCCGCCAGGACCAGGAACGGCCGCAATCGCTTCCCCGGCGCCAGGGCCGAATAGCTCATCGCGTCGTAAACCCGCGCTTCGAGACCCGGTGGGACCACCAGCAGCCGTTCCAACACGGCATCCGTCAGCCTGGCGGCCTCCTCCAGGGCATTGCTAAAAGAAACCCGTACGGACCACGGCGTTTCAGTCAAGTTTCGCGGGCTCCACGCCAATGGCACCCTCGGAGCCGATAACGATTCGATCGACCCGTTGCTGCGCCTCGTTGAGCTTTCTTTCGCAATGTCGCTTCAGTTGGGCTCCGCGCTCATAGGATAGGATCGCCTCGTCGAGCTTGACCTGCCCGCCTTCGAGGCGACGCACGATTTGCTCAAGCTCGGCGAGCGCATCCTCGAAGTTCATCGCCGCGATATCGGGGGGGACGCCTGGATCGACCATTTGGTTTCTTCTTTAACAAAAAACGCGAGCATGATGCGGCGGTTTAGCCGATCGCGGGAGCACGAAACAAGACTCTTGTTGCGGAATTGCAACAGCAGAGAGCGGGTTGTTCTCTCACGCAGACATCAGAACACGGACGTGCGCTGCAGCGCTCGCCGCCAACGCAACCAGATCGTAGCCCCCCTCGAGAGTCGCCACCAACCGCCCGTCGGCGTGCCGGTAAGCGATCTCGAGCAGCTTCTCGGTGACCCAGGTATAGTCTGCCTCCTCGAGCATCAGCTGGGCCAAAGGGTCGCTCCTGTGGGCGTCGAAGCCGGCAGAGACTATCAGCAGTTCGGGTCGGAAGGCTTCGAGCGCCGGCAGGATGCGCTGGGTCAGGCCGAGGCGGAACTGGCTGGAGCCGGCCATCGGCCGCAGCGGCACATTCACGATGTTCCCGACGCCGGTCTCGGTGGATGCGCCAGTTCCGGGGTACAACGGGTATTGGTGCGTCGAGCCGTAGAACAGACCCCCGTCCGCCTCGAAGGCCGCCTGCGTCCCGTTGCCGTGATGCACATCGAAATCGACGACCGCGACGCGGGCGAGCCCGTGCGCCTCGCGCGCCCGCAGCGCGCCGATCGCTGCATTGTTGAACAGGCAGAACCCCATCGCCCGCAGCGGCTCCGCGTGATGACCAGGCGGGCGGACTGCGCAAAACGCGTTATCGGCTTCTTTGGCAACCACCGCATCCACCGCGGCGACCACCGCGCCTGCGGCGCGCAACGCCGCTACTCCCGATGTCGGCGACAGTACCGTATCGGCATCGATTGCGACATGACCGGTCTCAGGCACTGCGTCGAGTATGCTGTCGATGTGCCGCCGAGGGTGGACACGCAACAGATCCTCACGGGACGCTTCCGGCGCTTCGCGGCGCTCCAGCCGGGAGAATTCCTGATCGTCGAACGCCGCCAGTACGGCCCGCAACCGGGCCGGGGATTCCGGGTGATACCGGCCCGGGTCGTGATCGAGACAGGCGGGGTGAGTATAAAGAACTGTCGTCATTGGAGATCCTCGCAACCGGGTCCTAGCGGTGGCTCCAGCCATGGGCGGCGAGCGCCGCCCAGCCGAAGAGCAAGCCCGCCCCGCCAATCGGCGTGATCATACCGAGCCATCCGCTTCCGGTCAGCGCCAGCGCGAAAAGGCTTACGCTGAACAACAGCATCCCGGCGGCAAAGCTCCAACCCGCGATGGTCAAAGCCCGCCCGAGCCGGCCGCCGAACTGCCCCATCGCCGTGACCGCGATCAGCGCCGCGGCGTGCACCATCCCATAGAGAGCCCCCGTCCGCAGCAGCTCGGCGGCCGGCTCGCCGGCCGGCAAATGTGTCGCGGCAGCGCCTGCCGCAACCGACAAGAAGCCTCCGAGCGCTGCCGCAACCAGCCACGCCCGGATCATTGCCGTGCTATCCGGGCGCTTCGCGCGGCCTCGTAAACTGCGAGGGTCTCGCGGGCGACGATATCCTCGGCAAATTCCCGCTCGACCAACGCCCGGCCGGCGCGCCCCATTGCTGCGCGCCGTGCGGGATCATCGGCGATCTCGGCGATCGCGGCCGCCAACGCCTGAATGTCGTGCGGCGGCACGAGATGACCGGTGTCTCCGGGACGGACAATCTCCCGACAGCCAGGGACATCGCTGGCGACAATCGGGCGTGCGCAAGCAGCCGCTTCGAGCAGCGCCCTCGGCACGCCTTCTCCGTAGGTCGAGGGCAGCACGGCGACTGCCGCCCTGCGCCAAACGGTTCGCACGTCGGCCACCGGGCCGAGCCACTGGATACCAGGGGTCGCCGTCAACGAAGCCAATGCGTCGGCGGTGAGCGAGCCGCGATTGTCGGGATCGGTGGGTCCCGCCAGCAGCAGGTCGACCGGCAAACCGCGCTCCCGCAGGAGACGGATCGCGGCAACCGCGTCGGGCACGCCCTTTTCGCGCAGCATACGCGAAACGAGAGCAACCGTGACAGTTGTGTCTCCCGGATCGGGTAACGGCCGAAAATGCGCGCAGTCAATGCCCGATCCTCTGATCATCGCGATCCGGCGCGGTGCGATCCCGTGTGCTATCAGGGCCTCGCGGTCGCTCGGATTCTGCACGATGACCCAACCCCGTCGGCTATTCGTTGCGAGGCGCAACGCCAAGCCCAGAAGCGGCCGCCGCAGCCTCGTGGCTAAGCTTGCCGCCGAGAAGCCGGAACCCAGGCCCATTATCGAAGCGATCGCGACCGGCGCACTTTCTGTGGCCGCGAAGGCGAGGCGCAGCGCGACGCCGCCGAACAGCACCGGTTTCAGCGCTATATGGTGAACCAGGTCCGGTCGCTCGGCCCGATAGAGCCGGGCGATCTCGAAAATCGCTCGCCTGGCACCAAGCAGCCCGTCCCCGCGCCGGCGCCAGGCGATCGGGCGCAACGCGAAGCCCTCGCCGCAAATCCGATCGCCGTGCTCGCGCACGCGGGTCGCGACCACGATATCGTACCCCGCCGCGCGCGCGGCACGCGCCACCGGCAGACGATGCGACCAGAAATACCAATCCTCCGTAACGAGAAAGAGGAGCTTCGGCCGCGGTGCCATGCCGGGCGCCATGGATCGTGACGGCAGGTTCAGCGCTTCTGTGATATCGGTTAGAGCCACGCGGAAACGCCCGAGGGTTGGATGCCAGCCGGACCTCTCTAATGCATTTGCGTCCGAAACGGTTGGACAATCGGCGACGCCAGAGCGCCGAGGGTGACGCCTGATGCGCATCCTGGTGACCGGCGCGGCCGGCTTCATCGGTCGCGCGCTGTGCCGCGGTCTCGCCGAGCGCGGCCACGCCGTGCTTGGGGTAACGCGGCGTCCCGCAGCACCGCTCGCGGGAGTTGAACTCCGCCCGATCGGCGATATCGGCCCCGGCACCGCCTGGTCGCAGCATCTGGGTGGTATCGACGTCGTCTTGCATCTCGCGAACCGTGCGCACCGTTCCGTGCTGGGATCAGCGCTGGACGATCGCGAAGCGCCTGCCGCCCGGGCACTCGCACAGTCCGCCGCCAAGGCCGGAGTGCGCCGGCTGGTTTATATGAGCTCTGTTCGGGCAATGGGCGATGCTACGCCGCCTGGAGCGCCGTTTCGCGAGACCCAACTGCCGCATCCCCGCGACGCCTATGGCCGCGGCAAGCTGGAGAGCGAGCGCGCTCTACTGACCGCGGCGCAAGAAAGCGGGGTCGAGATTGTTATTCTGCGGCCGCCACTCGTCTACGGTCCCGGAGTGAAGGCGAATTTTCGTGCGCTGATGCGACTCGTGGCAAACGGGGTGCCGCTGCCCCTCGCCGGCATCTGCAACCGCCGCAGCCTGATCTTCATCGACAATCTCGTCGATCTCATTGGTCGCGTTGTCATGCATCCCGGCGCGATCGGAAGAGTGCTGCTAGCGCGCGACGCGGTCGATTTGTCTACACCCGAGTTGATACGAATTCTGGGCGCCAATCTGGACAGGCCAGCACGGCTCTTCGAGGTGCCGGCGCCCGCATTAGCCGCGCTTCGCCCGCTTCCGGTGCTCGGGCCCTTGCTCTCGCGGCTGACCCTGTCGCTTCAAGTCGACGATGCGCAGACGCGTGGCGTGCTAGGTTGGCAGCCCTCGGTTTCGCCCGAAATTAGTCTTGCCGCGACGGCAAAGGCGTTTCGCGCCCAATCATAGCGAGAACCCATCCGGCGCCGCGGTGTTTTCAGGACGAGCATCCAGCATGAGCCTTCCATGCCCGCCATTACCGAAGACATCGATTTGATCCGCCAGGCGGTCCCTTATGCGATCGAGCTTTACCGCGAGTTGAGCGGGGAAAATGGCGCCCCCCGGCCTCGGCACGCAGAACCAGGTCGCGGATTTCATTCTGGCCGACCCGGAGCTGCGCGCGGCGGCGGCGCATTGGGGCCGGTATATCGAGACCGACGAGGCGACGACCGCGCCACCGCGGCGATTGCCGTGCGATGCCGCCTACCGGCGCATCAGGGCTTATCTCGAACCGATTATGGATCAGCCGGTGTTTACCCGGCCCGGGCAAGAGCCACCCGATCTCCGCTGATTTTAGATTGCCGGGGCGCTATATCGGGCGGAAATGCCATCAAGCTGAGGAGGCGGTCGTGCCGAGTTTCGACATCGTTTCGCGGATCGAGCTTGCCGAAGTCGACAACGCCCTCGCCGGAATTACGCGCGAGATCGGGACGCGCTTCGACTTCAAGGGCAGCAAATGCAGGATCGAACGGCAGGAGGGGGTGCTCAACGTCGTCGCCGACGACGAGCTCAAGCTGAAGCAGATGCACGAATTGTTGAAGGTGCATATGACGCGCCGCAAGGTGGATCCGGCGGCTTTGGAATACAAGACACCGGAGAAGGCGTCGGGCAACACGCTTAAGCAGACGATCCGGCTGAGGCAGGGTATCGATGCCGATCTTGCCAAACAGCTGATCCGCGAGATCAAGGACAGCAAGCTGAAGGTACAGGCGTCGGTCCAGGGCGACGAGCTGCGCGTCACGGGTAAGAAGCGTGACGATCTGCAGGCGGCGATCGCCGTGGCCCGCGGCATGAAGATCGAGCAGCCGCTGCAATACATCAATTTCCGAGACTAGTGTAGTGAACGCGAAATTCTTGAGATCAAAAGAGATCGTCATTGCG
>Ga0126383_10000166_pt1 | contig 32656 bp, 26 predicted proteins | sample PanSoiMetPlot_35_FD_96882 | JGI IMG/M metagenome (GOLD analysis project Ga0126383, IMG submission 96882) | Tropical forest soil microbial communities from Panama - MetaG Plot_35 | ecosystem: Environmental > Terrestrial > Soil > Tropical forest > Bulk soil | place: Panama | collected 2016-02-17 | reverse complement strand
TTTCAACGGCCAGCGTTCGGTCACGATTCCTGCCGGAGCTTTGATCAATTCCGACCCGCTCAACTTCGATTTACCCCCGCTGTCGGATCTCGCGATAACGATCTATCTTCCCACCGCGCCGGACGGCATAACTACACATCCCGGCTCACGCACTACATCGTATTTGCAGGCAGGCGATGCGGTCACTGCCATGGATATGACTGACGTTGCGAAGACCGACCACTGGTATTTCATCAATGGTGTCGACGTTCTTGCACCTAGGTCAGCGGCATCGGTTGTGATTCTCGGCGACTCGATCACCGACGGCCGAGGCTCCACCACGAATGGAAATGATCGATGGCCCGACTACCTCGCACGCCGCTTGCACTCTTCGGAAAGCACCGCCCATGTCGCCGTGCTCAACCAGGGAATCGGAGGCAATCGCCTTCTGCACGACGGTCTGGGACCCAATGCGTTGGCCCGGCTCGATCGCGATGCGCTCGCCCAGAGTGGCGTGCGCTGGCTGGTCGTTTTTGAAGGAATCAATGATCTTGGCACGCGCCCGAACGCCGCTGAGCACAACGAACAACCCGTCAGTGCCGCAGATATGATTTCGGCATACCGGCAGATCATTCATCGCGCACACGTTCATGACCTGCGCGTGTACGGCGTCACCATCCTGGCATGCGAAGGATCGTCCTATTTCAATCCTGTGCTCGAATCCGACCGTTTAGCGATCAACAAATGGATCCGAACGAGTGGCGAGTTCGACGCAGTCATCGACCTCGATGCTGCAACACGGGACCCAGCTCATCCCTCACGGCTCTTGCCTGCATTCGACAGTGGCGATCATTTGCATCCCGGCGACGCAGGCTACCGCGCCATGGGCGATGCTGTTGATCTGACTCTGTTCTCTCGATGAAGCCTTGGTGAGCGTGCATATTCGGTTCAAGATAAAAAAACTGCCCCGGCTCGGAAGGTCACCGGGGCAGTGGAGGACGCGCTACGCTGCTGCGCGATTGCTCTGCTTGAAGAAGTTCAACAACTCCGCATTGACTTTGTCTTTCAGGGTCGAGCACATGCCGTGCGGAGCGCCTGGATACACCTTTAAAATTGCTCCCTTAACGAGCTTGGAAGAAAGCATCGCGGCAGCGCCGATCGGCACGATCTGATCATCGTCGCCGTGCAGGATCAGTGTCGGCACATCGAATTTTCTTAGATCTTCAGTGAAGTCGGTCTCCGAGAACGCCTTGATGCAGTCATAGGCCGCTTTGAATCCGCACAGCATGCTCTGCAGCCAAAATGATTCCCGCAATCCCTCCGAGACCTTTGCGCCTGGACGGTTGAAGCCATAGAAAGGCAGGCTGAGTTCCTCAAAAAATTGCGCCCTATCGGCCTGGACGCTCGTCCGTAACTGATCAAATACTTCGATCGGCAACCCAGCCGGGTTTGCGGCAGTCTTCAACATGAGCGGTGGCACCGCACCGATGAGAACCGCTTGAGCGACACGTTTCGTCCCGTGCCTACCGATGTATCGCGCCACCTCGCCGCCTCCGGTCGAGTGACCTACGTGAATTGCATCCCGCAGATCAAGGTGCTCCACGAGTTGCGCGAGATCGTCGGCATAGGTGTTCATCTCGTTGCCTTCCCATGGCTGGTCGGAGCGTCCATGTCCGCGGCGGTCGTGCGCGACGCAACGAAACCCGCGTTCGGCAAGGAAGAACATCTGATCTTCGAATGCATCCGCGCTCAGCGGCCAGCCGTGACTGAATACCACCGGCTGCCCCTTGCCCCAATCTTTGTAGTAAATAGTTGTTCCATCTTTCGTAGTGAATGTAGGCATAGACACTCCTTTCGAACTCGTCTTTTTGATTCGAACTTCGGCGACGCTACTCAAATAGCAGGCGCCGGCTGAGGATGAAATCTCTTGGTTGCAACGATTCCCATGCAAATGAAAATCAAAAGCACGACAAGTTGAGTCAGCTTGAATGGTGCTTCGGTTTGTGTAGGAGCCAGAGCTTTCAGCGCTGGCACCTTTTCGAACAATTGCACAACAAGTACGAATACGTTGAGGTACAAGGCCAAAATAGAGCCCACGACGTAGATGGCCCGCCATACGCCGGCCAGTTGAAATAAATAGCGCGCCGGAATAGCCAGGGCCAACACAACAAGCGAGAGAATCGCAGTTTGTGGGACGGCAGAAGCTTTTCAAATGGAAAACCGAATCCCGTAATACTGGTCAGGGCGGTGCTGCTCAGAAAGATCGCTGTGATGCCGTCCAGCCGTTTGCCCTTCAGCATGCCCCACATGACGACCACCCCTGAGCCGATGCCGATCACGCTGATGAGCACATGAAGAAAGGTGTATGTGGCGATGCTGATACCGAGAATCATGCCGCTCCTTATCAACCGTGGGTTCGAAACTTGTTACCGCCTTGGATTCAGCCGCACATTGCAAGTTCGTCCCTCGAAATCATCGCTGGCTGCGCCGGCGTGGGCGTCTTCGGTTCTGCGGAGTTCAACGACATCTCTTCTTCCAACAAACATTCCAGAAACAATCGAACGCAGGGACTCAGCACGATTTCGGGGGAGTTATTCTTGTCCATTAAGACCCTCCAGGCGAGGTGAGCTTTCGATCAATTGCCTGTGCTTGTGAGTCTGCCGGATGCCTGAACAGTCGGCATCCCGCAAAACAGTATTTTTTTGCTACCACCGAAGAACGCCATCCATGTACCTCCATAGTGGTAGGATCCGCGAGCGCCGCATGGATACCGCGATGAACGGCGAAGCGAACGAAACTACACGTTCGATGACGCTCTCGGGATGATGATTTCGCGACGGCCGAACAATCGCGCATCGAGAGAGAAGGCCCCTGGCCCGAGACAAACGATGGCGACCATCATCGCGGTCGCCAGTATCGAACTGGTTCCCGTCTCATACGAGCCGTACGACAGGGTTAATCGCGAGACGAGTCCGCTCGCGCTCAGTAGTGCCGCCGCGACAGCTGCATACCGTGTCATGTACCCCGCGATAAGCAGAGCACCACTGCAGATCACCAGTCCTACCAAAAGCAGCGCAAGGATCTTGGTGTTGTGCCAGTCCGTAACAGAGCTTGCGCTCTCGAAAATCAGTAGCGCGCCTACTGTCGTTCGCAACAAAACCAGCCCCACACCAGCCCAGCCGTCTGGAAACGCTGTAAACATTGCCAGCGCACCACCTTCCTCTTCTAAATCCAGCGTAGGTGTTCTTCGAGACGAGCGAATCCCCTGTGCTCGGAATCTTTTCCTACCACTTTTTAGGTATCGCTGAGGGCTGGAGACCTAGAGATGGATAATCCCGCGTCGCACACCAATCGCGACCGCTTGCGTTCGGTCTGATGCGCCAAGTTTTTCCATGATGTGTTTGATGTGAACTTTGACGGTTTCTTCCGTGATGAACAGCTTGTCCGCAATGTCACGGTTCCGATTGCCACCAGCAACTTGCTGCAGAACCTGTATCTCGCGTTCGGTTAGCGCTTCGTCTGCATAGTGTTCGGCAAGATGTGCGGCAATTTCTGGCGGTATCCGCTTCTTGCCTGCATGGACCTGGCGAATCACATCCACCAGTTCTTTCGGAGGCATGCTCTTCAATACATAGGCGCGAGCGCCGGCTTCGAGAGCTCGCTGAATTTCAACATCTCCCGCAAACGTAGTCAGTATGATGATTCGCGCTTCCGAAAACTCCGCCCGTATGGCAATCATGGCGTCGATTCCGCTCATATCAGGAAGGCGCAGGTCCATCAGCGTCACATCCGGCGATTGCTCGCGAAATCGCTGTATCGCTTCACGACCGTTCGAAGCTTCCGCCACCAGCAGCATGTCTTGCTGGTTGCGAATGACGGTGGCGATCCCCTGATGCAGCAAAGGGTGATCGTCCACGCTCAGTACTCGTATCTGCGCAGTGCTCATCTAGCCAATCCGTTTGCTTGATTCTTCTTCTACTTCCACAGGCCGTCGCAGCCGGAACCATGTCGATCGTGGCTCGGTGTTTGCGGAATCGAATGCAATCTTACTCGGGACCCGCAGTTCCACTTCAGTGCCGGCACCAAGTCTGCTGAGCACCCTGAGCTTCGCACCGATCCGTTCTGCCCTTTCGCGCATTCCTGAAAGACCCCAATGCCCATCCTTGCCGGACTCCAGGACTTGCGCATCAATGCCATGACCATCATCCCGTACCAATACTCGGAGGTAGTTGCCCTCATAGTCCAGTTCTACTTCGATGTTGTCCGCATTCGAGTGGCGAAACGCGTTCACAAGCGCCTCGCGCCCGATACTGTAGACTTCATCGCGAACTGCCGCCCTCAATGGTACTGACGACCCTTGCACCACCACGCGGAAATTGACTCCTTGATTGTCCCCTAGTTCCTGAGGAACACGCAAAAAGGAACTCTTCAAATCATGCGCGTAGTCAATCGATGAGCGCAAGCCTCGTAGGGTGTTCCTTCCTTCTTCGATCACTTGACCCATGAGTGCAAGGACCTTTTCCAGCGAGGGGCGTTGCGCGGAGTTGTCCGGCAACTGATCCACTATGACATGAAGCTGCATGGATGCGCTCAGTACACCCTGCAGTAGGGTATCGTGCAGCTCCTGCGCCACCCGCATGCGCTCGGCAAGCCTCTCCTCGAAACGCAGGTTCAGCTTCTTGCTCATTTGGTGTATTCGAAGCCGGTGAACGCCGAAAATGACTAGCGCGCCTGCGAGGATGCACGGAAGCGGAAACCACCATTTGTGCCAGAGGGCAACATCGCCCTTGGTGATCGCAAACGCCACCACTCCCTGAGTCGGTAACACCACAGTAGTCAGAGGCGGATTGAATCCCGGATTGACAAGCAGCGCGGCATACTCATTCCCTGGATGGGTTGAGTTGCCCCATTTCGAGTCCGCCTGGATGTTTGTGAAGGGCTGGTTCGCAAAGGGTTGGACCCACCAAGCAGTCTGCCCTTTGGCATAAAGTACGATCTGTTGGCCCGGCTTGGCCCCGGTCACGCGGCCTTTAATGACACTAAGCTTTTCGGGGTTGTCAGCCCCGGCGAGCGGTACGCTGGTAAATGTGACCACTGGGGCGCCACTGGCAGTGTTGCTTCGTGTTGAGCCGCAGCTCGCAACAATCACTGTCGCGATCAACAAAAACGCGGCAGCCAGAATGCGGCATTTCACGATGACCACGTTTTGGATATCACCAGCCATCAGAAACTAAGTCGCGCTCCGAATTGACCAACCCGTGGCGCAGGAACTCCGTTCAGATTTTCGGGCAGGACCTTCGCGAAATCGGCAGATCCAATCTGTGTGTTCGGACCCGCGAATCCGTGCCGATTGAACACATTGAACATCTGAAAATAGAGATGAAGCTGGTAACGCTCACTCAGCTTTGAAACTTTACTGATCCCCAAATCTTCGCTTGCCAGCCCCGGATTTCGAAGATCCGACAGATAAGGGGGCGTGTTGCCGAATTCACCGTTCACTGGATTTGTGAAGCATGCTGGGTTGAAGTAGGTAGAGCCCACCTGCCCATTGAAATGGGCATGAATATCGCACCCCGGCACTATATTCGCATACACATTATTGATTCCTGGATAAAAGACGTTGGCTGGAATGTGCATAGGCATCCCACTGGCGTAATGGAAACCGCCACTTACTGTCCATCCGCTCGCCATCGCGTTTAGGACACCATTCGCGCTGGACAGCAGCGCCTTCCCGCGTCCAAAAGGCAGGTCATAGACCACGTAACCCTTCACAATGTGGGCTTGATCGAACGAGGAAATCGTGTGCCGCTCGAGCGGCAGGTTATAGACATCCTGTAGCGGTCCCGTCGCATAGAGATCTTCGAAGCTGTCGTCTACATCCCCATGCGAGGCGGAGAGATTGTAGCTGGCAAGCATCGAAAGTCCATAAGCAGACCTCTTTCTCACCGAGAGTTGGAGAGATTTGTAGTCCGAGTTTCCCCGAGGCGACCCGACAAAGAACAGCGGTCCGAAGGTCATCGCCACGTTCGGATACGGTGCGACCGAAGCCCAGCCAAATCCCGAAAACCCAGGCTTGGTCACCCAGGCCCACTGCTGTCCCGATTGCACGATGGAAGTGTAGTCGGACAATTTGGGCTGGTTTGCATCCACGTACCCGCTTTCGAGATGGTAGCCGTGATTCCCGACAAAATTCGCCTCCACTACCAGATCGCGCCCCAATTCGCGCTGCACTCCCGCTGAGAAAGCTTGCACATTGCCCAACTCCAGCATCCGCGGGTCAATCGAGACCATGCCCCATCTCGTGAAGTTCGGATCCTTGCCGATATCGACTGCCTGTCCCGGATACCCGGTGTCCCAGTGAAATGGAGTCAGCACCTGATTGTTCAACGGAAACCCAGGATTGAATCCGTAGGGCACTCCACTCCAGGTATTCAGGTTGAGCGGAACATAAAAGACACCGAACGATGCCCGCGCCACAGTCTTCGGCGTGATTTGATATGCGCCTCCGATGTATCCCGAGAAATTGTGGTAGTACTGCCGCTTCTCGAATGAATCTCCGCCATCGGTTGCGAACTCCAGCGTTCCCGGTAGCCCTGTCACCGGATTGATTGCGGTCGTATTGAAATTGGACCATCGCCCAAACTTCTCGTGATAGCGGCCGTTGAAATCCCATCGCAGGTCCAGGTTCAGCGTAAATTTCGGCGAAATTTTGATATCGTCCTGCGCGAACAACGAAACCGACTTCCGTCGCCCGTAAGTGTTGTTGGGCTCACTGACCGAAGCCTGGTTCACATTACCCAGCATAAAACTTGCAAATCCGAATCCAAGGTTGGAACTGATTTCCGGCGCATAGGACCCTGCTGTTTGCGCTGGATCGAAAATGAATGTCGGTACACCTGAGTCGCCGTGCGAATTGAACTGTTGCACGCGGAATTCGGCCCCGAATTTGAATGCGTGCCTTCCTCGAACCCATGACAGCGTGTCGTTGTAGATGAATGTGTTGGCTGCGTAGAAATCGTTGAATTGGCTTCCCAGAATGCTTTCGTCAATGGGCTTACCGTCTACGAACCGGTGCTGGTCGCTGTTCACACCCTGGAACTTGATCAGCGGGAAATTGCCAGCCCCGAAATCGCCCAGCCCCAATTGTCCGGGCCAGTTCCCCACCTGCGATTGCGCATCGCTCGGATTGCGGAAGCGGTTGAAGGTGATCCCCGCCACATTCAGCAACGTTCCCGAGATCGTCCAGGAGTCTCGAATCCGGATCGAAGGCGCAGTGGTGTTGTGATGGTACGCATTGGCCATCGGCCCTCCATCGGACGACCCTGCAGACCAAATGCCGCCCTGGTCCGATAGCAAGCGCGGAATGTACGCATAGATGAATGAACCATCCAGCCGATGATTCCGTGCGATGGCGTAGTCGAGCTTCAAACTGTATTGATTGCTTTCGTACCACGTGGCCGGACTGAAGAGCGGCAACGCATTGTTGTTGGTCAGAGTCGACGACAGAGGCGAGTAGTACTTTTTATAAAGATCAACAATCTTCTCCGAGACCTGGCTGATCCGTTCTGGAGGAATCACGTTGCCGGGAAACACGTTGTTGGTCTCGGGATCGACGATCGCCCCCTTGTAGATTGGCTGTCCGGCGCCGTCAGTGCCCAGGACAACTGAGGTATCGAGCAGCGCGCCGAAATTGCCATTCAGGAAGTCGCCGGTCGGTACCGTGGAACTCAAGCCACCGGTTCCGATATTGGCGAACGTGTATCGCTCCCAAGCCGCATAGAAGAAGAGCTTGTCTTTCTTGATCGGTCCTCCGAAGCTGGCGCCGTAGCTATACAACCGGTCGTCGGGCTTGCCGAAAGCCCGCTCACAGCTGGCGATCTGTGCCGGATTTCCGCCCGCACTGCTTTCGCAGATACCCTGGTTGTAAACATTGCTCCACGACCTCGCGTCGAAAGCTTCATTGTGCATGTAGAAGAAGCCGCTGCCGTGCCAATCGTTGCTTCCCGACTTCATCTCGTAACGAAACACCCCACCTCCGGTGCGGCCTTCATCTGCCCGGATACCCGCAGTTGTCACCTGAAATTCCTGCACCGCTTCCATCGGCGGACTCGACTCGCTGAGATATCCGCCGATCTGCGACACAGCTGACGTGCCATCGATCATCACTTCTTTGTTGCGGCTGAGCCCACCGCCGATATGTGAGGCAAAGTCGGTGCCCTCAACACTCGGTACATAGTCGAACATGAAGGTGGAGAGATTTCGTCCTCCCTGCACATTGAGCGGCAGCTCCTCCACCGCCCGATGATCCAGGTTCGTTGAGATGGAGGAAGTCTGAGTCTGAAGTGTGTTGGCATCTGCCGTGACCGCTGCAGATTCGCGTCCGGCGCCCACGTTCAACTCGATATCGAGTTTCGCGACCTGATTAATCGCCAAGTTGATTTCGGAGTGCTCGTACTTGGCGAATCCTTCGCGCATGCACGCGACGGTATAAGTTCCGATTGGCAAATTGAGCAGACTATAAACCCCGACCCCATTTGTTGGTGTGGTGGACTGAAGGTTGGTGTCGAGGTTGGTCGCGGTTACAACGGCATCCGTTATTGCTGCGCCACTTGAGTCTCGGACGGTTCCGGTGATCGAGGCACGGTCCGACTGGGCATACATCTTCCCGTTGCTAAACAGCAAGATTAGCAGGACGATGGATGGCAACTTCATGTAACCCCCTAGCACCCCACGCTGCCGAGAAGAATAAGCCGAGTAAGCTGAAAGGGAGCGAACTTCACATCCGCCTACTCGAAAACCGGACGTATCTGCGCTTTCAGCCGCGAGATGGCAAACACGACTTCCAGGCCTATCTGCGCGAATAAACTCGGACGTAGTCGACCAACATTTTTTGCGGAAAAATGGTGGATTGATCCGGAGATCCCCCAAAATTTCCGCCGGCTGCAACGTCCAGAATGATGAAGAAAGGGTGATCGAACACCCACGGCTTTCCGCTCGGCATGCCGGCAGCAGTGCGAGTCGAAAACAGTTTGTCGTCGACATAGAATCGCAGCACATTCGGCTCCCATTCCAACGCAAAAACATGAAATTGGTCCGAGAAGCGTCCTTCGGGAAGACGGTAGGTCGCGGTTAGCGACGACTTGCCGGAATATCCCGGTCCGTGCAGGCTGCCATAGTTAATGGAGGGCTCTGCCCCCTTGTTCTCCATGATGTCAATCTCGCCGCAGGCGGGCCATCCGACACTGCTGAAATTTGCTCCCAACACCCAGAATGCCGGCCAGATGCCGTTTCCTATCGGCAGTTTGATCCGCGCCTCGAATCGGCCGTACTGCTGGCTGAACTTCCCTTCCGTCTTGAGTCGCCCCGAGGTGTATTCGCGCTGGACGCCATCGGCCCCGACATGTTTCTCTTTGATGGCCTGGATGATCAGGTTCCCATTTTCAAGCCGCAAGTTCTCGCTGCTCGTCGTGTAGTACTCGAGTTCATTATTTCCCCAGCCATTCCCGCCGGTCTCCACTGTCCATTTGCCAGGATCTGGCGCAGATCCGTTCGGGCCATCAAATTCATCGTTCCATGTCAGCACCCAGCCCGGCGGAGAGGGAACCGGCGCTTTCCCGTCGTTTTGTTGAGCACTCGAAACCTGCAGCCCTGAAGACAGAAGAAGGACAATCATCAAATGTCGTGTACCCGGGTGAACTCTTTCGAGCAACCTTCGAGCACCGGTCGTCGGACACTCCGCCAAACTTCGTGGTGACAGAAGAGACATCAAGAAATGGCCTCGAGTGAGCCTATGCATTCAACCCAGCCAAGGGAATCCCCTGAGCGCGGAATTCTCCGATACCACTTTCGAGGGACTGGCGTCGAGTCAGATTTTCAAGAACTTATCTAACGGTCACGCCGCAACTTTGCGGGTAAGTCCCGGCAAGCTTCCTAAGGAAGCCGTGAAAGCGATGCACCATACCAGCTTTTGGCAAGAACATGAACGGACATTGCCCGGCCACTACCTGCATACCGCTCTCACGGCAAAATGCTACTGCCTTATCGCTTACTGCGCCCTTGCCTGTTGCGCGGTGCATCCAGACGTATCTGACTTCCGCTGCAGCGCAATCGCGAACCACTTTCTCCGTGACCTCAGGCGATGTCATCAGGAGAGCAGCGTCAACCGGCGGATTGACCTCCTGCAGACGCGAAAAGCAGCGTCGGCCCAGAATCTCGGTTGCGTTTGGATTCACTGGCACGAGGTCGTAGCCTCGCCGGCAGAGTTCTTCGAACAGTTTGCTGCTCAGCTCCGCACGTGCGCGCGAGACACCCACCATGGCAATTCGCCTTTGTGCAAGAAACTCGCCAATCGTTTGGATTGAATCCCCGGGAATTTCCATATTCGCCTCCCTCGAACATCCGAATCTTTTCCTCCGCGTCGAAGTCGCCGAAAAGCGCGTGGGCGGATGTCGATTAACGGTCACTTCTATCAATTTTGGGAACGAAAGTCAGTGATGCCCTTCCGAACGAGCTCCGCGACGGAACGTGCGCAGATTTGGAGCTTTCCCCGCTTCAACCGACTAGAATGTTCAGCGCGTGATGACCGCACTTGTCCGCCACACCATAGCAGAGAACCGGCGCCTGAATCCGTCTGCCTGGCCGGCGTCTTTCTGTCACGAGTCTTTTCGCGAAGGAAATCAATGAACAGGTTCGCAGCCAAGATATTCCTGAGTCTCTTTCTGATTGCGAAAACGTTTCCGGTTTTCAGCGCCGACTTGCGTCTCACGCAGCACGACGTCCTCGAATCGCACGGCTTGAGCGTGCTCCTGTTTCACAATCCGTATCACCGAGTCTTTGGCGATCAGAAAATGAATGGGATGGAGATCATCCTGCACGACCAGCGCATCGCTACCGGCGGTGACGTGCGGCTTTCTCCAACGCCGGAGCAGTGGGATCCGATTCCCGATTTCAAAGAAAGGAAGCGCGGACCGGCGCCCGATGAAGTTTATGCGTCGTGCAGCTACGAAGATCGGGGCCTGAGTTATCGCATCGATATTCGTCCTGAGCCCGGCGGATTCCGGCTCGCTGTCCAACTTGACCATCCCCTGCCTGCTTCCCTGGCCGGCAAAGCGGGATTCAATCTGGAATTCCTGCCCACCCTCTATTTCGGAAAGACCTATCTTGCCGACAGCGGACCGGGAATCTTCCCGCGCCACGATGACGGTCCCATGGAAAAATCAGCTGACGGCATCGCTCAGCCGTTGCCGCTCGCGACGACCCGTAACATCGCGCTTTCCCCCGAGGATCCTGCAACGCGCGTGACAATTACCTCTGACAGCGGACCGATCATGCTCTTCGATGGCCGCAATAAGGCGCAGAATGGATGGTTCGTCCTTCGTACGCTGATCCCGGAAGCAAGCACGGGCGAGGCGATCGTCTGGCACATTCACGCTCATGTGATCCCTGGCTGGATTCGCCCGCCGGTTGTTGGCTACAACCAGGCCGGCTATACGCCATCGCGGGAAAAGGTCGCAGTTCTCGAACTCGATCCCATGTTCGATGCTCCGAAGACTGCGCGCGTGCTTCGGATCACTCCTGAAGGGGAATACCGCGAGGCATTCGAAGGGAATGTGAAACCCTGGGGAAAATGGATGCGCTACCAATATGCGCATTTCGATTTCTCGGTGGTTCATGAACCGGGCATTTACGTTATTGAATATGCAGGCCAGCGGACAGGTCCATTCCGCATCGCCAACGACGTATACGACGACATTTGGCGGTTGTCACTCGATACGTACCTTCCCGAACAGATGGACCACGTCAAAGTGCGCGAGGGCTACCGTATCTGGCATGGAGCTTCTCACCTGGATGATGCGCGGCAGGCGCCGCTGAACTACACCCATTTCGATGGCTACAAGCAGGGAGCAACGACAGATTCTCCCTTCTCACCGGGTCAGCACATTCCCGGTCTGAACGTGGGTGGATGGTACGACGCCGGCGATTTCGACCTGCGCACTCAAACCCAGACACGCGTAATCGAGGACCTCGTTCACGCGAAAGAGGACTTTGGAATCAATTCCGATGACACTTCCGTCGACGAGCAGGCCCGCTACGTCCAATTACGAAAGCCAGACGGCATTCCCGATATCATCCAGCAGATTCAACATGGAGTACTGCTTCTGCTCGCGCAATACCACGTCATAGGACATGCAATTCCCGGCATCATCGAGCCCACGCTCGAGGAGTACACACACCTCGGCGACGCCGCCTCCAAAACCGATGGCCGCATCTATTCCGAGAAAATGTCCCTCTTGCAAACGGACGGCATCTCCTCCGGAGTGCCTGACGACCGATGGGCCTTTACGACTCATACCACCGCATTGAGCTATGACGCCGCGGGCGCCCTGGCCGCCGCAAGTCGCGCACTTCGCAGCTATGACGACAAAATGGCGGACGAATGCCTCACGATCGCAAGGCGCGTGTGGAAGGAAGAGCACTCTCGTCCTCCGGCGCTATTTCAATATTTCAACACGACAGGAAGCAACCTGAAGCACGCGGAAATCGAAGCTGCCGTCGAACTCGTGATCGCAACTCACGGAGAAGAATCCTATCGGAAGCAACTTCAATCGCTGCTTCCGGCGATAAAGGAAGAATTCACCTTTATCGGAGGCGAGGCGTCACGCGCTTTGCCTTTTATGGATCAGGAGTACAAAACCAATCTCGCCGCAGCACTCACCGCCTCCAAGCCCAAACTGATTGAAGTGCTCTCCCAGAATCCCTACGGAGTTCCTATCTCGACCGCGACTTGGGGAGGCTCCTCAGGGGCCACGCGCTTCGCCTCCGAAATGTATCTGCTTCATCAGGCATTCCCCGAGACTATCGGTCCGGGATACACGCTTCATGGACTCGACTACGTGCTGGGAAGACACCCGGCTTCCAACGTTTCTTATGTATCAGGAGTAGGAACCCAGTCAAAGCTGATTGCCTATGGTAACAATCGCGCCGATTACACGTTCATTCCCGGAGGCATGATTCCCGGCGTCGTGATTCTTCAGCCCAACTTCCCCGAACTCAAGGAAGGGTGGCCCTTCCTATGGTACGAGAATGAATATGTCGTCGACGCTGCGACATCATTCATCCTGGCGGCAAACGCGGCGAAAGCAGAGACAAAAGAAGCCGCGAAGTGAACTCTTCCATATTTCCCCGCTCCTCGACATTGGCGGACGGAAGCGATTGAGATCGATGTTTTCTCTAACCAAAACGATGCTCACAACGTGATACCTATCGTACGCTTCACGCCTACTTATCACTGCTGCGCGTGACCCGAGTCACGTTAGTTTTCGCCGTCCCTATCTAGTATTCAGACTGAAAGCGTGCGTTTCCGGAGTGCACGCCGAAATCCCTTTGGGCTTTAGCAGAGGTGCTGACTGCGAAAGGAGCTTCATGCAACCATCGTCGCAGGAACGTCTCAGCGCTGAAGAGCGGGTTTTCATCGATCAGGCAGTAGCCGCCCGGAATGGGCGCCCGGGCGCGCTGCTCAGCGTTTTGGAAGCAGTTCAGGAGCATCATCCCCATAAGTACCTTGCCGCTGAAACGCTGGAATATATTGCCGAAAAAACCAAGACTCCTCTCTCCCGCATATATAGCGTCGTCACCTTCTACGCTTTCTTCAATTTGCAGCCCCAGGGCGACAACACCGTTTGTATCTGTCGCGGCACCGCTTGCCATACCCGCGGCTCGCGCAATCTGCTGCAAAGTGTTCGCCTCGAGCTCGGGCTCGGCCTCGAAGACGGCAGCGACAGCGGCGAGGGAGACAAGCTTCTGTTGACCACTTCGGATCAAAAGTTCACTGTTCGCACAGTCGCCTGCTTCGGACAATGTGCCCTCGCCCCCGTCGTCGAAGTCAACCATCGCATCTGCGGACACGTAAACGAACGCACGTTACAACGTGAGATTCGGACCATCGAGCGGGAGAGCTACTAATGCCGCGAATCCAGGACATCGGCGCATTCAGTGCGGTACGCGAAGCGGGATTGGCCAAGTTGGTGCCTTCGGTACCTCGCATTGCCATTGGCATGGGCACATGCGGCAGGGGCAACGGAGCCGAGGGTTTGTACCACGCCTTCGGCGAGGCCATCGAACGCAGCGGCGTCAATGTGGCCCTAGCCAGCGTCGGATGCTTCGGCGCCTGCTTTCAGGAACCGCTCACCAACATCCGCGTGCCCGGCCATCCGCTTGTCATCCTGCGTCAGGTTCAGGCCAACGATGCTGAGCGAATTCTGCACGACGTTTCCAGTGGAAACCTTTCACCCGACCTCATCTATTGCAAAGTCGAAGAGTGGGATCACATTACCGCTTCGGTGAAATACGGTCGTGGTTATCCCGAGATTCCACTCTGGAACGATGTTCCTTTTTTCAAAGGTCAGAAGAAGATCGTTCTTCGCAATTGTGGATTTGTTAATCCCGACGATATCGAGGAATACATCGCCATCGGCGGTTACCAGGCGCTCTACAAGGTCCTCATCGATGGACGCCCCGAACACATCATCGAGCAGATCAAGGCCTCAAAACTACGCGGACGGGGCGGCGCCGGATTCCTGACTGGCAATAAATGGGAGTTCCTGGCCAAGGCGAAGGCCGATCACAAATACATCATCTGCAATGCAGACGAAGGCGATCCCGGCGCCTACATGAACCGCAACGAGATCGAGAGCGATCCTCATTCGCTGCTCGAAGGCATGATCGTCGGCGCTTATGTGATGGGCGCGAGCGAAGGCATCATCTACATCCGGGCTGAGTATCCACTGGCCGTACATCGGCTGAATCGCGCCATCGAGCAGGCTCGTGAATACGGCCTGCTCGGTGAGAACATCCTAGGGCGTGGATTCAAGTTCGATATTGATGTGGTGGAAGGCGCCGGAGCATTCGTCTGCGGGGAAGAGACCGCTCTGATTGCGTCGCTCGAAGGACAGGCCGGACGCCCTCGTCCTCGACCGCCATTCCCCGCACAAAAAGGCCTTTGGGGTTATCCGACCAACATCAACAACGTCGAGACCTGGTACAACATCGCCCCCATCGTGACTCGGGGGCCGTCGTGGTTCAGTGAAACGGGCAGTCCAAAGAGTTCCGGCACCAAGGTCTTTTCGCTGGTTGGAAAAGTCGCCAATACCGGCCTGGTCGAGATGCCACTTGGCACTCCTTTGAAGACTTTCATCTATGACATTGGAGAAGGCGGCATCGGAGGGCGGCAAGTAAAGTCCGTTCAGACAGGAGGTCCCTCGGGCGGATGCATTCCGCACGAAATGTTCGAAACACCCGTGGACTACGAGAGCCTTACCCAGCTCGGATCGATCATGGGCTCAGGCGGCATGGTTGTTATGGACGAAGACAACTGCATGGTCGACGTCGCTCGATATTTCATCGAGTTCACGCACTCCGAATCCTGTGGCAAGTGCATTCCATGTCGCGTCGGACTGAACAAGTCCTTGCGAATTCTGAACCGCATCACCGAGGGCGTAGGTACGATGCATCACCTCGAACTCCTCGATGAGTTGAGCCGGTACATTCGCGAGTGTTCTCTGTGTGGCCTGGGGCAGACTGCGCCCAACCCCGTGCTCACGACCCTGCGACATTTTCGCGCTGAGTTCGAAGACCACATTGTTGCCCGCCGCTGCCAGGCTGGCGTTTGTGAAGAACTCGCACTTTCACCGTGCGAGAACAGTTGCCCACTTCACATGAACATTCCCCGCTTCCTGGAGCTCTACAAGGAGCGCCGCCTCGAAGATGCATTTGAAGCGATCATCATGGACAATCCTCTGCCCTCATCCACAGGGAGAGTTTGTCAGCACCCCTGCGACAGCCGCTGCCGCCGCCAAACAGTCGACGAGGCAGTCAACATGCGCGAGGTGCATCGGTTCGTCTCCGACTCGATCCTTCTCTCTGATCGCTTTGAGGAGTTGGTGAAGCGCGTTCTGGCGCGTCGAATGGAACGCACCGGTCGCAAGATTGCCATCGCAGGAGCGGGGCCCGCCGGGCTTACGGCCGCCTTCTACCTCGCGATGCTTGGCCATGAAGTCACCGTCTACGACGGAAAATCCGAAGCCGGCGGCATGCTTCGGTTTGCGCTGCCTGAATACCGCTTGCCCAAGAGCGCGCTGCGGCGCGAGATCGAGCTCATCGAGCGCCTCGGAGTGAAATTCGTCTTCAACACTCGCATCGGATTCGACATTCCGCTCAACGAACTGGATGACCGGTTCGACGCTGTCTTCATCTCGATCGGGACGTGGAAAGAGTCCTGGGTTTACCAGCCTGGAACCGAATTGAAAGGCGTTTATCCGGCGCTAATTTTCCTCGAAGCTGTTGCTCGTGGCGAAGATGTCCCAATCGGCCACAAAGTCGCAATCATTGGGGGCGGAAATGCCGCGATCGATTCAGCGAGGACCGCGCTCCGCAAGGGCGCCGAGGTTACCGTTTTCTACCGCCGCGAACGCAAGGACATGCCGGCCATAGAAGAAGAAACGAAGGCGGCGAAGGAAGAGGGCGCAAAGTTCGTCTTCTTAGCTGCGCCCCATCGTGTTATCGGTGACGCCAACGGCCGTGTGAAATCCATTGAGATCGTTAAGACTCGCCTGGGCGAGTACGATCACTCCGGGCGCCGCAAGCCGATCAACACTGACGAGATCCGCCGCTACGATTGCGACTCGGTCATCTTTGCGGTAGGCGAAAGCGTCGATCTCGACTTTGCTCGCGCTTCGGGCCTCAGCCTGAAAGAGACCGGCACCATCGAGGTCAACCGGTTCACACTTGAATCGAGCCGCCCCCGCTTTTATGCCGGAGGCGATGTGGTCACGGGCGCTTCGAACGTCTCTAACGCCATGGCTTATGGCAAGCAGGCTGCGCGCAATATCGACCTTCAACTTATGGAATCGAACCGCTGGAGCAAGATCTTCCCCCAGATGGAGTACGGCCAGAAGGCACCGGAAGACCCAAGTCCTAACCACCGTCACGACGGCCACATGCTCTCGGCGAATGTCCGAGTTCGCTCGAACGCGGAAGTGGTAACGAGCATGACTCACGAAGAAGCACTCGATGAATGCTGTCGTTGCCTGCGTTGCGATATCAAAGTCGCGAATGCCACATAGGAAGGAGCGAAGCCTTGCCGCAGAAGAAATTATCGATCCGAATCGACGGTGAGCTGGTCAGTGCTACCGAAGGGCAGACGATCCTTCAGGCCGCCAAAGCCAACGGTAAATACATTCCCACGCTTTGCGATCTTGAGGGACTTACGCCTGTTGGTGCATGCCGGCTTTGCATTGTGGAAGTCTCGGGTACGGACCGTCTCTTCGCTGCGTGCACTACTCCGATTCAGGACGGCATGTCGGTCACGAGCAACTCCCCGAGGCTTGCCCACTATCGGCGCATTTCGCTGGAACTTCTATTTGTGGAACGAAATCATGTCTGCGCCGCCTGTGTTTCGAACGGCCATTGTGAATTGCAGGCGATGGCCACAGCGATGGGCATCAATACGGTGCGCCTAGCCTACAACTATCCCAAGTTGGGGGTTGACCTTTCTCATCCCCGTTACGTACTCGATCATAACCGCTGCATTCTCTGCACTCGTTGCGTTCGAGTTTGCGCGGAGCTTGAGGGGGCTCACGTCTGGGAGGTTAGTTCCCGCGGTATCCAATCGAGAATCGTCAGCGATCTGAATCAGAAGTGGGGCGAATCGAAAAACTGTACGAATTGCGGAAAGTGCGTTCAGGCCTGCCCAACGGGGGCACTCGTCGAAAAAGGCTGGGCGGTCGAAGAGGTCGTCAAGAAAAACGGCAAGATCGTCTCTCTGGCACGCAGCAGAGGAGTCCACGCATGAAAAAGGTCAAGGTGGCCACGGTTTGGCTCGACGGGTGTTCCGGTTGCCATATGTCACTGCTCGATATGGACGCCGCCATCATCTCGCTCGCTCAGAAAATAGACCTGGTCTATGGCCCGCTCGTCGATGCACAAGAATTTCCTGAGGACGTCGATGTGACGCTAGTTGAGGGCGCTGTCAGTTCCCAGGAAGACCTCAACAAGCTCCAGAACATCCGCCAGCGCACCCACCTGTTGATCTCGCTCGGCGATTGTGCCGTGACCGGCAATGTCCCAGCGATGCGGAACTCGGTTCCTGTCAACAAGCTCCTGCAGCGGATTTATATCGAAGGTGTTCAGGAGAACAAAATCATCCCGACCGATGGCGTTCCATCGCTGCTAAAGCACGCCCGCCCACTACGCGAGTTCGTCACTGTGGACATGTATCTGCCCGGCTGCCCGCCTCCCGCAAAGTTGATCGCCACGGTCATTTCCGATTTGGTGGACGGGCGCAAGCGCGAGGGAAGCCTCGCCGTGAAATTTGGATGAGGAGCGTCTGATGCAGCGCATCACAATCGATCCGGTGTCACGCATCGAAGGGCATGCGAAGATCACGATCCATTTGGACGACAGCGGTCATGTCGCTGGCACCGAATTCCATGTGACCCAGGTCCGGGGCTTCGAGAAATTTACCGAGGGCCGCCCGTTCTACGAGATGCCCGGAATCACCTCGCGCATCTGCGGTATCTGCCCGATTAGTCATCTGCTTGCTTCGGCCAAAGCTTGCGACGCAATCATGGCCGTGCGCATCCCTCCCGCTGCGGCACGTCTCCGTGAACTGGCGCACTGTGCCCAGATGGTGCAATCTCATGCGCTTAGCTTCTTCTATCTGTCATCGACGGATTTGCTGCTGGGGATGGATTCCGATCCGGCTACGCGAAACGTCCTGGGCGTTATCGCCGCGCACCCCGAAATGGCGCGCGATGGCATCGAGTTGCGCAAATTCGGCCTGCAGATCATCGAGAACCTCGCGCAGGAACGCGTGCATCCCTCGTGGATCGTTCCTGGCGGCGTTGCCACGGCGCTCTCAACCGCCGTTCGTGACAAAATTCTCACTGATCTGCCCAACGCCAAGGCAATCGCCGACCGGACAATCCGTTTCTTCAAGAAGGCAATCGCCGGTTACAAAGAGGAAATTGAGTTTTTTGGTTCCGCGCCAAGCTTGTACGCCGGCCTTGTCGACAGAAAGGGAAATTTACAGTTCTACGATGGCGGCTTGCGGTTCCGCAGCGCCGCCGGTGAGATCGTCGAGGACCAAATTCCCGCCGACGAATACGCTAATTGGATCGGAGAGGCCAGCCTTCGTGACTCCTATCTGAAGGCTCCCTATTTCAAGACCGTGGGCTTCCCGACTGGCGTTTACCGAGTGGGTCCCCTGGCTCGCATCAATACGGCAAACCAGTGCGGAACGCCGAACGCCGATGCCGAGTTCAAAGAGTTTCACGAGCGCTTCGGCGCTCCGGCGCACAGCTCGTTTCTCTATCACTACGCACGCTTGGTCGAGATCATCCACGCTCTCGAGAAAATCGAGAGTCTCCTGTCTGACCCGCACATCCTCGAAAAACATGTTCGCGCTACCGCGGGTGTGAATTCGCTGGAGGGCATTGGAATGATCGAGGCGCCGCGCGGCACGCTCATTCATCATTACAAGGTCAACGAGGATGGCGGCATCACCTGGGCGAATCTGATCGTCGCCACGGGCCATAACAACCTCGCCATGGGCCGGAGCATACAGCAGGTCAGTGAGCACTTCATCGATGGAACCAATCTGAAGGAGGGCATGCTGAATCGGGTGTCGGCTGTTGTGCGGGCCTACGATCCCTGCCTTAGCTGCTCGACCCATGCTCTCGGTGAGATTGCCCTTCACGTTCAGCTCTTAAGCTCGAATGGCGAAGTGCTGGACGAGATTCTGCATCCGGAAACGAGCTGATTCCCATGGCGCACGTCGTTATCGTCGGGTGCGGCAATCCGTTTTGCTCCGACGATGCGGTCGGCATCCGTGCTGCCCAACAGCTCCTGGAAACTCCTCTTCCGCCGGGCACAGAAGTCTTTTGTAGGCATCAACTCACTCCCGATCTCGCCGATGCCATCCAGAACGCCGAAGTTGTAGTATTCGTGGACGCCGCTCGGGGCGGTACTCCCGGGGAGGTTCGCTGCGCGCCGGTCCATTCGACAAAGCTCGCAGCACCGTTCACCCACGAGTTGACGCCCGCTTCTCTCATGTCCTTGGTGGCCGCTCTTGACGGAATTTCGCCGCCTGCTTTTGAGGTCTCGCTGAGCGGGGAATGCTTTCGACTGGGTGATGAACTTTCAACGGTGGTTGCACAGGCACTTCCCAGCCTGATTGAACTCGTGGTATCGATTCTTGACGAACCCTTTACACTCGACACCGTCAGGTCGCATTCTTAACGAACCGTTTACTTGGTGCCTCGAGGCGGAGATCTGGTTGTGGCTTGAGTTTCCAACGGTCCATATTCAATCGCAATCCAACAATTAATCTTGCGAGCCAATTCAGATTGCCGCTGGCGAAATCGAGTGAATCGTGTCAAGGGATAACTCATGCTTATCGAACGGTCTTCCATAGTGCTTCGGGTCGCCGGTACTTTTCTGTTAATCGTTGCATTGACCTCACCGCTCTCAGCGCAGTGGGCGCCGCAAAATCCGGTCATTTCGATACAGCAGCAATCGAACGGTGTCACCTTCACTATGGAGACAGGCACGCTCCGAATCATGATCTGCTCTGATTCGATCGTGCATGTCATTTACTCCGCCGCCTCTTTGCCGGCTCGCTTCGGGCCCGTCATCATCAAGAAGTCTTGGCCCGGGATCAAATGGAATCTTCAGTCTTCTGCGGATGAATACACGCTGACAACAACGCGCTTGAAGGTGATTGTTACACGGCGGGATGGTGCCATTATCTACCGCGACGCATCGGGCACTCAACTGGTCCAGGAGGCTACCCGCAAGCTCAGGGCCGTAACCATAAATGGAGAAAACACCTATCGTGCCGAATCCTTCATCAATATTTATGGATCACGCGAGGGACTCTACGGCCTCGGCCAGCATCAGGCTGGAGTGTGGAACTACCGCGGCGAATCGGTCGACATCTCGCAAGACAACACCAACATCTCCGTTCCTTTGCTCGTTTCGAGCAACGGCTACGGAATTTATTGGAATAACGCCGCCCGCAGTCGCTTCAACAATCGATTCGCCAACTACCTCTACATCAGCTCCGAAGTTGCCGATGCCGTCGACTACTACTTTCTATACGGTCCAGATCTGGACAAAGTGATCGCCAGCTATCGTGAACTCACCGGCCAGGCCCCGCTTTTCGGCAAGTGGGCCTACGGTTTCTGGCAATGCAAGAATCGGTATAAGTCGCAGGAAGAAATTCTCGCCGTCGCCGCAAAATATCGCTCCCTCCACATCCCCGCCGACAACATCGTCCAGGACTGGTTCTGGTGGAACCGTAAAGGCGAGTTCGTATTCAACAGGAATTACCCTGATCCGAAAGGAATGGTCGACGAACTTCATCGCGAAAATTTCCACCTGATGATCTCGATCTGGCCATTCTTCGAACCCGGATCCGCCAATTACGACTACATGCAGAAACAAGGGTGGTTCGTTGACAAATTCAAGTTCGCCAAGCCTCCCTTCCACACTGATGCGATGGCGGTCTATGACGCCACTAGTGACGAGGCGCGCAGGTTTTATTGGGACCAGATCAACAAGAGCCTTTTCAGCATCGGACTCGACGCGTGGTGGATGGATACGACCGAGCCGGAGACAGAAGGCCAGGAAGAGAACATTCAACTCGGACACAAACTCGCTGCCGGTAGCGGTGACCGCTACGTGAACCTGTTCCCATTTCTTACGACTGGTGCGGTTTATGAAGGCCAGCGCGCCGCTTCAGACAAGAAGCGTGTCTATATTCTGTCGCGCTCTGCATTCGCCGGTTCGCAGCGAAACGCCGTGACCGCCTGGTCCGGGGACATCAACTCGGACTGGTTCAGTTATCGGCGCCAGATTCCCGCCGGGCTGAATTTCTCGCTCTCCGGAATTCCCTACTGGACCACAGACATCGGCGGCTTCGTTTCTGGCGACCCCGATGATCCGGCTTACCGCGAGCTCTTCGTACGCTGGTTCCAATGCGGGACTTTCAATCCGATCCTGCGCGTGCACGGCACCCGCAAAACCGATCAGAACGAACTCTGGTCCTATGGGCCCGACGCCCAGAAAATCCTCGTTGCTTTCGACCGCCTGCGCTATCGCTTGCTTCCGTATACATATTCGGTCGCATGGAAGACGACAAGCGAGAGCTACACTCCCATGCGGCCGCTGGTGATGGATTTCCGGACCGACGTTCGCGCTCAGAACACCGGCGATGAATTCATGTATGGACCGGCATTCCTGGTGAATCCGGTTACTGAGCCCGCAGCCACAAGCCGACGCGTTTATCTTCCGGCCGGAAGTTGGTACGACTTCTGGAATGGGGTGTCGCAGGATGGAGGACATGAAATTACGTCGGAGGCGCCGCTCGATCGTTTACCGCTCTATATCCGAGCCGGCTCAATTCTGCCAATGGGACCTGATCTTGAATGGTCAACCGAAAAACCGGCGGATCCCATCGAACTCCGTATCTATCGTGGCGCCGATGGTAACTTCACGCTCTACGAAGACGAGAACGATACTTACAACTACGAAAAAGGTGCATACGCGACGATTCCCTTCCGATGGGACGACGCACATAAAACGCTCACCATCGGCGACCGCAAGGGCCAATTTCCCGGAATGCTAAGCACGCGGACCTTCCGGGTTGTGTTCGTCTCGGAGAATCACGGCATCGGCGTTGCCCCGAGCGATTCTCCGGACAAGACCGTCACTTACGCAGGCGAACAGCTCATCGTGACTCCGTAGCGAACGTTAGGAGTAGTCAAGCTTTCGCCTGGCAACGAACAGGATGCCTCGCAAATGGGAGTGTTGGTGTGCCGTTGGTTCGGCTGGGGATGACGAGACCTCGAGAGCGCCGATTTATACGAAGTCTCTATTCAGGATTAAGTGAGGAGTCAACGAGATGGGGTAGGACGGGGAACGCATACCGACTCGAACCAGCGGCTGATAAATACCTGAGCATGGGCTTCACCGCAAAAATGCCGGGCGCCCGGACTTGAAGCGGCGGCCAGGTCCCATTTAATGACCGCGAGCTTTGTGTCTCCGCATTCGATCACAAACCAATGGATCGGATTCGCACTCACGGTCCCGCAAATCTCACACTGAAATTCTTTTATGTTTGTCATTGGGCTCTATCTGGTTCACTGACGATTGAACTAAACTTTTTCGGCAGGCGCAAGAGATTGTGCCAAATCAGCGAGGAGAAGGTTGCAAGACTGTGGCGGCACAGTGTCCCCAGCGTTTGTCACACTCCTGTAGTACGTGCCAAGGCGACCTTTTTGGTGCGGCCAGAGTTTTGACGGTTTGATTCGATAAATGCAGCCACACTTTCCGCTGGCATGGGTTCCGCAAATAAGTGCCCCTGCGCCAGTCCGCAACCGGCCGAAGCCAGCATTCGCCGTTGATCGGTCGTTTCCACTCCTTCGGCGATGACCTTAAGACCCAGATTCTGGGCTAACCCGATGATCGTTTTCACGATGGCGTAGTTCTCAGCATCCATCGTCTTGACGAACGATTGATCGATCTTCAGGGTATCGACTGGAAACCGGCGGAGATAGCTTAAGGATGAGTATCCGGTGCCAAAATCGTCGATACTCAAATTGACTCCTAAGCGCCTGAGGTGTGCCATCGTTTCCCTGGTCCCGGCAACATCGCTCATTGCCAGGCTCTCCGTCAGTTCGATCGTTACGCACCGCGGATCGACGGCAGTCTGTTCCAGTGCGTCTTTGACATGCCTGACGAACCCGCTGTGAGAAAAGTGCTTTGCGCTGATGTTGACGCAAACGTATAGCGGTGGCTTACCCGGGTATCGTTGCTGCCATTTTGCGGCCTCGATGCACGCCGTTCTCAAGACCCAAACGCTAACCGGCACAATCAGGCCGGACTGTTCCGCCACCGGAACAAACGTACTGGGTGGTATCGAACTCGAGTCCGGAGGTTGCCAGCGCAACAAAGCCTCAAATCCCTGTACAGCCCCCGTTTCTACCGCAACAATCGGTTGGTAGTGAAGTGACAGTTCCTTATTCTCGAGCGCGTACCTGAGCTTAGCTTCCAGACGGAGCCTGGTTAGAACCTGCTCGTGCATCGCGCGATCGAAGATTTCACAGCAGGACTTGCCATTGTTCTTTGCGCGATACATTGCGATGTCGGCATTCTGCAGAGCTGTTTCTGCCGAGGTCTCTGGCGATGTCAACGCAATGCCAATAGACGCGCTCTTGAAAACCTCCAATCCATCCAACACGAATGGCTGCCGAAGTGAGGACTGAATCCTCTCGGCTACCCGGATTGCGTCGCTCGGATCGTTGATGTCTTCCACCAGGACCGTGAACTCGTCTCCGCCCATTCTGGCTACGGTGCCTTCGCCGCGTATACATGTGCGCAGCCTGGTGCTCACTTCTTTAATGAGTGCGTCGCCGACCGCGTGGCCATAGCAGTCATTGACAACCTTGAAGTCATCAATGTCGATGAAAAGGACGGCAGCCCCGAAATTTGGATGCCTCTTCATCTGATCCACGACGCTTTGTAGACGCCCCAGAAACAACACCCGGTTTGGAAGTCCGGTTAGAACGTCGTGGGTAGCGTTAAAGACTAACTCGTCTTGGGCGTATTTTCGTTCCGTGATGTCGCGGGCATTGTAGACAATGCCGCCGATATTCTTGTGCTGAGTCAAGTCTCGAATCACGCACTCGAAAAGAAGCCAACCGCCGTCTGCATGTCGCATTCGCGCTTCAATTGTCGGATTCTGTCTCGGGCTTGCCCCCCTCATCTCCGATCGGGACGCCGCGCTCATCGTCTCGGCGAAATCATCAGGGTGCACGAGATCGCTCATGTTTGTTCCGACGAGATTTTCGCCATGCAGAGCAAGAACGGCATGGACCGAAGGACTGGCGTATTTGATCTGACCGAAGGGGTCGGCGATAAGAATGATGTCGGTGGACTGCTCGGTGAGCGCACGAAAGCGCTCCTCACTTTCGCGCAGTACGTTCCGTTCCGTGTCCTGCAGCTGACTGAGGTGCTCTTGTTTTTGGAGCCGAAGGAAAAGCACGAGGATGGCGGTCGCAGCCAATGCTGCAGCCGTCAGCAACTCGTACCCTGCTCTTTGCGCCGACCTCTGAGCCCATCTATCTTCGGCTTCTATGGCAACCTGCAAAAGGTGCTGCATTGAATCAAAAGCTGGTCCAACTGCTTCGAAGTCCATTTGCTTGGCATCATCAAAGTTTCCAAGTTGGATCTGGATCCATTGCCGGTCGGCGGATGCTATGTAGTGGTCGAATGCAGGCCAGAGCTGTTGCAGGTCGTCTGTATGAGAAGCATGAAGCTGCGCCGCTAGTGCTGCCTCCTGCAACGACCTCCTTGCCGACCGCCGCTCCGCGGCCGCTGCCGGGGTCAGGCTCTGCCTTTGCAGCGCTGTCAACCTGAGCGTATTAATCTGGCGCGTCAGAACCGCAATTTGGTTGAGTTTGACCTGATTCGAGTAGGCTTCGTCAACCTGGGTTCTTTGGAGCCACGAGAGTGTGGCCAGCACAAGGATGGTGGTTGCGAGAAGACCGAAAACGCCGGCCAGTCTCGAACGTGCTACCAGAGTTCCCAATCGCGAGTTGAGAATTCTCTCCGTAGCAATTGCCATCTTGTTCATACGACTCGAAAAGACCCTTTGCTTCCGGCCTGTGCACATGCAGGCAGCCGAAAGTGCTGGAGATTGCCCCCCACAAATCCAGATATAAGTATCGGGGATCAAATTCGGATGCCAAGGTTACGGTGGTTACGTTACGAGCGTTGGCAACGCTGATTTGTTCGGCGCTCGACAGACATCAGAAATGCGGCGCTGGGGGCGACACAATGTAGAGGAAATTCACGAAATGGCGCATGTTGGCGCTTCGATGCCCCCCCCCCCCAACGGCTAACATGCGGAAGGCCATCCCGGTAGAGAAGTGCCATATGCGTGACATTCCCGATGACGAGGAACTGAAAGCCCTCAATGATGCGATCCAGATTGAGACCGATCCCAAGCGACTCACAGAACTTGTGCACCGGATGATTGAGGCACTAGACGCTAAAGGCAAGGACGCGCCTAAAGACACAAAACAAGCACCAAAGAGCTTCTAACTCCACGGACTCAAGACCCTGAAAACGATTCCGACCAATTTGAGGGTATGAGTCTTTTATTGACTTTGTTTCCAGCCGTTCTCGGCGCTCGAACAATGATTTGGAAATGTAGGACGCATTACGCTCCGAAATACACCTCGGAGTCGTCTGGCGTTTGTTGGCACTTCAACCCCGATTTAGATCGCCTATTCTGACAATACAGCATGGAACCAATTCGACAGAATGTCCTGGAATCCCTGAAAACTTTTCTGGAAAATCCACCCGCGCCACCAAGTTCTTGCCGGTCGTGCGGCTCCGCTCTGGTTCATTATTCCCTTTATGTGTGGACGAATGACGAGACCGAGAGTTGGACGGTCCCGGTTGGCTTTTGCCCGCATTGCGACGGTCTTCCGCCGGTAGCTCAACCTGGTGTCGCGTGAGGCTGTCAGATGGAACGCCTGCATTTTGAATCGGTGGTCTCAACGCCTGGCGCTAGAGGAGGCACCATGGATGAACAAGATCCCGCAAAGTCGCGACTGCCTGAAATCGCTCCGAGGTATTCGTGGCAATATCTGTATCTAACAGCAGTGCTCGAAACGGACCGCTCCAAGTTGCGCCAACTCGCAGTAGCAGCGGAAGCCGTGATCAACGACCGCAAGAAGCAATTGGCGCAGGATCATCAAGGAACGCCGGAGGAACGCCGAGCGATCGAGGATGCCCTAGCCAGCCTCAAGATCCTCCGCTCAGATGCGAAGTAGATTCATCCAATCATTTCGGCAGTTCTCGCAATGTGGTGACGAGTGGTTCCAGAGAGGCGGCCTTGTCAAAAACCTTTTCCACACCGGCGGCTAACGCTCGTGCTTCCACAACTTCATTGGCGTGGAATGTATACATCAACAGGTGTAGCTCTGGCATGCGAGCTCTCAAAATCTGCGCCGCCTGAATTCCATTCATTACCGGCATCGACAAATCGAGTAGAACCACTTCGGGCTTCAGCTGTGCTGCTTTTTCAACTGCCTCTTTTCCGTTCTGTGCTTCTCCGCACACTTCGAACCCTCCGCTTAGCAGCGCTTCGCGCAGACTCCGCCGGACGATAGTGCTGTCGTCAACAAGCAGAACCCGGGTGCTCACAGTGCCCCCTCCAGTTCCACTCTCGACAGAGCGGTGCAATTAGGCAATTAGGTAATGTGGGTATTTTTCAGGTGCTACGGATGGAGAACAATGATATTTACCGAAGCACAAAACTCGAGCGGCTTTATGTCGGGCGCACTGCATTGGATTGCGACTAGTAATTTTTTAGTACAGACCCCCCCGGACGTTTTCTTAATCCGATGCAAAGATCATCTTGCGAATAACGTGAGCGTTGCTGGTGTCGGCCTCAACTTGCTCCTTGAGGCCGCGAACGTAGTTTGCTGGACCTTTTCCTTTTGCGTTATCGATCATGCGCCTACCCATTGCCGCTTTCTCTTCCAAGGCTCGCATAGCCGCCCACAGTGCACGTTCTCCAGACTGATCCATTTCCGTTTTCAAGCTGGCCGGCGTGTACGCATGGCCGACGCGACAGCGATAGCGTTTGAAGCGGCCCTCATTCAGCTCCCAGAGAACTCCATGACATTCAGGACAAGCGAAAACGGATGGCTTGCCGACGCCCTCACTGGCATAGGCCACTTCTTCGTTCTCTCGAATTTCCGTGTCATCTTCGTTCTTTCTTTTTCGAGCTGAGCGCGTTTTTCGTGCCGATTTTTTCATAGCATTGTCCCGCGAAAGGACCAAGTCAGTTAGCCTGGCCGCAATTTCTTTGGTTGGAAGAAGGTAGTCCGCGCCTGCGTATGCTAGGGCTCGCTCCGGCATCTCGCCGACCTGCGCATCCGCTGGGTCTTGAATGATGGCGATGCCTCCACGGTGTCGGACCGCCAACATCCCCGCCGCGCCATCATCGAGATTTCCGCTCAAGAGAACGGCAATCGCATTGGCGCCAAAAGACCTGGCCGCGCTTCGAAACAAAGGATCAATGGCAGGCCGATGACGGTTTTCTCGCGGCCCTTTACGGACTTGAACTGTCTGGCCTTCCACCGTGAGGTGATGGTCCGGCGGCCCTACATAAACATGTCCGGCGCGGATTGGCTCGCCATCTTTAGGACTATGAACCATCAGATGGCTTGCGCGCTCCAGGATCTTTGGGAGATAGCTGTTGGCTTCGATGGGAATGTGCACAACCACGAAGACCGCCATTGGAAGATCTGGGGGAAGCGACGGCATGATCTGGAGCAAGGCTTCGATCGCGCCCTGCGATCCACCAATGACCACAATCTTTCTAAGACGATCGCCGACCTTCGGGGGCATCTGAACGTCCTTCCTGGACCTCCCGGCGGACTTACCCGAGGATCGGAATCGGCCTACGTTTGTCTTTGTTGCTTTTTCTTGTGGTTGGGTTTGCGCGAAATATCTTCGCGATTCACGTCCGTAATCTCAAAAATCGTGGCTACCGCACCCTCGACGCTGTTATCTGATGTACGGTATGGAGTTGCGCGCAGGCGGTACCAGGTGCCCCCGTGCCGGAATTCGCGTTGCCGAGGGGTAGCATCGCGCATCACCTCGAGCATCATCGTTTCAAACCGGGGTATATCGAGCTTCAGATTGACCCTCACCAGCTGCCGACCCACGTCGGATGGCGTCAGGCCGAACATCTCCTCTGCCTTTGGTGTGAACCTCCGAATGCTCAAGTCCGAATTCAGCATCAGAATCGGGATATTCACGCTGGCCAAGAGGTTCAACAAGTCGTTGTTCATTTGTGCAAGCTGGTAGTTGCGGTGCTGCATCTCTTCATTGACCGTGTTGAGTTCCTCATTTGCAGACTCCAACTCCTCCTTCGAAGTCTGAAGCTCTTCGTTCGTGCTTTGCAGTTCCTCGTTGCCGGACTGTATTTCTTCGTTGGCGGACTGGAGCTCTTCGTTGCTGGCCTCCAGAGCTTCGATGATGGATTGCTGATACTCTTTGGTGGCGTTAAGTTCGTGCCTCAGTTGCGCGACCAATTTCTCCCTGCCATCGCGCTTTGCAGGCTCGGCGGATTCCAATTCCTTGGTTGGGCGTTTGTTCGCTGTCGGGGCACCTTCAAATACGATCAACAGATTTTGACCGGAGTGCGGAGGTGTCTGGAAAGGAATCACTTCGACATTGACTTCCTTGAAGCCTCCATCGAGTTCGATCTGCAGGTGTTCCTTTCGAACCGGCGCTCCGCTCGCCTTTGCCTCGTCTATGGCGGTTTGAACTTCAAAGAGAAGGCCTGGCCGAACCATTTTCAGCAAACCCAGGCTTGCTTTCCCCGTGGGTAACTCCAGGAAGCGAGAGGCTTGACCACGTGTCTGCAGAACTTCCAGATCCGAACTCACCAAAACTGCTGCCGGAACATAGCGACTCAACAGAAGACGGTCAGCTTCGCGTTGCGGATCGGGTGGTCTCGTAGGCTGTTCTGGTTTGACCGATGGTGGCGTTGTCTCCTGATCCATCACTCGGCCGTTGAAGTGCTCAGGATGAATTCCAAACACCACAGGAGACGGCACCGATTTCTTTCGATAAATCTTCCATTTCTTGTGCGCCAACTCGAACAGCTCTGCGCCCATCCCAACTAGTCCCTCCGTGTTCCCGACCATCAAAAAACCGCCGGGACGCAGCGCATAGTGGAAAATGGGAATAACCCGTTTTTGCAAAGCCTGGCTCAGATAGATCAGCACGTTCCGGCAGCTCACAATGTCAATGTGCGAGAACGGCGGATCATTGAACACGTTCTGGTTTGCAAAGACGCATATGTCGCGAACCGCTTTGCTGATCTGAAATCCGCCCTCGACCTTGTTGAAGTACCGCTTCAGGCGCTCGGCGGAAACATCAGCCCTGATGCTTTCCCGGTAAATCCCCGTCCGCGCGTTTTGTATCGCGGGAGCCGACAAGTCGGTACCAAAAATCTGGACAGAGATATCGGCTCGAACTTCGGAGACATATTCCAACAGAGAGATAGCGTGTGAGTATGCTTCTTCGCCTGTAGAGCAGCCGGGCACCCATATCCGGATCGTCTCAGCCGCGGTGCGCTCGCGCAATATTTCTGGGTAGACCCTTTCCCGCAAAGCATCGAACGTCCCCGGATCCCGAAAGAAATTGGTGACATTGATCAGAATGTCCTGATATAGCGCTTCAACCTCATTTCGATTCTCTTGAAGAAGTTTGGTGTACGTCTCTAGGTCGTCTGTCTGCCGGAGAGCCATGCGTCGCAAGACCCGTCGACGGATCGTGGCAGGCTTATATTCGGAAAAATCTACGCGGCACACCTGTTTGAGCAACCGGAAGATTCGAGACATCAGCACGTGTCGGTCGGGCGCGGAATGCGCCCCTTTAACCAGCTGAGGATCGGTTACGTAAGGGTGATGACGGATGCGTGTGATTTCCTCGGCAATCCGTTCCGGCGGCAATACCAGATCGATGCAACCTGATGCGATCGCGCTGTTTGGCATGCCATCGTACTTCGCCGACTTGGAGTCTTGAGCAAACGTAATCCCACCTTCGTTCTTGATGGCTGCCACCCCGAGTGTGCCGTCTGAAGCGGTGCCCGATAGGATCACGCCGATGGCATTGCTGCGTAGCTCAGAGGCCAGTGAACGGAAAAACGCGTCGATCGGCATATGCAGTCCGGACCGTTCCCTCTTTGCGAGACGCAACACACCATCGGATATGGTCATATCCTGACCAGGCGGGATTACATAAACCTGATTCGGTTTCACACGAATGCGGTCCTGAACCTGGGATACCGGCATGCGTGTTGCCCGCGACAGCAATTCAGTCATGGCGCTCTCGTGGGTAGGGTCGAGGTGTGGCACTAACACAAAGGCCATTCCTGGGTTGGCGGGAAGGGCCTTCAGAAGCTGAGTGAACGCCTCGAGTCCACCCGCGGAAGCCCCCACGCCGACTACGGGAAAAACTGGCGCGTTCGCCTCCGGCGATAAGTCTTCGGCTTGGTGAGGCACTGCATTGCCCCCGCGTGCCTTGGCCTCGGCGGCAAGAGAAGAACGGTGGCTCGTCGATTTCTTCGGTTTGCGAGACTGTGTGCGTTTCATGGGCTCACACCCGGTGCGTTGTGCCTTCAGGTCGGTTGTCGAACTGCTATGGCATCAGACTATATGCTTTCAGCATCGGAGCCGCAACGAAGGGCTCCGGTCGTGAATTCTCAGAACTCAGAGTTGCATTTCTTCCCGTTCCGGTTGCTGCTGTCTTAGCTGCCGCCGGGCATTAACGCTGGGGCTCGGAAATGGGCCTATAATATAAAAGATGGGGTGGTGATGGGCGTTCGTCAGAGCAAAGTCGGGCTCTTAAACTCCTGGAAGGAAATTGCTGCTTACCTGGGACGAGGAGTACGTACGGTTCAACGCTGGGAAACGATGGGCCTGCCAGTGCGACGACTCAACAATGGCCGGCGCGCACCAGTCGTAGCCGACACCCGCGACATTGATGCCTGGTTCGAATCCGCACAAGCCCACGGATTCACTATTCGACAATCGAGTGATCAGCTGTTGTTCCGAGGAGCTCTCGTAGCCTCAATTCAGCAGGCGAGGTTGCTGCGCTCTGAACTCGTCCGACTGAGAGAAATTCAGAAGACCCACCTGGCCAAATTAATTTCGACGATTGAAAGACTCGAAACGTGTTGCAATGTGATCGACAATGCCAAACGGGCTGTTGAGAGAGCGGAACCGCAGAAAGACAATTTGACAGTATCGCGGCTTGAGTCTAATACTCGCGGCTCCTCAAAGAGCTTGCGGATAAACTAACACTAAGAAAAACCTTCCGCGCGATCTCTGCTGACATTGACGCATAGGCAACCCGCACCAGGGCGCACAAGAACAATCAAAATCCGCGTTCCTCGCGTTGACAGAGCATTCATTTCTCGTTGAAGGTCTGGCCCGCCTTCTACTTTCCCAGCCCCAGCTTCGATTTTCCCAGACCCAGCGTCTGCGTCTTAATCGTTGAGGTTCTAGAGCGAGAGTACGCCGTTGAACAAAAAAAACACGGAATTCAACTTCCAGCGCTAAGTGTCCGAGAAGTTTACAGGAAGGAATCGCGGATGGTGGGTATCCCTAACGGTCTCTGCTTCCCATCCGGCTTGGGTATGTACACCCGCCGCACGGGTTGCGGTTGATAGGTTCGATTTTTCAGCTCTTGCGTCAGTTCGTCCAACCATCGCTCCACGCCGTACCGCTCGATGTCCTCGAAGGTTTGTTCGTCCACGCCCGCCGCTCCGCCATTGGCTTCACAGCGTTCGTAGGCAAAGATCAGAACATCCTTCCGATACACCTTGTCGTATACCGCATAGAAACGAAAGTCGGGTGATTCCTTCGCTTTTGCGTGCAACGCCGTCTGCAACTTCTGAACACTGATTGGAGTTGTTAGGCTCATCGCCAATCCCTCGGTCCTTTGTTGCTTCTTGCGTTCGTCTTTAACTGAGGTCCCTTCCCTCCACCGGAGTTACCCGGTTTCGTCGGTACTTCGAACCTCT
>Ga0126383_10000165_pt1 | contig 32774 bp, 20 predicted proteins | sample PanSoiMetPlot_35_FD_96882 | JGI IMG/M metagenome (GOLD analysis project Ga0126383, IMG submission 96882) | Tropical forest soil microbial communities from Panama - MetaG Plot_35 | ecosystem: Environmental > Terrestrial > Soil > Tropical forest > Bulk soil | place: Panama | collected 2016-02-17 | reverse complement strand
GTGCTCGGCTTTTTCAGCGTGTATTTCTTCCGGTACTCGTTTGTAAGCGATCATTTCCAATATCTGGCGAGCATGGGACCGCTCGCTCTGGCTGGAGCAGGGATCGCAACTGTCGTACGGCGTTTGTGTCAAGCGCCGCTCGAGTTGGCATCTGGCACAGACGCCCTCCAGTTATCGGAAAACCAGAGCGCTGCTGCTCGAACCAAATTGTTTCTTGCTTCTGCGCCAGGCACCCTTCTTCTCCTTTTGTTCAGCTTTGTAACGTGGCTCCAAACTGCCGAGTATCGCAATCTCACCGCGTTATACGCAGCAACGCTAAAGAAAAATCCGGGTTGCTGGATGGCGCATTACAATTTCGGCATCGTTCTCAGCGAGCAGGGCCACACTGATCAGGCGATCGATCATTACCAGCATGCCGTTGCCCTCCGGCGTGACTATGCCGAGGCGCACTATAACTTGGGCCGGCTTTTGGTTGAGCAAGGTCGCCTCGATGACGCAATCGCTCATTACGAGAAAGCCATAGACATAAATCCTGCTGATTCGGAAGCGCAGAATAATCTCGGGGTTACGCTTTTTGGTATCGGGCGTGTTGACGATGCGATTGTGCACTATCAGAAGGCGCTCGAAATTCGGCCGGACTATGCTGAGGCCTCTTGCAATCTGGCGAATGCGCTTATTTCCAAGGGCGACTTCGATGGTGCGATCGCTCGTTACAGGGTGTGCGTGGCGGCTATACCGGATCAGGCGGAAGCGCAGTACAATCTCGCGAGCGCTCTTCTGCGCAAGGGCCGCACAGACGAAGCGATTGCTCATTATCAAACAGTAATCCAGTTGCACCCGGAGAGCGCAGATGCGCACTCAAATCTGGGTAGCGCTTTGCTGGCGAAAGGACGCGGTCGCGAAGCGGTAGCTGAGTACGCTAAGGCGCTCGAGATTTATCCGGAAAACATAGCCGCGCTGAGCAACCTAGCATGGTTGCTGGCGACATCCGCCGATCCCTCTCTGCGAAACGGAACTGAGGCTGTTCGATTGGCTGAACGCGCCGACTCGGCAAGTTCCAGGAGCGATAATCACGTGGCCGTTCTCCGGATTTTGGCTGCAGCCTACGCGGAGGCTGGGCGATTTACAGAGGCTAAAGAGACGGCTCAGCAGGCGTTGCAGAAAGCAAACGTCCAAGGCAACACCACTTTGGCCGATGCGTTACAAGGGGAGCTTGCGCTCTACGATTTGGGTTTGCCATATCATAAGTAACCCGCGCCACTGCGGCGCAATGGCGTGGTTACGCGTCCAGAGGTCCTCGACGAAACGAGTTGGTTACAGTGTAAGCTGAAAAAGCAATGCTAGTCGCCGAGAGAGTTTTGTTGCAGCGACAGATGTCCCCGATAGAGCAGGAGGTCTCTTTCGAGTTTATTCGCCAGCTGGCTTTTCCCTTGCATGTTCGCTATAACTGCGGCTCGTTGCGCATTGGCAATGGCCTCAGAGAACCGGCCGGTCTCCGCATAAGCAGCCGCAAGCGTTCGGATAAATTGGGGCTCTCGACCACCTGTAAGTACCACCGCTTGCTGGGCGAAATCGACTGCCCTCGTGCCATTCCGGATTGAAGCATCGGAAGAGGTCGCTAACACCCATGCGAGGTTGTTACGAGAATGTGGATCGTTGGGATCTAATTCCAACGCCATTTCGTAATGAGCGATAGCGTCCTTAACTAAACCCTGCTGCAGAAGCGCGTTCCCGAGGCAGGTGTGGGCGTTGAAGTCATTGGGCTGTAACTGGAGAGTCTTTTCCAAATCCTCGATTGCTTCCTCAATGCGACCTTTTGTAAGAAGAACATTTCCGCGGTTGTAATAGGCATCTGCATAATTCGGTTCCAGCTTTATTGCCTGATTGTAATGAACCATCGCTTCATCAGATTGCCCTTTTTGGGCCAGAGCGTCCGCGAGATTCATTTCAACGAAAGCCGATCCCACATTGTAGTGCTTGTCGGTCTTAAGAGACCTAATCCTCAATGCGGCTTCGAAGTGCGAGATTGCGTCATCCAGGTCGTCGCGATCAGCCAGCAGGTAACCAAGATTATTATGAGCACAATCGTTGTCGGAAGTCACAGCGAGGGTGTGGGTCCAAAGAATCTGGCTGTTTCGCCAGTAGGAAGTCTGAATGAATGCCGCGCATGCGAGGCCAACGATAATCACCACGGCAGTGGCGCCAGCCACTCGTGATCCAGACCGGCGGCCCGCCGTTACATCCGCAATACCCCAAACCACGAGCACAAACAGACCGATATGTGGGAGATAGGTGTAGCGGTCTGCATAGCCTTGTTCTCCAACCTGAACGAGGCCAATCACTGGAACGAGCATCACGAGATACCAGAACCAGCCTGTAAACAGGTAAGGCCGTTTGCATCGGAAAGCGATTGCAGCTCCAGTGATAACTAGCAGGAGTCCAAGTGCGAGAATAATTTCCCACATCGGCAGAGTGTTGTTTGGATGAGGATAGAACACAGCGAGGCGTATCGGACAGAATGTTTTCCAGATGTAAATCACGTAGCTGGCGACCGCGTTCTCGACCCGCCAGAGCAATGGCAATGGCGGAATCGCGCCAGTCGCGCGTTTTTGCAGGACGAATGTGATGGCACAGGACCCCGCAGAAAGCGCAAGCAACGGAATCTTCTCCAGTACAAGCCTACCGACCAGTGGCCAGTGACCGCTGGCTTCTGATATCCGACCTCTGACTTCCGAGTTCTGACTCCTCATTCTCCCAAGTGGCCAGTAATCCAGAAGGAGAAGGATCACAGGCGCGCTCACGAGCATTGGCTTGGACATAAGCCCGGCCGCGAATAGGGCAGCGACCAACAGATAGCGCCCTATGGACGGGGTGGCTGCATAACGCGCATATGCGCCCAGCATCAGGAAAAAGAAAACGGCGCTAAGAACGTCTTTTCGTTCACTTATCCACGCTACTGACTCGACATGAAGTGGGTGAACCGCAAATAATGCCGCGACCAGTGCACTCTTCCATACCGCCCCGGTCATTTGCTGCAGCACTCGAAACAGGAGGAGCGTTGCCAGCGTATGCAAAAGGATGTTGGTGACGTGGTGCCCTCCAGCGTTTAAGCCGTAGAGCTGACAGTCCAGCATATGCGAAATAGTCGTTAACGGATGCCAGTTGTGCGCATGGGGGCTGATGAAGGCCCCCGCTATACCATTTATGGTCAACCCGGCCTTAATTACCGGAGCGTTATAGACGTACAAATCATCGTCGAAATTAACAAAGTCGTAGCGGATCGTTTGGCCGAATACAGCCAGACTGATCGCGGCAAGGAACAGATAGATGGCGATCGTTACGCCACCATTGCGATCCCGTTTCCGCCTTGCCACCGGGCGGCCGTCAGACTGCCCACTGCCTTTATTCACTGTAGCGTGGCGAACCGCCATTTGTAATGCTGGGGTCACGCAGTGGTGTAGCGGATTGGTAAAGAGCGATGTTGCTCTCCAGCTCTGCGACCAAGGCAGGGTTCCCCTGGCTATTGGCTAGTTCGGCCCCCCGTTTCGCGGTGGCGATTGCCTCACCAAAGCGCCCATTCTCTGCGTACGCAGCGGCAAGCACCCGATAAATCATCGGGATCTTGCCGCCTGAAATACGAAACGCTCTTTCGGCCAGTTCCACCGCGCCGGCTCCATTCCGGATTGAGTCTTCAGGACAGGTCGCGAACACCCATGCAAGATTGCTCGCGGCGTTTCCGTTGTCCGGCTGGATTGCCAGCACCTCCTGCCATTGAGCAATCGCTTCGGTTGCGCGACCTTGTTGAACCAGCGCTGTCCCTAAGATATTACGCGCCTCAACGTTCTCAGGCTCGATCTCCAAAAATTTGCGATAATGAACCATCGCTTCTGCCACCCGTCCCTCTTGAAGCAACGCCTTTGCGAGATTGTCGTGAGCCGGTCCGTTTTCGGGGCGGAGATCAATAGCTGCTTGTAACTTGGAGATTGCATCGTCCAGTTGACCTTTCTCTAAGTAAAGGATTCCAAGGTTGTTCAAAGCAACATCGTTGTTGTGGGTAACAGCCAGCGTATGGGTAAACAGAGTCTGGCTATCGTGCCAGTAGGATGTTTGCAGACAGGTTATCCAAGTTAAAACACCAAGTATCAACACCGCAGCAGTGCCCAGGGCAATCCGTTGAAGCCGCCACGAAGCAGTCAAATCGGCTACAGCCCAGGTGATCGCAATATAAAGACCGAGTTGAGGCAGATAGGTGTATCGGTCCGCGTGTCCCTGCCATCCTACCTGGACCAGGCCGATCACAGGCACGAGCGTGCCGAGATACCACAACCAGCCTGTGATGAAATAAGGCGCTTTTTTCCGCAGAGCAAATGCTGCTGCCGTGATTCCAAGCAGAGCCGTTAGAGCCACGCTGATCTCCCATGTTCGCAACCGATGTTCTGGGTGAGGGTAAAACACGGCGAGCTTTGCCGGCCAGAACATTTGCCGAATGTAAATAACGTAGCTCACTATGGCGTTGTTGATCCGTGCTGGCACGGGTAACTGCTCAGTCCAACCGATCGCTCCTCGTTGAGCCAGAAACGTGACGACGCTTGAAACCGCCGAAAGCGCGATCAGCGGGATTTTTTCGATCACGAGTTGCAGCTCCTGACGTGCAGTGCGGGATCGTCGGGCATCAAGTCTCCCAAGCGGCCAGTAATCCAGAAGTAAAAGGACGAATGGCAACGTAACAAGCATAGGTTTGGACATCAGTCCAAGTGCGACGACCACTGACACCAGCAAGTATCGGCCAATCGATGGTACGCGCGTATAATGGGAGTATGCGAGCAGGGTTAGCATGAAGAAAACAGCGCTCAGCACGTCTTTGCGTTCTGCGATCCACGCGACTGACTCGACATGCAACGGATGCACGGCGAAAACGGCAGCCACAAACGCGCTCCGCCATAGCGCGCCCGTCATGCGCTGCAGCGCAACAAAGAGAAGGACGACAGAAAGAGCGTGGAGCAAGACATTCGTAAAGTGATGCCAGCCCGCCTTTAACCCGTACAGCTGGCAATCGAGCATGTGTGTGATTGTTGTGAGTGGATGCCAGTTTTCCGAGTGAATGTGGCTGAATGCCCAGCCAACATTGTCAAAGCTGATGCCCCTAGTGATTCTGGTATTTTGATAAACGTACCGCGGGTCATCGTAGTTAACGAAATCGTACCGGAGCGTTTGTCCAAACACGATCCATGTAACTGCTGCAAGGCACACGCAGACAGCGACGAGTGTCCAGCGTGACGTCAACTTACTTCTAGCTATTTGGTGCACGATTGCGATTGCGAAAATCCGGATGGCAAAATCATAACCAATGGTGATGGCGCAGCGGCGCCTGCTTGCTCATCTGTGCTTCGTTGTCTCTCATTGTTAGGATCTTCTTTCGTAGATTAAAATGTAACTGCCCAGCTCCGGCATGGATGTTGGTAGTTGCTCGAAATAGTAATCAGTTCGATCTGGAGACAGGGTATTTACAAACCCGACGAGTTTGTAGTACTGATTGAGATATTCGTTTGCCCAGGTAAAAATCAACTGCTCGGAATCAGAGCGCCGGGACCAGGAAGCACCTATCGCGACAGAAATGACGTAGCGCGGCCGGGCAAGCTCGACCTCGCTAATCATTTCTTCCTGCATCTGTCGCGCGTAGCTCTGTGCCTCCATGAGCGCGTAGGTATAAATGTAGCCTGTGGCGGAGTGTCGCCTTGAATAAAAATAAATCTGCGGTTCGGAGCCGAGAATCGCAATCGTATCGCTCGGTCTGGAATGGTCCCGCAAGTACTCTGCAATCCTAATAGACTCTGGAAACGGATTCGATCCGTACGCGATTCGACACCCTTCAAGATCAGAAACTTCAAAGTAGAATTGTCTTGCGGCGACGATCGGCTGGCTTAACGCGACGCAAAACACGAGAACCGGCGTAAATCGAGCCAACCTGTTGCGGCTCGCGACAAAATCCGACAACGTGCTGATTGCAACGCCACAAAGCAGTGACACCGCAGGAAGAATAAAGATAAAGTAGTGTTCTCGAAAGTAGAATCCCGCGGAAAGCGCTAGCAGGGAAGCTGCCAGCAGACTGAGAAGAAAAACTGTGCCGCCGCGGGATCGCTTATTCCAAAGTCCACCTACGACGCCGAGACCACCTAATATCCACAGTGCCCATCCCCAGCGAATCACGTTGCCAGCCATCACCGCAAAAATGGAAGGAGCTGCACTAAGAGGAACGCGGGTGCCATATTCGGCCGCGTAGTTGACCGTCCAAAACCAGAACTTCCCGAACACGCCCGCTTGCCACAGAATCAGACACGTAAGTCCGAAAGGAATAATTGCGGCAGCGCTGAAGATAGAAGTACGCAAAGCGATCGTCTTAAATGTGGCGCGGCGACGAATATCATTGCAGACGACAGATGCGGCTCCGAAGAGAGTGAAAAGCGCTGCTGGTTGTTTCATTAAAACGCCAACGCCAAAAAGTACACCGCTGGCAGAGATCCGGCCAAAGCTGCGCGGATCTGACCGATCTAATAGAAGCAGCAGCGTTCCACCGAGCACCGGTAGCATTGCAAATTGTGAAGCGTGTGCGGCCAAACCCAACACCGACGGGCTCAGCGAAACAACCCCGTACGTTGTTGCGGCGGCGACAGCTGCCGGCAAGCCGAACAGTCGCTGGCCAATAAGAAAGATCACGACGATTGTCGCAGCATTGATCAGCAGCAAACCAATGTGGATGCCGACGATTGTTTGTCCGAAGATCGCCATAAGCACTCCATAGGCGGCGTACGTCCCCGGAAACTTCATGTTGTAGGCGAGCTTGTAAGGCGGGATGCCTTGCAAAATGAGTTGGCCGGCATAAGCGTACTCGCCCTCGTCGCGCTCGAGTGGAATTCCCAAGAGTCGGATCCTGATTGCAATGACGAGAGCAAACACGATTGTTGCCAGAGCCCACCATGCAAACCGCACGAGTTTGTCGTTGATCTCGGTCTTGCCCACCACGAAAGCTCCTATTTCGATGAGAAACCGAACCTTGCAACTAAAGCTAGCGCGCAAAATTTCGCGCGAAGCGCTTCGGAATGCGGCGACTCGGCGCCGTTTTGTCCCATCGCTTGCGATCTGCGGCTAGATTATGCACGGAGTCGTCAGGCGCATTTTGTCGCCGCGCGGTCGCGCCTTGATTTTCGCTGCGGTCCTGGCGGCGGTGACGATCTTCGCATACCGCCCTGCATGGCACGGAGATTTTCTCTGGGACGACGACGCCTACATCATTAACAATGAGCTGCTAACTGCGCCCGACGGCTGGCAGCGGATTTGGTTTTCGTTCGACTCGCCTTCGCAGTATTTCCCGCTCACCTACAGCACATTTCGCATCGAGCACGCGCTGTGGGGCCTGAACACGACAGGCTACCATTGGGTCAACCTTTTGCTTCACGTTGCCAATGCCCTGTTGGTCTGGGCAGTGCTAGCGCGATTAAGAATTCCGGGCCCGTGGCTGGCCGCGGCAATTTTTGCACTGCATCCGGTGCAGGTGGAGTCAGTGGCCTGGATCACCGAGCGTAAAAACGTGCTAATGGCTTTTTTCTTTCTGCTAACACTGCTCGCCTGGAGTGCATTCCTTGACGAACGAACCAAGCGGCCGTGGCTTTTCTATTGTCTTGCTCTGGTTTTGTACGTGCTGGCACTATCGGCCAAAGCCACGGCTTGCACACTCCCGGCTGCCTTGTTTCTGATCCTTTGGTTACGGAAACAGCCGATCACCAGGCGCCGTCTGGTTCAGATTGTTCCTTTCCTTGTTGTGGGAGTTGCGATGGGTTTACTAGCGGTTTGGTGGGAACACTACCATCAGGGAACGAACCGCATGGTGTTTCCGTTTCTCGGTCCGATTGAGCGGATCCTCGTCGCAAGCCGCGCTGTGTGGTTTTATTTTAGTAAACTCATCTGGCCGTCCGATCTGACGTTTATTTATCCAAGGTGGAACATCTCGTCGGCGCATTTGCTGGATTACATCTGGTTGCTGGCGGGAATAGCGGTGTGCCCGGTGATCTACTTCGTCAGGCCGTACGCTGGGCGCAGTGTCGAAGTCGCGGCCGCGTTTTTTGTCGCCACACTCAGCCCGGTGCTCGGATTCATAATGTTGTTCACATTTCGCTACACGTTTGTGGCGGACCACTATCAGTATCTGGCATGCATCGGGCCCATCGCGCTTGCGAGCGCGGGGATAGCCACTTTGGCTGACACAGTTAAGCAGTACCGCGCCGTCATTGTGAGCGCGGCGTTGTTAGTGGTAGCAAGCTTGGCGGCGTTAACATGGCGGCAATCCGGGACGTACAGCGACATTGAAACGCTTTGGCGCACCACGCTGGCAAGAAATCCCGAATGCTGGATGGCGCATACTAATCTTGGTCTTGCCCTTCTTCAGAAAGGCAAAATCGACGATGCGATCGCGCATTACCGGTCTGCCTTGCAAATGCAGCCTGATTCGTGGGATGCCGAGTACAATCTCGGCACGGCGTTGTTAGGGAAAGGGTTGGTGGACGAGGCAATCCTCCATTGTGAGAGAGCTGTGGCGATTCGGCCAACCGATCCGGATGCGCAGGTCTCTTTGGGCGACGCTCTCGTTCAAAAGGGCCGGCTCGACGATGCAATAGCGCATTACCAAAAGGCAATGATGGTGCGACCCGATCACTTTCTCGCTCGTTACCGACTCGGCAACGTGCTGTTGGAAAAAGGCGAACTCGACAGTGCCATCCAGGTCTGTCGGACTGCCCTCATGATCCGGCCTGCGGATGCCGATTGTCACACGACGCTGGCTATTGCGCTCGAGGAAAAGGGCGAGCTGGCAGAAGCCATTCAGCATTACGAAAAAGCGCTCGGGCTTGCGCCGCGATCCATTCCTGCGCTCACCAATTTCGCGTGGCTATTGGCGACCTCGCAGGACGCATCACTGCGAAATGGACGCAAGGCCGTCGAGCTTGCCGGGCAAGCCGATCAACTGGTCGGAGGCACGAACACACTTGTGCTGCGTACGCTGGCGGCCGCGTATGCGGAGCACGGTGAATTCGCGAAAGCGATCAGAACCGCCCGGTCTGCAATGCAACTAGCGCGGATGCACGGGGAGGACTCGCTCGCGACCACTCTCGATCAACAAATCGCGCTGTATCAGCTCGGGGTGCCGTATCGGGAAACGGCCAAATAGCACTGAAGGCGCCATATGAATCGTTAGGAGCGTTACAGCGTTACATCTGTTCGGAACGCTTAAAGCTTTAACGCTTTACGATTTAAGTGGCGGAAGCCCGAAAACCATCACAGCTCGTTGCGCAGGACTTTGAAAACAGCTGTGCTCTCTACTACGCCTTGCAGCGCGTCCGCGCCGGGGCCGCTGCCGAATGCAACAACATCTTCAACGGTGATCAGCGCAGATTTTGTGTAGAACGCCGCCGGCTCGGGCTGTTCCTGGGCCGGTTCTTTAACTTCGCCTGGGTCCTGGTTGATCGGTATCTTCGCCGCGCCGTATGATTTGGTTCCGTGTGGCCCTGTTGCCCACGTAATCCACGGCTGTCCGGCTGAATTGAAACCCAGCAGCGCGATGCCGCTGTCTTTGCGAAAAGGAAATCCGTTCAAATTCATTCCGCCAAGCGCCGCGTCACCGCACACAATGATTGTCGATTTCGGTCCGCCATAGCTTCGCGCGATACCAACCGCGCGGTCCAGTTCGAGTGTTTGACTTAGTGTTCGTTCCCCGTTGTTTTCCTCTGCCGCCTTCCGCATTAACCCTGCATCTACGACGAGCAAATAACCGCCGGCGTTGTACTGCAGTAGTTGGATTGCTCGCCTGACCATGTCCGAAAGACTGGGCTGCTGGCCTCTTTGTTCGACTTGGTTCGCGAAGGCGAGATCATCATTACTGAAAACGCCGAAAAGCTTCGGTCGGCGCCACGCCGGAACTGCTTCCAAATCCGTACGAGTTCGGACGATATCGAATCCATTGCCACGAAGCTCAAGCAACAGATCGCGCATGTCTTGTCTCTCGCCGCCTTTCATGGCGGGAATAAATTGCGCCGCGCCGCCGCCCATTGCGATATCAATGTTTCCTCGATCTACAAAATCGGCTGCGATTTTCTCCATATCGCTCGGCTCGGGTGCGTGCGCGTAGAAAGCTGCGCTTGTCGCGTCCGTTAATTTTGTGTCTGTCACCAATCCTGTGGCTCGCCCATATTCGCGCGCGAGCTCAACGATGCTCTTGATCGGTTTACCGTCGCCGTTGATTGCGATGGCGCGATTGGTCACTCTCTCGCCAGTGGCGATCGCGCTCGCGGCAGCGGCCTGATCGGGTGCGGCGAAATCCTTCGAGTAGTTCATCACCAGCGCGGCATACGGCATCGAATCCATGTTCAGCCGCGTGCCGGCTCCGGCAGCATACGTGCGAGTGGGCGCCAGCCTGGCAGGCGACAACCCTTCGCCGACAAACAAGATGATCCCGAACGGCTTGCGGATGACCCAGTGCTGAAAATAAACCACTCCCGCTCCGGCAAAGGCGAGGAGACACACGAGCGCCAGCAACTGATTGCGCCACTTCATTTTCCCTTTGTAGCGGCGGTCTTTGACCGCTGCAAATGCTCTTAAATTCGATAGTAACAAAGAACTGCTTGTCCGTTCACGCGTTCATCGGCAAAGTGCGCGACGTATGGCCGGTCCCGTGATGCTCATAATTCGCGACGGCTGGGGCATCAATCCCGGCGGCCGCGACAACCGCGAGGAGAACGGCGACGCAACGCTGCTCGCATCCACGCCCTTTCACGAAAAGCTCTATCGCGATTATCCATGGTCGCGATTAAGCGCCAGCGGCATGGATGTTGGCTTGCCCGAAGGACAAATGGGCAATTCCGAGGTTGGCCACCTTAATCTCGGAGCCGGCAGGATCGTTTATCAGGACCTGACACGGATCAACAAAGCGATCGCCGACGGCGAGCTGCAACGCAACCGTGTCTTGCAGGACACTTTCGCCGCTGCGTGCGGACACCGCTTGCACTTGCTCGGGCTCGTGTCCGATGGCGGGGTGCACAGCCATTACTCGCACATGGTTGCGCTCGCGAACGCCGCGCATGCGGCAGGGGTCACAGAAATTTTCGTTCACGCGTTTACCGATGGGCGGGACACTTCGCCCACCGGCGGCGCGGGTTTTTTGAGAACGTGCGAAAAGGAACTTGAGAACAGCGGCGCGAAAATTATGACCGTGGTCGGGCGCTATTTCGCGATGGATCGCGACCGCCGTTGGGACCGCACGAAAAAAGCTTGGGACGCAATCGTGCTTGGTCGCGGTGAATTCTGCGATTCAACACCCGCTGCGGCAGTCGAACGACAGTATTCGCTCGGCAAGACGGACGAATTCCTGCCTCCGCTTGTTTTCGCGTTGCCCAACGAGCAGCGTGTCCGCGAGGGCGACACGGTTCTATTTTTTAATTTCCGCGCCGACCGCGCGCGCCAGCTTTCGCAGGCGTTTTTGCTGAAGGACTTCGACGGGTTTGATCGCGAAGTGTGGCCGCAAGTCCATTTCGTGTCGCTCACGCAGTATGATGTGCGCTATTCGTCGCCCTTCATTTTTGCGCCGCAGGAACTGAAACATATCTTGGGTGAGATCGTGAGCGCTGCCGGCAAACGGCAATTACGTATTGCCGAGACGGAGAAGTACGCGCATGTGACTTACTTTTTTAACGGCGGAATCGAGAAATCGTTTCCTGGCGAAGACCGCAAACTCATTCCTTCACCAAAAGTTGCGACGTACGATTTGAAACCCGAGATGAGCGCGTTTGAAGTCACCGACGAACTGCTCTCTCTCATGGCTGACTACGACTTGATCATTTTGAATTTTGCAAATCCAGACATGGTGGGTCACACCGGTGTGGTCGAGGCCGGCACAAAAGCGGTGGAGGCAGTGGACGCATGTTGTGCCCGCATTATTCCAAAACTTCTCGAGCTTGGCGGCAAAGCGTTAATCACCGCGGACCACGGCAACTGCGAGCAAATGCGCAATCCTGACGGCTCGCCGAACACTGCGCACACAAGCTATCTTGTGCACTTCATTTATGTCGGCAAAGACGCGGCGAAGTTCCGCTGCGAGGACGGCATCCTGGCCGACGTCGCACCGACTCTTTTATTTCTGCTCGGCTTGCCCCAGCCAAAGGAGATGACGGGGCACAATTTACTTGTGCCGGTTGTCAGCCGCTAGTGGTGTTACTCGTCGGTAAAGATCAAGCTTTACTCGCTCGTGTCGCGCAGCGGAATGTTTCTTCGGTAAAGATCGATATTGGATTCCAGCGCGTTTGCAGCCGCGTAGTTTCCTTGTTTCATGGCCAATTCTGAGCCGCGCTGCGCTGTTTCAATTGCCTTGTCGAATTGATGATTCTCCGCATACGCAGCAGCCAGCAGCCGGTAGATTCGGGGGTCTTTCTCGCCGGAAAGCTGCAGCGCGTGCTCGGCCAATCGTACAGCTTTTTCCCCGTCGCGAACGGCGTCGTCCGGAAACGTGGCGGATACCCACGCGAGATCGTAAGCCGCATTCAGGTTGTCCGGCTCTGATTCCAGAGTCTTTTCCCATTCATTGATTGCCAAGTCCATGCGTCCTGTCTGTGACCAGGCCACACCCAACTCGATACGTGCCTCTGCGTCGCCGGGATTCAGCTGAAGCGCTTTCTGCAAATGATCGACCGCTTCGAGCGGCCGGCCTTTTTCCACTAGAACGATGGCCGCATTGTAATGAGGCTTAGCTAGCCGCGAATTGGCGGCAATCGCTTTTTCGAAATGAAGGAGCGCATCGTCAAGCCGGCCTTTATGCAGTAGCGCAGTGCCAAGATTGTTATGCGCTTCTGCGAACTGAGGCTGGATTTGCACTTCTTGTTCGTAATGCGAAATGGCCTCGTCGAGGCGCCCCTTTTCCGCCAAAATTGTGGCAATATTGTAATGCAGTTTGGGTCGGTTCGGCTGTGTCTCCAGAGCCCGCTGCCAATGGAGAAGCGCGTTTTCCATGTCGCCCTTTTTGGAAAGAGCGATGGCGAGGTTACTGTGGCCCTCGGCGCCATTTGGCTGGATCCGTAGTGCCATTTCAGCCTGTGCAATTGCCTCCTCGATGCGGCCCTTTCCTAGCAATGCATCGCAAAGTTGAACGTGAGCGGTGTAGTTAACCGTTGTTGCAGCTAGCGCATTTCTCCAAACAGATTCGCTATCGTGCCAAACTGTCGTCTGATCCCATGCCCGCCAGGCCAGCAGGCTTAAGGCGATCGCAGCGGTCCCGGCGAGCAGCGCGCGCCGACGCGGCCATGACTCCGAGAGATCGGAGATCGCCCACGTCAGAGCAAGAATTAACCCAATTTGTGGCAGGTACGTGAACCGATCTGCGCGTGCCTGCGCTCCAGCCTGGAGCACTCCAATCACCGGTATGAGCATTCCCAAGAACCAGAACCAGCCGACGAGCAGGAAGGGGGACGAACCCCGCCGCTTAATGCAGATGACCGAAATCACCACGAGCAGCGCAGCTGAACCGAGCACTGTCAGCCAAGGCAGGTGGCGCGAATACGGATAAAACAGGGCCAGGTTTTGTGGCCACAAGGTCTTCCAAATGTAAATTGCATAGCTTACCACCGCGTTGGCGATGCGCGTGGTGGGGCCAACGTTTTCTATCCTGGCAAGGGCACCTGCTTGCTTCGCGACGATCAGGGTGATAACGCTCCAGACGATCGCGAGCAGGAGGAATGGGAGCTTTTCCCCAATTAACTGGAAGACGGTCGAGGAAGGTGCGCCGTTACCCTTACTGGTTCCACATTCGAAGCGACCGAGCGGCCAATAGTCGATCAAGAACAGGACGAACGGAAGTGTTACGATCATCGCCTTCGAGAACAGCCCTGCCACAAAAAAGAGCAGCGCCAGGACGTAATAGCGCGGCGATCTCTCTTTTGCATACGACACATAGGCATGCAGAGTTAGGAAAAAGAACAGGCCACAAAGGACATCTTTGCGTTCCGCGATCCAGGCGACTGACTCGACATGCAGTGGATGAAGGGCGAACACCGCCGCGACAAATGCACTTGGCCAGACGCGCCGGGTCGTTCGCCACAAGAACAGCAACAGCAGCAGTGTGTTGGCGACGTGAATCGCGACACTGGTCAGGTGATGGCCGCCGGCCCAATTTCCGTAAAGTTGATAATCGAGTTGATGCGTGAGCCAAGTGAGCGGATGCGGATAGCCAGTGTGCCCGGTTGTGAAGGCCCACTTTACGTCGGGCCAGGTCAGGCCACCCACAACCGGGGCATTCTCGGTGATGTAAAGGTTATCGTCGTAGTTAATGAACTCGTTATGTTCGACACGCCAGTAGACGGCGAACGTCACCAGAGCGAGCAGTGCGCACGTTAATGCTACTGCTCGCTTCTGCGATGGAATCGCGATCCGCGCGCGCGAGCGCTTGTGACCATTTCTTGGCTTCAGATCGATTTTATATTCCACATCCTGCATCTTGGCCACTAATGAGCGAATGCTGCTTTTTCCGCACTACCGGTAATGACCGAGGATAAGCTCGATTAATGGCTTGCGCAGAAGGAGGTGGCCATTTCCAACCCAAACCTTGGTGTCAGTCCCGCGGCATAATTTACTAATGCGCCCTGACGCGTAGCTTCGCCCGAGAAGATTTTTGACTACATTGGAAGCCGGCTACATAGCAAATAACAACATTCGCAGCGAGTGGATTCACTCGACCTGAGGCGATAACGCTGCCGTGCTTTCTGGGACAGATCGACTGGGCGCGATGTCTTCGCGTGTTATCTCCAGTTGCCGATTGAGGACGCGTGTCCCAGCGATGGCGATTCGGTGCAAAAGGCGAATGCGATTGTCCGCTGTGACGTCGTGCCAGTCTGAGTTGCGCGCGAGTGTGAGCGCTCCGTCTGACTCGACCAGAGCGCCCCAGCCGACGGGCACTTCCGATTCGCGGAATAACTGCTCGGGCAGCACAATGAAAAACAAATTCGCGCAGCGGTAGCGAATCAGCTTTTCGAATTTGGTGCAATCGTAGAGCCGATTTTGCAGCGCGCGCAGCTCACGGACGAGGCGCGCGTAACCGCGGTGGCCGATCGCGCTAAAGTTTTCGCAATCAAACTCTGGGAAAAGCGAATCGCCATTGTGCAGGTTTGGGTAGTGTGTACGTAAACGCGCTTCGAAAAGTTGACGGCGTTCGCAGATCGCTTCGAGCCGCCGGCGCGCAGACTCGCTGTGGCAATTGTCCCGTCGCAAATCACAGAGCGCCTGTTTGCATTCGAATACTGCTGTCGATCCAATTTGCTTCTGGTGTGGCCGATAGCCGGCCACGTCGGCGCGATAACGGCACTTTGGCAAACTCACTTCGATCGCGCATGCCGAAAAGCCGTGCGCCTGCGCCCAAATGAACGCGAGGTGCTTTAGCCGGGTGTGTTGCTCTGATTCACCGCGGCTTGTTACTCTTGCAGCCATTTGGCCAGTTCGCGTGCCCAATAGGTGACGATGATATCGGCGCCTGCGCGTTTGAGCGCTGTCATAATCTCGAGAACGGCGGTGCGTTCATCCAACAGGCCTTTCTCGGCAGCGCTTTTGACCATGGCGTACTCGCCGCTGACATGATAAACGGCGGTCGGTTTTCCAAAACGCTCACGCACTCGCCACAGAATGTCGAGGTAAGGCAGGGCAGGCTTAACCATCACGATGTCCGCGCCTTCGTCGATGTCTAGGGCCACTTCGCGCAGCGCTTCGTTTGCGTTCGCAAAATCCATTTGATATGAACGCCGATCGCCAAACTGCGGCGGGCTTTCCGCCGCCTCGCGAAATGGCCCGTAAAAGACCGATGCAAACTTCGCGGCATAGCTCATGATGCCAGTTTGATCGAATCCGCTCGCATCGAGCGCTTCGCGAATCGCGCCGATGCGGCCGTCCATCATATCGCTCGGTGCGACGATGTCCGCGCCTGCGGCCGCATGCGAGAGCGCTGTCTTCACCAAAATTTCGACGCTTTCGTCATTCAAAACATGAAAATGGTCGCCGTCGATGCGCGTAACACCACAATGACCATGGCTCATGTATTCGCAGAGGCAGACGTCAGTGATTGCGAGCAACTCGGGACATTTTGATTTGATCGCTCGCAGCGCTTCTTGAATGACTCCGTCTTCTGCGTAAGCGCCGCTGGCTTGCTCATCTTTCTGCTCAGGAATCCCGAAAAGTAGGATAGCTTGCAGCCCGAGGTCCTGAACGCGGCGAGCTTCATCTGCAACGTCTTTCACTGGCAACTGAAAGACTCCCGGCATGCTGCCGACGGGTCGGCGTTGATCCAATTTTTCGCTGACGAACAGCGGCAAAATAAAATCGTGAACCGTCAAATGCGTTTCGCGGACGAGGTTTCGCAGAGCAGGGGAACGCCGAAGGCGACGCGGGCGATGTACCAATCTTCGCATGTCGTGGAGGGTACCCGTTGCGAAACTAGTCGCAAGCAGGAGGAAGTTGCGACCCCTGGTCCCAAAGGGACTAATTGGACATATGCTTGACGTAGCGCAGCCTTCAGTGTCTGCATCTTAGCCGTGGCGCATGGCTCCGATTATTTGTTGGTCGATATCAGTAATTCGTACGCGAAGTTTGCGTTCGCATCGAAAAAGCGAGTTTCCGCTCCTGTGCGAATTGTCACGGGCGAGCTTTCAACCAGTGTTGTCGCGGAATTTCTTCGGAAAAGAGAGGTGGCAAGGGTGGTCGTCTCCTCCGTTGTGCCTGCAAAATGCTCTGCGATTTCGAAGGCCGCGCACAACAAGGTGGAGATGCTCTGGTTAGATTGGAAACTGAAGCTGGGCGTGACGATTGACTATCCCAAACCGCAATCGATTGGCGCGGACCGGCTGGCGAACGCCGCGGCTGTTGCCGAACTTTACGGCTGTCCGGCCATCGTTGTGGACTTCGGCACAGCAGTGACTTTTGACGTCGTTTCCGGGTGCCGCAGCTACGTCGGCGGGGTGATCGCGCCGGGACTCGAAGCGATGACGAATTTTCTTTATCAACGCACTGCGTTGCTGCCGAGGCTTTCATTGAAACAGCCAAAGCGAGCGGTTGGCAAATCAACAGTTGAGGCAATGCGGTCCGGCGCCGTGTTCGGATATCGTGGACTAGTTCGCGAGATTCTCGCGCGAATCAGATCAGAGCAGTTTCCCCGCAAGAAAGTTGTTGTCGTCGCGACGGGGGGCTATGCGCGGCTGATCGCCGAGGGATTACCGGAGGTCAGGGTGATACATCCGCACCTTACGCTGGAAGGTTTGCGGATCGTCGGGAACTTGAACTGATTTCGACCCTTGGTAACATTTTCCGAAGCGAACTGAAAATCTTCGCGCCGAACGCAATTTCGACTTGTCAGAGATGCTAATCAGGGCTTGAATCGGGGGGTTCATGAGAATCTGGAAGATCGCTGCGATCGCAGCGCTGGGACTTACCTCATTTGCCGCGGATAACGTTGCCCCGACCAAAGCGGAGTTGGAGGAGATGTACAACACCGCATACCGAGCGTTCGACACGGGCAAATTTCCAGAGGCGCTAAAGCAACTCGACGCCATTGACGCGCGCCAGCCTGATCTCGCGGCGTCGAAGAATCTACGCGGCGTCATCTTGATGCGGCAGGGCAATTACGATCAAGCCGAAGCCGCACTGACTGAAGCGGCGCGGATCGACCCGAAGTTTTGGAATGCGCGCTTTAACCTGGCGGAGATCCCGTTTCTCAAAAAGGATTGGGCCGAGGCACGGAAGCGCTTTGATCAGTTGCTTTCGACCGGCCAGTCCGATCTGGCGAAGGAAGCCTCGCAGCTGATCCAATACAAAATTTTGCTCACGTACTTGATGGAGGGCAAAAGCAACATGGTCGATTCCATTCTTGCCAAGCTCGAGCTTTCGCCCGACACGCCGGCTGTTGATTACGTGAAGGCGGCGGTCGCGCTCCAACAGAAGAATGAAGCGGAAGCGAAGGATTGGATCAGCGCAGCGGAAAAGAATTATCCACCACAGCTAAACAAGCTTTTCGTCGAATCACTTTACGAAATTGGCTGGATGGAAAAGCCAGCCGGCCAACGGCGAGCTTCGCTACCGCTCATGACCGCGGCCGAACGCACGGAAAAGACGAAGGCCTTCGCCCGTTCAAAGTTCGAGCAATCGCAGCAGGCCTTTCGTCAGCGCGATTTCGCGACCGCACTCAAACTCGTGGATGAGGCAGACCAGGCAGATCCAAATCAACCCGCGACGCTTAATTTGCGAGGCGAAATTCTGATGCAGCAAGGGCAATTCGATGATGCTGAGGCTGCATTCAAAAAGGCGACCAAGCTGGATCCGAAGCTTCGCGATGCGCAATACAACCTCGCGCAAATTCCGTTTAAGAAAAAAGAGTACGCGAAAGCGCGGGACCGTTTCGAGACGCTCTATAAACGCATCCCCGGCGGCGACAAGAACCAGGCGGCCGAGCTGATCCAATTCAAAATTTACATGACGCTCTTGATGGAAGGCAAAGAGAGCCGCGCGCACTCGATGATGGAGGAATTCCAATTCACGGGCGACACGCCGGCGCTTTATTACGCCCAAGCTGCGTGGGAGTACAAGCACAATAATGCGCAGAAAGCCGAGGATTGGACCAATTCGGCCAACAAGATTTACTCGCCAGCGCTCAACAGTGTCTTTGCTGATGCGTTTTACGATGTTGGTTGGTTGCAGAGACCCGAAGGCACAGCTGCGCCTGCGGTCGCATTTGATACAAGCAATGTGGCCGGCTCGCAGGCTGAGGGCGGTCCCGCCGTTGAGCCCAGCCCAATCCCGGACAAGATGGCTGCAAACAAGCAGGGTGGAACGCTTGCCTTGGCCCCGGCAGCGAGCGCACCAGACAGTGGGATGGAACTTGCTAGTGCCGGAGCGACAACTAACCAGACTAGTTTGGCCGAACCTGCTGCGGTGACGAGCCCGCCGCCGGAGCAGTCAGCCTCGCAATCCTCTTCGACAAGCGGTGAATCGACCGGCGCGTCGCAACCCGTCGCCGCTGACACGGCTGCTGCTTCGACTGCATCCAGCAACCAAAATCAAGCTGAGCAACAAGCTGCGGCCCAAACAAGTCCTCCCGAACAAGCGAGCGTGCGGACAGAGCCGGCCAAAGTCTCCTCATCAACTGTTGCCAGCGCATCGGGGCGCAGATTATGGATTGTTGGCGGACTACTCTTGGCGGCCGTGGTGCTAATAGCCTTGGCCATTCTGCCCGGCTTTCGCCGTTACAAATTCACGGTTCCGGGCGCCACACGGCCCGCGCCTGACGCAGGCGCCGCAGTATTTAAGCCGAAAACAGCACCGGCCGAAACGAGCGGTTTTCAAGGCAACGGCTTTTCCGCAGGGCCGCGTCAGGTTTCACTGCAACTCAAGCCGTGGAAGCCGGCTGTGCCGCAGAGTGCGTTGCCATCGCCAAAAGCTGGTGCTGCTTTTGATCGGTTGAAAGGCTTGAAGCCGAAGCCTTCACGAACTCCTGCTCACGCCGAGCCACAACATGCTGAGCCAGCGCCAGTCGCCGAGCCGTTCTTTGAGTCGGTCGGCCCAGTGCTAGAACAAAAAGCGGAGGTCGTGCCAGCAGCCGTATCCGCACAAGCTGAAACGGATGGCGCGGCCAAGGTCAGCAGTGAGTTCGCCGAAGCCTTTGTAAATGCGCCGCAGCAAATCGAAGACGATATTGTGCAGAGTCCAGAGGAACCTGTACTCGTTGCTCACGAAGCGAACGAATTTTCGGAGCAGGCAACGGAAGAAGCTGTGGTCGCCGTTGAGCAGCCAAACGAGCTCTACACGGACGAGGCAGAGTATGCGTGGCCCGCGGCGGAACCGTTACCGGACTTTTCAGCCGAACCGATCGGAAACGACCAACCGCACGAGGCGATTTTTGCTAAGCGTGAAGCTGTTGCTGAGCCCGAAGTTTTTGCTGAGCGTGAAGCTCCAGTTGTCGAAGCGACTACCGATTTTGTATCTGATTTCCAACCTGCTATTCCCGCCCAGCCTGTCTTTCCGCAAATAACCACACCTGCAACCATGCCAGAAACTACCCAAACTCCACCCGCTCCCATAGCCAAAACCCCGGCGCCGCCGATGGCTAAACCGCAACCACAACCCCAACTTCCAGCGCCAGTACCTGCGGCGGGGATGCAAACCTCTGTGGAGCTTACTTTCTCATTCGAGATCGCAGCGATGCAGCTAACGCCGAGCTTCAAGATGGGGGTCTTGAAAGTCCGTCCCATATCGAAGCTCGTCACAATGCGCTTACCTTCGCCTCAGCGCGTGCAGCCTGCATTGAATTTGCAGGTCGCATTCGAAGTCGTGAAGATTCAGCCGGTCGCCGGCGCGCTGGGCACGATTCGCGTGGTTCCGTCGCAGCAACAGCGGCCTGCGATGGGCGGCATGCCGTCGTTCGCAGTCGCGGGATTGCAGGTCGTGCCGAATTCTGAAACTGCACCGGTTCAGCTCACCCCGTCACCGCAGGGGCGCGCATCTGTGTTCGTCACTGTGCCGTTCCAGATCAGCACGCTTGAGTTTTCGCCAACGCTCGAGATTGGATCGGTTACGCTGAATTCAAATTCCAAGCAGGTTGTTGTTCAGTTGCCGGGTACCGTACCGGGCCCCGCTGAAGGCGCGCCAATGTTCGAGATCGCCAATCTCGAGCTCAACGAGGGCGGCGAGATCATAATGATGCAACTAAACCTGCTGGGCGGACCAAAGCGCGCGTAGCTTGGGCGATCTGACTGGTCAGACAATCAGCGCCAGTTTAGAGAACGCAGTTGCTTCGGGAGAAATTCTCCGTTCTTGCGGATCACCTTCCCGTCGAAATAAATTTTGCCGCCGCCATAATCGGGACGTTGGATATTGACCATGTCCCAGTGGACCTGACTTCGGTTTCCGTTGTCGGCTTCCTCGTACGCTTGGCCTGGGGTGAAATGGAATGAGCCGGCGATTTTCTCGTCGAACAAGATGTCACGCATCGGGTGGAACACGCGCGGATTAAAGCCAAGCGAAAATTCCCCGATGTAACGCGCGCCCCGATCTGAATCGAGAATCTTGTTGAGTTTTTCTGTCTCGTTGCCGCTAGCATCGACGATTTTTCCTCGCTTGAGTTCGAGCCGGACACCGTCGAAAGCCGTCCCCTGATAAATGCTGGGCGCGTTGAACGTGACCTGACCTTCGACGGAATCTTTCACCGGGGCGGTGAAAACTTCGCCGTCGGGAATATTGCGATCGCCACCGCAGATGACGGCTGGAATTCCCTTGATGCTGAAGCTCAGATCGGTACCGGGACCCTTGATTTGGACGCGGTCCGTCTTTTGCATCAAGGATTTCAGCGCTTTCATGCCGGGCAACAGTTTGCGATAATCGAGTGTGCACACATCGAAATAGAAATCTTCAAACGCTTCCGTGCTCATCCCGGCGAGCTGTGCCATTGACGGCGTCGGCCAGCGTAAGACTACCCATTTCGTCTGTTTCACGCGTTGGTCCTGCACGGGGCGCATTTTTTTGCCGATCAATTGCATTTTCTCCGGCGGCACGTCCGCCAATTCGGTAATGTTGTGGCTGCCGCGCACGGCGATGTAAGCGTTCATCTTTTTCATGCGTGCCAGCTCATGGCTCGCCATGAGGTTTAGCTGTCGATCCGAGGCCTCCAGCGCGAGCGCGCGGTTCACTCGCGCGTGATAGACCTGTGCAAACGGGACGCCCCCCGCTTTCCGGACCGCGCGTACCAGCGCGACAGTCATTTCATCGGGAATATCAAACGCCTCGATCAGAACCATTTCGTTGCGCTTGAGGCGAATGGAATATTCCACCAAAAGTTTTGCGAGTTTATCGAATCGCTCGTCTTGCATAGTCGTTTATCATTCCACCAGCCGGATGCGATGCAACTGTAGCGGCTTCACTTTGCGAGGCACGCGTTGCGCCGCCAAGAGAGAGAATGTGCGTCGCTCACAGAGGGACGGCGGCAATAAGTTTCGCGGCGAATGCGCCATCAAAACCGTCGCGAAAAGGAAATGAATCTCGTTCCATTTCCAAACGCAGGTCCGGCAGCTCCGTAAGCAGATGGCGAACGACCTGTTCGTTTTCTTCCGGTTCAAGGCTGCACGTGCTGTAAATCAAAAAGCCACCGGGCTTCAGCAACTGGAGCACAGCGCGCATGATGGTAAACTGCTCGTTAGGCATTCGGCTGAAATCTTCAAGTCGAAGTCGCCATCGCACGTCAATCCGGCGACGTATCACTCCCGTGTTGGTGCAAGGCGCATCGACAAGAATCCGATCAAATGGCGCGCTGAAAGCAATTTCTTTTGGAAGACCATCGTGTATCCAATCTTGGCAGATTGGGCGAACAATCGTCGCGCCGAGCCGGGAGACATTATCCCTTAGGATTTGAAGTCGCTCAGGGTCGCGATCGCAGGCGATGATCGTCCCGCGATTTTGCATGAGCTGAGCCAGGTAGCTAGTTTTCCCGCCGGGTGCTGCGCACGCGTCGAGGATTTTTTCTCCTGGCTTCGGATCGAGAAGCTGACAGGCGAGCATTGTGCTGGGATCCTGAATGTAGCAATGACCCGACTCGGGAGCCGCCGCTGACAAAGCGTTAAACTCCACAAAGTCCGGATTATCCGGCAGCGGTCGGGAGTCCGGATAGCGTTGCAGAAAAGTTTTGGGACCGATCTTTAGCCGATTAATCCGGCCATAGATCGGTGCAGCACGATTGTTCCATTTGCATAGCTCTTGGGTGTGCTCGGCGCCAAAGTGCTGTTGCCAGCGTTCGACGAGAAATTGCGGATGAGACGTTCGAACAAACAACGGTTGCACATCAGCCCGTGCAATTAGCTCGCTTCGCTGCCGCGTTGCGGCGCGGAGCACGCCGTTAACAATCGGCCGCTGCTTCCGCGGCACGAGGGCGACGGTCTCATGAACCGCTGCGTGCTCAGGCGTTTCCAGCAAAAAAAGTTGATACAGGCCGAGTCGCAGAACGTCTCGGAGAGTGCTCTCGACGTGCGAACCGCGCACGCAGCCGATCCAAAAATCGAGCAGGGTTAAATTGCGCAGGACGCCGTAGAACAGTTCCAAGGCAAACGCGCGATCGGAAGAAGTCAGCTCGGCCTTCCCAAGAATCCCCGAGATAACGGAATCGGCGAAGCGTTTTTCTTTTCGCCACAGCCGCAAGGCTGCCAGCGCCGTTTGGCGAGCAGAGCGCTGCGCCATGTCTAATGCGGCTTCACGCTTGCGCGTCCGACGGAATAATAATGGAAGCCGAATTGCCGCATCGTTTCTGGGTCCAGCAGATTTCGCCCGTCGAAGACGATCGGCGTCCGCATTTTCTCTTTCAATTCCGCAAGGTCCACGTTCGCAAATTCATTCCAGTCCGTGGCGATGATCAGCGCTTCGGCATCAGTGATCGCTTCGAGAGCGGATGAGGCGAATTCCGCATCGGCGATTGCTTTGATCGCACGGGCTTTTTGCATTCCCTTCGGATCGTAGGCTACGACGCGCGCGCCTTCGCGCAGCAGTTGTTCTACCAGCTCAATCGCAACTGATGAGCGCACGTCGTCAGTGTCCGGCTTAAACGTGAGGCCCCAAACCGCGATTCGTTTTTCGCGCAACACCCAGAGCGTCTCGCGGATCCTCTTCAGGAAACGCGCCTTTTGACCGTCGTTAATGCGTTGCACTTCCCTGAGGAGATTAAATGGAGTTGCAAGCTGGTCACTGATCGCGATAAACGCCGCGATATCTTTTGGAAAACAAGAGCCGCCGTACCCGATTCCAGCGTTCAGGAAATCGCGCCCGATACGGTGATCCATCCCGATTCCGTTCGCGACCTTTTCGACATCGGCCCCGCTCGATTCGCAGATCGCTGATACCGCGTTGATGTACGAAATTTTCAGCGCCAGAAATGAATTGGCGCAATGCTTAATAAGCTCGGCACTGCTAATGTCCGTCACCAGGATCGGCGCCATGAACGGCTCATACACTTTTTTCATCAGATCGATGGCGTGTTCGCTTTGCGCTCCGATGACAATCCGGTCCGGATGCATCAGGTCGGCTACTGCACAGCCTTCGCGCAAAAATTCTGGATTGCTGACCACGTCAAATTTTGCGCCGTGACGGTTGTATCGTTTGATGGATTCGGCGACCTTTTCTCCCGTTTTTACGGGTACCGTGCTCTTGTCAACGATCACTCGATAATCGGTCAACACGCCCGCAATTTCCCGGGCAACTTTCTCCACAAAACTGAGATCGACGTCTCCAGCTGGCAGCGGCGGGGTGGGGACGGCGATGAAGATGATCTGCGAGTTCTCGACGGCCTCCTGAATGCTGCCGGTGAAACGCAGCCGGCGTGCCGACACGTTGCGGTGAATGATTTCTTCGAGTCCCGGTTCATAGATCGGTACCTCGCCGCCTTGTAGCCGTTTCACTTTTTCGGCGTCATTATCGACGCAGATCACATGATGGCCGACATCGGCGAAACACGCGCCCGTCACCAGACCGACGTATCCGGAACCGATAATTGAAATCTCCATGAGTCAACAACGTTGCGGGTGAATGAGCCGCAACACAAGTGGCGGAATGCGACCAGCCGTCCTGGCTTTTATTCGCGCACCGTGGGTCAGTTGCCCTGCGAGCCAGGATCGAAGTTCAAATCAAAACCAAATTTCGGGAACGCTTTGAGGGTGACCGTGAACAGGAGACCATATTCTTTTACTCCTGAATTATCGCGTATTACTCCACCAAAGGACGCCACCCAGCTCGTTAGGTCCCTGTATATTGCATAACGTTGTTCCTGGAGCGTATCGGTGGCTCCTTCATACTGCTCCTGGATCGCCACGCCCCAGTTGTCGTTAACGCGGAGATAGCCGCCGACAACAAACAGGCTGCTATTCTGGAAGAACGGGTTTCCATTCAAGTACCGGTGCCCGAAGTTCACCTGCAAGTTCGCCAGCGGTTGCACCGTCGCTATAGTATCGACTTCCGTGAAACCTTTCGCGAAAGCCGGCACCTGAGAGTTCACCGAAAAGGACATCCATGGCAGCGGGTTAAACTTGAGGTTGTTGAACAAGTTGGAGTAGTCCGTGCGATCGTACGGATTCTCGAAATTCACATCGACAAACGTATCCAGTTCAAGCCATGTCGTTGTTGAATCGTCCCGCCGAGTTTCCAAACGGTTGCGGACGCCCACGCGCCACACCGTCCAATCGTCGATCGAATCGATTGGAGTGAACTGTGGAAAATCGATTGCCCGAAGCTGCGTCGATGGTTCAAACCGATCGAATTGCAAAATCGACAATGGATTAGGTCCGTCTTCTTTCACGTAGGAAAAGTCGGTGAACGGCTGGATCACATGCATCAGTCCGTCTAACCCAAACGTGCGGCTTTGCACATTCTCCCATGCGCGGGAGATCTTGAACGATGCTTCTGCGCCCGTATCGAAGACGCTGCGAAAAGTATCGCCGTCGAACTTGATGGGGTTGGCCGTCGTTGGCGGCGGCAAAATAAAGTCGGGCACCAGCGGATTTGTCGGCGGCACAAATACTGTCGATCCGAGGTCCCAAGTCTTGCCGTAATAAGTGCCGCGGTATCCGACCCGCGGCACGATCGATAGCCACCCAAAATACGTATTCGGAAAACTCAGTTGATGAAAAGTATCGAAACGGTCGGTGCCATAATTCTTCACGCCTGAGTCCTCGGGGAATTGTAGCCGCAAATTCGCAAAGCCAGTCTCGCCTTCATAAAATATCGGCCCACCAAAAAGTGCGTGGCGTTTGATGTCCAACACCACTTCCGGCTGCCGTTCCGTGGTGGTGAAGAAATCGTTTGCCTGAAAACGCTCGATGCCGGTGAGAGTGAAAACCGGATTTGTTTTTGCTACTGCCACCACATTGTCTGGAACAGGATCGATCCGAAACTCTCCTTGGAAGAAATCCTGCATCACATATTGGTCACTCAGCTTGGTAATGTTGGCGATGCCGTAGATCGAATCGGTGAACTCCGTGTGGTCTTCGAGGCTAAGCCGGTATCGCGATTCAGGCACGCCCGCGCGCGGTATGGCCGTTTGATTGATGTCGGGGTTTTGGTCGTTAATGTAAAATGTTTTTAATCTCGCCAAACTGCTCTGGTTTTTCCCGTATTCGATAGTGGGCTCGAACCCGATGGCTGGCCCCCGGCGACCAAAATAATCCAGCCGGAGCCGCGCTTGAATGTCGTCTGTGATCGGGAAGGTCACCTGAGTAAGAAGCGACGGGCCCCACGTGCTGTAGTACGCCGGGGAAATGGTAAAGCTAAACGCGTTGTCCAGCGATTGATATAGATACGGCCACCAAAACACCGGCACTTTCCCGACGTACGCCGTCACGTTGAGAAAAATCACCCGGTCATGCTCGTAAACACGGATCTTTCGCGCGCGTAGATGGAAATCGGGTTTCGACGAATCGTGGGTGGTGAAGTAGCCGCCTCGGATGAGATAAGCATTATCGCCTTCGATTGAGGTGACATCATGACCGGCCAGAAAATAAGGTTCTGACTCCGTTCGTCCGCTGATCGCGCGGATCTTTTTTGTTTCTGTATTGTAAATTCCGCTCTCAGCGGTGTAGAGGCTCGTATCGCGGTAAATCCGGACGTTCCCTCTCAACTCCACGTCATGCGTGGAGGAGTTGTATTGCGCGTAGTCAGCGTAAATATCCGTGTTGCCGATATGAATCGCCACATTATCACGGGCCGTTGCCAGCCCATTTTCGTACGTGGTTTGCCCAGTTGACGTGATTTCAATTGGGGCATTCTCCGGAGTTTTAAGTTCTCCGTGGATCAAACCGGCACTCGCAAATAGACCGGCGAGCAACAAAACCAGCGACCGCATGGCGACGCCAAACGTACCGCAGCAAACTCCCCCTGCAAAGCCAAAACCGCTTGTAATGGGGGAAAATACTGCTGTCTGGCAACGTCTGGAGGCTTGCTTTCCATCCGAGTTTTTAATTAAATGCCGATGTGCCTGCGCAAAGCGAAGCCTTCGCATTCGCTACTACGCATTGGAGCGTGGTGCTGGAGGCGCAGGGCGATTCACCAGCAGCAAAGGAAGCGCTCGAAAAGCTTTGTCGCACGTATTGGCGCCCCATCTATGGTTTCGTGCGGCGACAAGGTATCGGGCCGGAGGAAGCGGAAGATCTCACGCAAGGATTCTTCGCCCTGTTCCTGGAGCGCAGAGACCTGAGCTCTGTCCGTAAAGAAAAGGGGCGACTCCGTTCCTATCTGCTTGCGTCGGTCAAAAATTTTCTGGCTGACGAACGGCGCCGCGCCATGGCGATTAAACGCGGAAAAGGTGAGCGGCTCATTCCGTTGGAAGAACTGTCTGCTGATGAGCGGGTGAATATGGAACTAGCAGACCCGCTCACTGCCGAAATGATTTACGAACGCCGCTGGGCTTCCACGGTCTTGGAGCGCGCGCTCGGCCGATTACAGGATGAATACGCGGGCACACGTAACGCCGCACTGTTTGATTCGCTCACGCAATTGCTGCCGGACGAACCAGGAGCGCCATCGCGGGCCGAGATTGCCGCCCAGTTTGGCATGACAGAAAATGCCGTGACGCAGGCTTTTCACCGGTTTCGGCAGCGCTATCAATCGTTATTGCGTCAGGAAATCGCGCACACGGTTGCTACGCCAGGAGATATTGAAGACGAACTGCGTCATCTGATTGCTGTGGTCCGGGCGTAATGTGCGACTGAATTTTACGCAGTACATCAGTGAACGCGATGCGACTCCGGCGATGATTAGAGTAACCAGAATTTGTCGAAAGTGCGGCGCAAAAATCTTGTCCGATGCTCCGAAAGGGCTTTGCACCGGCTGCATGCTCGAAACAGCGCTCGGGATCCTCCCAGATGCAGCTGTAGCCGGAGTCGGCGACTCCGGCATCCTAGAGGAGTTTGCATGCGATAATGGGAAGGGTACTTCGGGCGAAAAAGGGACCGCGCGCGCCGGAACGATGTTGGGAGAGTTCGGCGACTACGAGTTGTTGGAGGAGATTGGACGCGGCGGTCAGGGCGTGGTGTTTCGCGCGCGACAAAAAAGTCTTAACCGCACAGTCGCTTTAAAAGTCATTGGCCTTGGCCAGTGGGCCACCGAAGCGCATCTCAAGCGCTTTCGTCGCGAAGCCGAAGCAGCCGCGAGCTTAGATCATCCTTGCATTGTACCAATCCATGAGGTCGGCGAGCGTGATGGCTCCTGCTATTTCAGCATGAAATTCATCGAAGGCGGCCAACTCGATGAAGTAGGCAGGCAGACGCCGATGTCGATTCGCCAAGCGGCGGAATTGATCGCAAAGGTGGCGCGCACTGTTCATTACGCCCACGAACACGGCATCCTTCATCGCGACATCAAACCGGGAAATATCCTGCTGGATAAAAAAGGCGAACCGCATCTGACCGACTTTGGCCTGGCGCGGTTGGTCGAGACAGAGAGCACAGTCACGCGCACGCTCGAAGTGCTCGGCACGCCCAGTTACATGGCGCCGGAACAAGCAGGTGGAAAGAATAACCAGCTGACCAACGCGACAGATGTCTATGGACTGGGTGCGGTGCTCTACCAATTGCTCACGGGCCATCCGCCTTTTGCCGGTGGGACCACCTACGAAACTATCCGCTTGCTGTTGCAAACCGAGCCTCGTCAACCGCGTCTGTGGAATCCGAAAGTAGATCGCGACCTCAGCACAATTTGTCTCAAGTGCCTCGAAAAAGATCCCAAGCGTCGTTACTCGTCGGCTCTCGCGCTGGCCGAAGATCTAGAACGCTGGTTGCGTCACGAACCGATTCGGGCCCGACACTCTGGGCTCTTCACCCGCGGAAAGAAATGGGTGCGACGAAATCCAACGACTGCGCTGCTGTTTGGGTTATCACTCGCCTTTGCAGCAACTGTGGGCGTGATGATTTGGAAGAGCCGACCGGAGCCGCCACCTCCAGCTGGAGTCGCGGTGTTGCCTTTCGTCAACATGAGCGCAGAGAAAGAGAACGAGTATCTGGGCGACGGGCTGACCGAAGATTTATGCACCGCTTTGTCCCAGATCAAAGGGTTACGAGTGCCGGCGCGCACATCTGTCTTCGTCTTCAAGGGAAAGACGGAAGACATTCGCAAGATCGGCAAACAACTAAATGTATCGACGGTGCTTGAGGGCAGCGTGAGCAAGGCTGGCAACAAAATTCGCATCAGCGCCCAACTGAACAACGTGGCCGACGGCTATCATTTGTGGGCAGAAACCTATGATCGGTACATGACCGACATTCTTGAGATTCGGCGCGACATCTCCAGAAAGGTCGCCGATGCACTCAAAGTGCAGCTCGGCGTCAAGGAAACGCACTTTCTGGCGAAAAATCCCAGCGAGAACTCAGAAGCGTACGAGACCTATTTGTTAGGCCGGTTCGAGTTCAACAAGTTTACCGAAGGTGGCTTGACCAAAAGCCTCGCCGTTTTCCAACAAGCGATCGCCTTGGATCCAAAGTTCGCGCTCGCCTACGCGAGTTTAGCGGAAGCCTACAACATGATTGGTTATTGGGGATACCTTGCGCCCAAGGACGCCTTTCCCGAAGCAAAGAAAGCAGCCCAGAAGGCGCTCGAACTTGATCCCGATCTGGCCGAAGCCCATGCCGCACTCGCCTACGTGGAATTTCAATACGAATGGAAATTTAAGGAAGCCGAGGCGGAATTCAAAGAAGCGATTCGACTCAATCCAAATTCTGTGAGTGCGCGTCTCCGGTACTTCGAATATCTTTTCGACTTTCAACGCACCCAGGAGGGTCACGGGCAACTTGAACGAACACGAGAGCTAGATCCTCTCTCCATTGAGATCAGCTTCCTTTTCGCGGCCGAGGCATTCTTCGCACGCGATTTCGACCGTGCCATAGACCAGCTCCAGAAAACGATCTCGATGGATCCAAATAATGACTGGGCCTATCACCTTTTGGGCGCGGTATTCTATCAAAAGAAGATGCCAGCTCAGACTTTTACCGCGCACGAAAAGTCCAATAGCTTGGAAGGCATATTTAGCGATGCGGAAATGGCCGAGATGAGAAAGGCCTACGAAACTGCAGGCCTATCAGCATATTTCCGAAAAGAAAACGAACTGCGGCAAAAACGCCTCGCAGAGGGAAAATATCAATCACCATTAAAAATTGCCTTGAACTATGCGTTCGCGGGCGATGACTCAGAAACGCTGGACTGGCTCGAACGCGCGGTTGACGAGCACACTCCCTGGCTGCCAGAATTGAAACTCGACCCTACGTGGGATTCCGTTCGCTCGCAACCTCGCTTCGTAGCGCTGCTGAAAAAGATCGGCTTGGAAAAATAAGATATTGGCTCCATCTCTGTTACAGAAGGTAACGAAGGAAGCGAAGATTTTAATTTGGGCTCGCAAACCCACTTTTTTCGTCTTCTTCTGTTCGTCTTTCTCCTAGAGCGAAACTTCGTTGTCCTCGGTTTCTTCTGGTCGATTTGCTCCGGGCAGAATCATTCGAGAGATGCCGTCTTTGAGAACCGGCTCATGAAAATTGATGAGCAACCCGACTGGAATATCCAGCAATTTCATGTAGCTGAAGAGCTGCGCTTTGCTGGACGGATGTAGTATTTCGACTGCTTTTAGCTCGACGAGCAAGCATTCGTCAACGAGAAGGTCAAAACGCAGCGGCTCATCGAAGACAAGGCCCTTATATTCCACGCGAACTAATTCTTGTGTCGTTGCTGGAACCGAGCGCAGTTCCAACTCGTGCAAGAGGCATCGCTGGTAGATCGACTCGATAAGTCCAGGGCCTTTGTGTCGGTGAACTTCTATAGCCGCCCCGATCACTTCGCGGCTAAGCTTGTCCGCCTTCACATAAAGTGGATGCATCGGAGAAGATTCTAAACAGAAGACAACAAAGGAAGCAAAGGCTTTGTCCTCCGCCGCTGCGAAAACCTTCGTTCTCTTCGTTCCCTTCTGTAAAAAATCCAAACAGTATCCGCAAGAATCTTCGCTGCCTTCGTTTCCCTCTGTAAAAAAGTCTAAAGTTTCCGCGTAAGCGATCCAAAAATTTTACGCAGTACATCAGTGACGGCCAGAAGTGAGTTCTCAAGGAACGAGAAACCAACCAAGGCCAAACAACACAAGGATATTAAGCTTATGAACAAACCAAGAATCAAACAACGACTGCGCAGAGGTTTCTTTGCGCTCGCAATTGTCGGCGCCTTATTGACGTTGCCTAACGCTCAAGCCCAACCGACACCGGCAAGCGGAAGTACTACCGACTGTGAACACGTCATTAGTGTGCGAACAGTCGGTCCAAACACGATTATCACCTCGAGCATTACTACATGCTTTCACGGCACTTTCGAGGGAACATGGGTTGGCACTGAGCGCGATGTGATCCATCCTAACGGGACTCTTACGGGCCAAGCCAGCGGCGTCTTTAGCGGAACAGTTAATGGACTGTCCGGCACCTGCGTCTTCAGTTTAGAGGTCAGCATTACACGTAACGGCGACGTGACGCATTGGGTGGTGGACCAGGGGACTGGTGACCTGGCCGCTTTGCACGGGCAGGGAACCACTCAGGAGGTTAGTGAAAATGGCCCTGGATGCCCGGTAAGCGGTTTTGACTGCACCGACTGCCCACCCGCGACAGGTCCGTGCGATGACTCGTTTGTCCTTAATTACACCGGGCAGATCGACTTCGCTCCCTAAGCCCACTAGCTAGCGGGCCGCAATTCGCAATCAGCCGTCACGCTTTCACGAGCGTGGCGGCTTTTTGCTAAAGAAGCGCACCGCTCCGGTCGCCGAATCCTTTCTAAACAGAAGATAACAAAGGAAACAAAGGTCTTGTCTTCCGCCGCTGCAAAAATTTTCGTTCTCTTCGTTGCCTTCTGTAAAAAATCCCAACTTTCCGTGTAAGGGATCCAAAAATTTTACGCTGTACATTAGTGAAAGGCCAAAACAACAAAAGAAAACCTACTATGAAAAATGAAACTCAACTAAGAAACGCAATTGCATCGCTCAGAACCAAACTCGGTTTCGTCACAAGAAAAAGCACGCTCGTTATTAGCACACTGGTGCTCTTGGTTACCACTGTCTGGGCTGAGGCCTCGGGCACCTGGAGTCCGACCGCCAGCATGAGTATCGGCCGCTTCATATTCACGGCGACGTTGCTTCAGAACGGCAAGGTGCTGGTGGCTGGCGGCGATACGCCGGGCGAAATCATCACCAACACAGCCGAACTCTACGACCCAACCACCGGTACGTTCACGCCTACCGGGAGCATGCACCAGGCCCGCGTCGGCTTTTCGGCTACTCTGTTGCAGAACGGCAAGGTGCTGGTCGAAGGCGGCGCCAGTAATACTGTGGGCGCCCTGAACACGGCCGAGCTCTACGACTCGGCCACCGGCACGTGGTCCACAACCGGCAAAATGAAAGTGGGCCGCCAGCAGCACTCGGCCGTCCTTCTGGCGGACGGGCGCGTGTTAGTCACCGGTGGTAACATCGACCGCACACCGTGCTCGGACGTCTGCGCCACCACCATTGCCGAGTCGGAGATATATAATCCATCGACCGGCACGTGGACAACGGTGGGCGAGATGACAATCCCGCGGTCGTTCTTCACCACTGACCTGCTGCCGACCGGTAAAGCCATGGCCGTGGGCGGTCGCATCCATACCGGGCCCGATTACTTCGACTACCACGCCATCGCCTGGGC
>Ga0126383_10000163_pt1 | contig 33007 bp, 27 predicted proteins | sample PanSoiMetPlot_35_FD_96882 | JGI IMG/M metagenome (GOLD analysis project Ga0126383, IMG submission 96882) | Tropical forest soil microbial communities from Panama - MetaG Plot_35 | ecosystem: Environmental > Terrestrial > Soil > Tropical forest > Bulk soil | place: Panama | collected 2016-02-17 | reverse complement strand
CGCTCACCATCCGCGGCGGAGCCAACGATCAACGCTTACCGCAGCTTCACCGAGACGATTCATGGGCTCTTCGAGGTCCGGAAGCTGGGAAAGGGCTCGGTGCGCTTGCGAGACCTCTACACGGGGAAGGACTACAACGTCACTGAGCGGCGACAGCTCCCCGGACTGGAGAAGGGCGACATCCTCGAGGCTCGCCTGATTCCGTTCGGCGAGCACCTTCTTTTCTCCGGGGCCTTCTGCTACCACCCCAAGGCGGCCAGCATGGCGATCCGCAAGGAGATCAAGCGGCGAAAGAAGGAAGAGCCCGAGAAATCGGTCAAGGACCTGGCCTGGGAGTGCGCCAGGATGGCTCTGAAGGTGGATCGCTATCGGCAGATCGCCGTCGACAAGATCTACGATTTCAAGAACAAGAAAATCTGAGCCGAATCGGCACCGTGAGCGCCATTTCCCGCATCAGGCCTTCTTCTTTCCCTTCTCGGGTATGAAGGCCTTGAGTTCTTTCTCGTAGGCTTCGAGATCGCCGTTTTCGCGGAAGTCCGCAATCGAGATGTAAGACTCGACCCCGCAGGTGCGGCAACCCTTTCCCATCAGTCGATCGTGCGGCTTGTCGCAGCGATACCACTCGTGCTGAAGATGCGGCCCCAGGGCCTTGGCGAAATCTTGAGCGGTCTTGACGATCGTCGTGGTTGGCATGGCGGAGCTTTACTTCGGAAGACGCGACAGGGCAACGCGGAGAAGCTTCTTGCGAAGGCAACAAAGCGACGGCCAAACGCTATGCTCGATGAACGGTCATTAGATTCGTGTTTCCTGGGATGTTCAAGGGAACGCCGGCGACGACCACCACTGGACTTCCGATTTTGCACAGGCGGTGCTCGCGGCAGATCCGCCTCATCTGTTGGAGCATCGCATCCGTCGAGTGCAGGCGCTCAACGAGCAGCGCGCGGACGCCCCAGTACAGCGCCATTCGCCGAACGACTTCCGGGTTGGGGGTGAGGGCGATGATTTTCACCGGCGGCCTAAACTCCGAAATCAAACACGCGGTATAGCCGCTCTCCGTGTACGCGACGATGATCCCGATCTTCAGGCGGGAAGCGGCGGTCACAGCCGCCGCGGCAACCGAAGTTGAGATTTCGCGGGACTGCTCCAAGGGTAGAGGAGGCTGAGCTCCTCGCTTTTCGGTTTCGGCAACGATGCTCGCCATAGTCCGTGCGGACTCGACCGGAAATCGGCCCACCGCGGTTTCGGCCGAGAGCATGACTGCGTCTGCCCCATCGAGAATTGCGTTGGCGACATCGGAGACCTCGGCGCGCGTCGGCCGTGAGTTGGTAACCATGCTCTCCAGCATTTCGGTGGCGACGATGGCGATCCGTCCAGCGCGATTGGCCATTTTGACGGCTTGTTTCTGAACCAGCGGCAGCCGTTCCAGCGGCATCTCCACGCCCAGATCTCCGCGGGCGATCATCACGCCATCGGCCGCTTCGGCGATCTCCCTCAGGCGGGTCACCGCCTCGGGTTTTTCAATCTTCGCGATCAACGGTGTCTTCAACCGGGACACGTAGGGGCGCGCCCGCTCTACGTCCTCGGCTCTTCGTACGAATGAGAGCGCGACGAAATCGACGCCGATGCGCTGGCCGAAGGCAAGGTCCTCCCTATCTTTCCGGGTCAGGGTCGAAATCAACAGCTGCGTGTCCGGGAGATTGATGCCCTTTTGATCCTTGATCACTCCGCCTGAAATTACGCGCGCTGTCACGTCAGAGCCGCGCACGTCCTCAACCTGCAGTCGCACCCTACCATCGTCGATGAGGATGGTTTCGCCCGGTTTCACGTTCCCTGGCAGCGCCTTGTTGGGTGTGGGAATCGTCGAGTCTCTGCCAAGCACCGGTCGCGAAGTCACGACGACCCGCTGCCCGGTGCGCACCATCAGTTGACCATCCGCGAATTGGCCCACTCGGAGCTTGGGACCCTGTATGTCCTGCAGAAGCGCGACCGGCCGGTCGAGCTTCTTCGCCATTGCTCTGACCAGCTCGAGCCGTTTCTGATGCTCGCGTTGCGTCCCATGAGAAAAATTCAGCCTAGCGACATCCATGCCCGCGCGGATCAAGCCCGCGATCACCCTCGGAGATTCGCTGGCCGGCCCCAGCGTGCAAATGATCTTTGCCTTTCGCATGCCGACTCGCACTCTCGTCTGCGCGCGTCTTGACAGAATCTAGCCTGCGGCACTACGAAGTCGCGACCGCAAAGACGCACCATCCTTTCAGCTGGAGCGTTGATGAAGCCTGAAGAGCAGTTGCAGGCGCAGATTCAGACGGCATCGGCACCGACGGATACTGTGCGGGACCAGGATAAGATCATGCTGGTCCTCGCGTACTTAGGCGTGCTCGCGCTGATTCCGCTCCTGACCGTGAAGGATTCGGCATTCGTGCGCTGGCACGCGAAAAACGGGTTGACGCTCGCAGTTGCCGGCCTGCTGATCATCGTCCTGTTCAACTTCTTGCCGGTGCTGGGCTGCTTTCTCATGCCTCTGGAGGCCATTGCGCTCATCGCGCTCACGGTAATCGCCATCACCAAGGCGCTGCGCGGAGAGCGATGGCGCATCCCGGTGGTGACGGACGTCTCCGAAAGATTCTAAGTCTTGAACTCGGAAAGCCCGACTTCCCAGGGAGGGGGGGTCGGGCTTTCCCACTTTCCCGTGGGAGCGGCGGATCACCGCTCCTCCATGTCCTCGTCCTCGACCTCCTCTTCGTCATCCTCGAGGTCGTCGTCTTCGAAATCCAGCTCGCCGTTCTCTTCGTCGGCATCCTCTTTCTTGGAATCGAGCTCCTCCTCGAGATCCTCGCTCTCCAGGCCCATGTTGACCGCGAACTTCTTGCCCAGGGCGGCCACCTGCGCCCTCATCTCGGTCAGAGCGGAGACGAAGTCTTCAGCGAGGGTCGCGGGCGCTCGCGCGTGGCATTGAGGACAGATCAGCTTCTCAGTGCCGTCGATCAAATCCTGGGCATCAATTTCGAAGCTGGTCTCACATTTCTGACAGGTGAAATCGATCGTCATACTCTGGCGCCAGATATAAAGCGGCTCACTCTCTGTCAATCGCTAGGAACATCTGAGCGTTAGCAAGGTTAACCACCTGCGAGCCACGGTCAACGTCACACCGAAAGATTGCTCGTTTGCTGCCGCCACTGTCACGTGGTTTTTGAAGTTCGCTTCTGCGATGCTCTCTGCGCATGGAAGGGCTCCAAGCGATGGACCTGCCCAAGACAATGCTCCACATTCTGCAGCAGCAGGTGGCCAAGCTCGGTGATCGCCCTGCCCTGTGGTCCAAGAACGGCGGCTCATACCAACCGATTTCATGGCGCGATTACGGCGAGCGTGTGAAGCGACTCGCGCTGGGTCTTCACCAGCTGGGGCTGTCAAGAGGCGGTGCGCTCACCATCTGGAGCTTTAACCGAGAGGAGTGGATTGTCGCCGAGTTCGCTGCGATGGCGATGGGGGGAGTGGCGGTGGGGCTGTACACCACCAGCAGCCCAGAGCAGATCCAATACGTGGCCTCTCACTGCGACTGCGAGCTGATGTTGGTCGAGAACGAGCGCTACCTCGACCGCATCGCACCGCTCTGGTCGAAGCTGCCGCGTCTGCGCCAAATCGTGGTGATGGACCCTCCCTCTCGGGCGCGACCGAACGTCATCACCTACCAGGAGGTGATGCGCCTGGGGCAGGAGGCAGACGAACGGGCCTATTGGGAGAGCATCGCTGCGCTCGAGCCATCGGGGCTGGCGACCCTCATCTACACCTCCGGCACCACGGGGAATCCCAAGGGCGTGATGATCAGCCATCGCAACCTCGTTTGGACGGCCCATCAGCTCAGCCAGTGCACCCCTTTTTCCAGCGACGACGTGGCCCTTTCGTACTTGCCGCTTTCGCACATCGCGGAGCAGATCTGCAGCATCCACGGTCCGGTCTTCAACGGGGTGCAGGTCTACTTTGCGGAATCGCTCGAGGCTCTTCCTCAAAACATACGCGAGGTTCGTCCGACCGCTTTCTTCGGCGTGCCTCGCGTGTGGGAGAAATTCAAGGCGCGAGCCGAGCAGGCCATTGCAAGTCTGTCGCCGCTTAGGCAGCGACTGCTCTCCTGGGCTCGCCGGATCACGCTCGAGCGCCACCATCGGGTGCTCGCGGGAGAGAGGGTGCCGATGCGGCTCGAGCTGCAATACCAGCTCGCCAGGAAAAGAATCCTTTCCAAGCTGAAAGAGCGGATCGGTTTCGACCGCACGCGCGTCTTTGCGACCGCGGCGGCTCCGATCGGCAAGGATGTGCTCGAATTCTTCGCCTCGCTGGACATGATCATCCGAGAGACCTATGGCCAATCCGAGGTGACCGGACCGACCTCGGTGAGCATCGAACACGCCACGCGGCTCGGTCTGCTCGGACGGCCAATGATCGGCGTCGAGGTCAAGATCGCCGACGATGGCGAAATCCTGGTGCGCGGCGAAAACGTGTGCTTGGGCTACTACAAGGATCCGGCCGCCACCGCGGAGCTGATCCAGGACGGTTGGCTGCATTCCGGCGACGTGGGCGAGCTGGATCCAGATGGATTCCTGCGCATCACCGGTCGAAAAAAAGAAATCATCGTTACCTCCGGCGGCAAAAAAACCGCGCCCTCGAACATCGAGTCGCTCCTTCGCGCCATCCCTCCCATCTCGAATGCGATGGTGATCGGTGAACGGCGAAACTATCTCGTCGCTCTGCTCGCGCTGGATCCGGAGAAAGCGCCGCCCTTCGCCCGCGGGCGTGGACTGCCTGATTCCGCAACCTCGCTCGGCGGCGATCCCCGCTTTCTGAAGTACCTCGATGAGCAAGTCGAGCAGCAGGTGAACAGCAAGTTGGCTCGCTTCGAGACGGTCAAGAGGTTTGCCGTGGTTCCTCAGGACTTCAGCGTTGAAGGCGGGGAGCTGACGCCGACGCTGAAGGTGCGGCGCGCCGCCGTGGAGCGGAAGTACGCAGCGCTGATCGAATCTCTTTACGCGTCGGACCCGACGGCAGCTCGCGCTACCGTCGCTTGATCGCTGCTGCTGGCGGCGCTAGCGCTTTTCCAAGGGAATGTAATCGCGGCGCTTGGGGCCAATGAAGATTTGGCGGGGACGCGCGATCTTCTGCTCGGGGTCTTCGACCATCTCCTCCCACTGCGTCACCCAACCGACGGTGCGGGGAATGGCGAAGAGGACCGGAAACATGTCCACCGGGAAACCCATCGCCTCGTAGATGATGCCTGAGTAGAAGTCGACGTTGGGATACAGCTTTCGGGTGACGAAATAATCATCCTGGAGGGCGATCCGCTCGAGCTCGAGCGCAATGTCGAGAAGAGGATTTTTGCCGGTGACCTCGAAAACCTCGTCGGCGGCACGCTTGATGATCTTCGCCCGCGGATCGTAGCTCTTGTACACGCGGTGGCCGAATCCCATCAGCTTGGTTCCCTCGTCGTCCTTCACTCGCTTGATGAACTCGGGAACCTTGGAGACGTGGCCGATTTCTCGCAGCATGCGCAGCACGGCCTCGTTCGCTCCGCCGTGGAGCGGTCCGTACAACGCCTCGATCCCCGCTGCCACCGCAGAAAACGGATCGACTTCCGAGGAGCCCACCAGGCGGGTGGCGGTGGTGCTGCAGTTTTGCTCGTGGTCCGCGTGAAGGATGAAGAGGATGTTCAGCGCGCGCTCGAGGACGGGGTTTACCTTGTAGTTGGCCTCGGCCATCTTCTTGACCATCGCCAAAAAGTTCCCGCAGTAGCTCAGGTCGTTGTTCGGATAAACGTAGGGCAGCCCGCAGCTGTGGCGATAGGAGAACGCAGCGATCGTCGGCATCTTCGCGATCATCCGGATCATTTGAATGCGGCGCTTGGTCTTGTTCTTGGTATCCCGCGCGTCGGGGTAGAAGCCAGAAAGGCCGGCGACGGTCGATGCCAGAATGGACATCGGGTGCGCGTCGTACCGAAATCCGTCCATGAACGTCTTGATGTTTTCGTGAACGTAGGTGTGGTGCGTCACCAGGTAGATGAACTCGTCGAGCTGCCGCTTGTTGGGCAGCTCACCATTCATCAGAAGATAGGCGACCTCCAAGTAGGACGATCGCTCGGCAAGTTGCTCGATGGGATACCCTCGATACTCGAGAATCCCCTTATCGCCATCGATGAACGTGATCTTGCTTCTGCAGTAAGCGGTGTTGAGGAAGGCTGGATCGTACCCCATCAAGCCGAAGTCATTCGGGCTGGTTTTGATTTGCCGGAGATCCATCGTCCGGATGCATCCATCCTCGATCTTCAGCTCGTAGGTCTTACCGGTGCGATTGTCGGTAATGCTCAGAGTGTCCTTAGGCATGGCTCGGGAATGTCAGTCGCATGGGTTCGTTTCAACAAAAAAGGATCGGCGGGATCTCCGCATCGTAGCTGAGGCCAGCGGCTCTCGCGAGCAGAGACGGGATCACCACGCGAAAATTGCTACCTTTTGCCCACGTAGACGTACGCCGTACCGAGCGTGAGGGGTCTGGCGTAGCATTCAGTGAAGGCGCCGGCGTCGCGCATCATCGACAAGAAGCGCTCACCGGACGGGAATGCCGCCGCCGTCCTCGGCAAGTACTCGTACGCAGCGCGTTCACCCGTCAGCAGCCCCCCGAGCCAGGGCATGATTCTCCGGCTGTAGAACCGGAACAGCGCGCCGAAGGCTCCGCGCGGTTGGCCAAACTCCAGCACCACCACCCGCCCGTCGCGCTTGGTGACGCGGGCCATCTCCCTGAGGCATCGCAGAGGTTCGTCGACATTTCGGATGCCAAAGGCGATCGCGGCAACATCGAAGGATTCGTCAGCGTACGGCAGCGAGGTCGCATCTGCAGCCTCGAACTGGACGTCCAATCCCGCTTTGCCCGCTTTTTGCGGCGCAAGCGCCAACATCTCGGCGCAAAAATCGGTGCCGATCACCTTGCCCGCCGCCCCAACGCATCGCTTGAACTCGAGCGCCAAATCGCCCGTGCCTGTCGCGCAATCCAGCACGCTTTGGCCCGAGTGGGCGCCGCTTTCGCGCACGGCAGTCCGCCTCCATGAGCGGTGGATACCGAGCGACAAGACCTCGTTGGCAAGGTCGTAGCGAGGGGCAATTTGCGCGAACATCTGCCGGACCTGTGCGCTCATCGCGACTATACCGAAGCCCTGGAAAGGGACGGAGCTCCAAGAAAACGTCCCACGGATTCTAGGACTTTGGGAAGCTTCTCCATCAGTGTCTGGAATTCATCCGGCGCGAGGGCTTGGGGGCCATCGCAGAGCGCCCGGTCCGGATCGGGATGGACTTCGAGCAACAGGCCGTCCGCTCCGCACGCGGCCGCTGCCAGCGACATTGGAATCACCAAGTCGCGGTTGCCGGTAGCATGGGAGGGATCGACGATCACCGGCAGGCGGTTGTGCAACTTCGCGTAGGCCACCGCGGACAAGTCGAGCGTGTTGCGCAGGGCCGTCTCAAACGTCCGGATTCCACGCTCGCAGAGAATCACTTGCTCATTGCCTCCGTCGAGGAGGTACTCGGCGGCGAGAAACCACTCCCGTACGGTGGAGCAGAAACCGCGCTTGAGGAGCACAGGTCGACGCAGGCGCGCCAGGGCGCGCAGGAGTGAGAAATTCTGCATGTTGCGCGCGCCCACCTGAAGCACGTCCACGCGCTCTAACATCCTGGGGATCTGCGAAGCGTCCATCACTTCGGCAATCACCGGCAGACCGTGCCTGCGCCCGGCTTCCGACAGGATGCGAATCCCCGGTTCGCCCATCCCTTGAAATGCATAGGGACTCGTTCTCGGCTTGAAGGCCCCCCCGCGCAGCATCAGCGCTCCCGCTCTTCGGACGGCGGAGGCCGCAAGCTCCATCTGCTCGGCGCCTTCGACTGCGCAGGGTCCGGCGATCACCACGAAGCCGGGTCCGCCGAACTCAATCCCCTTCACCGCGATCCGAGAGGTCTCCAAGCCGGCGCCTCGGCGGATCTTCCTCGGGCCGTTGTCCCATTCGCCTCGAGGAGGTGATCTCGGCGCAGTCGATTGGTCGGCCGGTTGGCGTCTCAAACCCGTCCCCAAGTTCACAGAGTTCAAGAAGTTTTGAACTCTGTGATGCATGTATAGCGCGGATGGCTTAGAAGACAACTGCAACTGCGGAGCGACGGCGGGGTTTGCGGCGGATGATTCAGTCGAGCTTTGCTGAAGGGCCGGCCTGGGTGGCGATGACGTCGCCGGCAGCCGACGTGATGCCGCTCGATGCTTACGCGGCCCTCGGGGACGCGGCGGTATTTTGGGAAAAGCCCCTGAGCGGCGAATCGCTCGCCGGTTTCGGCGCCGCCGACTGCAGAGAGGTTTCCCGAACCGGGCAGCCGTTCCAGATCATCGACGAGCTTGCTGAGCTTTTATGTCCCGGACGAATCACCTGGCTCGCCAACTCGGGTGCCCCCCGTCCGCCCGGGCCGTGGTTTGGCGGATTCGCGTTCGATCAACATCGGCGGTCCACTGCGCGCTGGAGCGGTTTCCCTGCAGCGAAATGGATTCTCCCCGAGCTTCTGATCTGGAGGCGCGGAGGGAGCTCCTTCGCAACGGCCTTCTGCAGTGCTTCTCGCGGCCTTAGGGAAGCGGACGCTGTCGTCCGGAATCGAGTCGCGGCCTTTCAAAAGAAATTGCCGCGGCGATTCCAAAGAGAGGACAATCGTCGCGGTCGCCTCGCCGCCACTTCGGACCGGAGCGCTTGGGACCGATTGATCCACGCAGCTCTGCGCTCGATCGACGAAGGGTCAATCACCAAGGTCGTGCTGGCGCGAAGCATCGCCGTCGAATCCGATCGACCGTTCGATTTACCCAGAATCCTCGCCTGGCTGTGCCGGAGCGTCCCCGGGTGCACGGTGTTTTCTATGCGCGGCAACGAAGGCGCAACCTTTCTCGGAGCAACCCCCGAGACGCTTTGCCGAGTCGACGGGCGGCTGCTCGAAACCGAAGCGATCGCCGGGTCAGCTCCCGAACCGGGCGAGCCGCCGCTGACGCCGACGGACAAGGAGGCGCGGGAGCACCGGGCGGTGATCGACGGCATCGAGCAAGCGCTGCAGCCCTTGTGCGAACGATTGCAGATCGACGCATCGCCCGGCGTGATGGGCCTGCCGCACTTGAGGCATCTTCGGACAGAAATTCGCGGACGGCTGCGCGCCGATGTCGCGCTATCGAAGATCGTCGCGGCATTGCATCCAACGCCGGCCGTCGGGGGAGCTCCGCGCGATCGCGCGCTGCGATTTATCGCCGAGCGCGAGAACCTCGACCGCGGTTGGTACGCCGGCCCGATCGGCTGGATCGGCGATGGCGCCGCAGAGCTCGCGGTAGCCATCCGTTCGGCGATTATCCGCGCAAGCGAAGCAAACCTGTTCGTGGGTGCCGGGGTCGTGGCCGGGTCGACCGCGGAGGGCGAGTGGCTGGAGACGGAAGCCAAGAGCCTCACGCTCCTTGAGGCAATCGGAGGCGGGATTGGCGTACGCTAACCTCAATCAACTTTGGGCGCATGCCCTCGTTGCCGAGCTGCAGGCGGGCGGCATCAGCGGCGCCGTGATTTGTCCCGGATCTCGTTCCGCGCCGCTCGCTCTGGCCTGCGCCGGCCAACCCGCGCTGAAGACGTGGTCTGTGCTCGATGAGCGCAGCGCGGCCTTCTTCGCGCTGGGAATGGCCAAGCAATCAGGATCGCCCGCGGTGGTGCTTGCGACTTCGGGGACTGCCGCAGCCAACTTCCTCCCCGCGGTAGTGGAAGCAGCGATGGCTCACGTTCCTTTGATCGCGATCACCGCCGATCGCCCGGTTGAGCTGCACGGCTGGGGCGCTCTCCAGACGATTCCTCAGCAGAACCTCTATGGGCAGTTTCCCCGGTGGTCGGTGGACCTCGGTCTGCCGGAAGCATCGCCGGCTGCCCTGGCCCACCTTCGCGCGACCGCCGCTCGGGCCGTGGCGACTGCGCGGCGATCTCCTCGGGGACCCGTTCACCTCAACGCGCCTTTCCGAGAGCCTCTCGCGCCGACATCCGTCGCCTCGCCGGTGCCGATGGAGAATCTGGACGCGATCATGGCGATGCCGGCCAAGCGTTTCATTCCGCCGCTGCAAGAGCCGCGTCCGGAAGCTCTCGACGCGCTGCGAAGGAGGCTGGAGGTCACCCCACGAGGTGTGATCGTCTGCGGACCGCGAGACCTGGATGAAGGGTTGCGCGGAGCAGTGATCGCCTTGGGTCGCGGCCTTGCTTACCCCGTTCTCGCGGAAGCAACCTCGCAGGTCCGATTTGGCGCAAATGGCACGGAGGTCCTCACGCACTACGACTTGTTCCTCCGGCATGGCGCATTCGCCGCCGCGCACCGGCCGCAGATCGTGCTCCGCTTCGGTGGACCGCTCATCTCGAAGGTCCTGCAGGCTTGGCTGGACGAAAGCGGCGGCGAGATTGTGTCGTTCGTCGATGAGGGATCGCCGATCGATCCTGCGCATTCAGCCGCAACCTTCATCGAGGGCTCTCCGGTCGCAGCATGCGACCGACTTTCAATCGCCCGAGTGAAAAATGGATTCGAGTGGCCGCGAAGTTTCCAGGCCGCCGAAAAGCGGGTCCGAGCGGCCCTCGAGGACGCGTTCGCCTCAGACCAGGCTCTGACGGAACCGCGCGCTTGCCGCGAAGTGATCGCCGCCGCACCGCCCGGCGGAACTTTGTTCGTTTCGAGCAGCATGCCGATTCGAGACGTGGATGCATTCGGTTCTGCCTCGACGATCCCAATCAGGATGCTGGCCAATCGCGGCACCAACGGCATCGACGGAACTCTCTCGACCGCGCTCGGCGTAGCCGCCAGCTCAAGCAGGCCAACATTGCTGCTCACTGGGGATCTCGCCCTGATCCACGACCTGGGCGGGCTGCTTACCGCCGCGCGACACAAGCTGTCCTTGACGATCGTCGTGATCAACAACAACGGCGGAGGAATCTTCTCCTTTCTTCCCATCGCCGGATTTCGCGAACACTTTGAGGCATTGTTCGCCACTCCGCACGATCTCCAGCTGTCGCGCCTGGCGGAGCTGTTCGGTGCTCGCTACTGCGCGCCAACCACCGCGAGCGAGCTGCGGGCGCTGCTAAAGACCTGCATCGAGGGTGGCTTGCACCTGTTGGAGGTCCGAACGGACCGCGAGGACAATCAAGCGCAGCATCGCGCGCTCTACGAGCGCGCCTGCGAAAGTCTAGGGAGCGGGCCTTGGGCATGAAGCTCGCGTACGGACGCTGGGGCAAGGGAAGCATGCCGCTCATGCTCATCCATGGGTTCACCGGCAGCCGCGCATCGTGGGACCACCTCCGTCCCCTGATGGGCTCGGAGGTGAGAGCGCTCGCCGTCGATTTGCCCGGCCACGGCGAATCCGAGCCGTGCAGCCTTTCGGGCGAGAAGGGCTTTGCTCAGACCGTCGCTGCGCTGCGGCGCGCGATGGACGAATTCGGCGCGGCTCCAATAAGCATTCTCGGCTATTCACAAGGCGCGCGCCTGGCCTTGGCGCTGGCGATCCAATCGCCGGACCGCGTGCGCCGCTTGATCCTGGAGAGCGGAACCGCCGGGCTGATCCGCAGCCGCGATCGAACGATGCGACGCGCCAGCGATGAAGCCTTGGCCAGGCAGATCGAGGTCGATGGGATTGCGTCGTTCGTCGAACGGTGGAAATCGCTTCCGCTCTTCGCGGGCGTGCGAAAGCTTCCGGCCGAGCTGGCAGAGTCCGTCAACGCAGGCCGGCTGGCGTGCTCGCCGCGGGGGTTGGCAAGCTCTCTGCGATCCGTCGGTCTTGGAATTCAGCCCAATTACTGGCCCATGCTGCCGGCGCTTCGCGTCCCCACCTTGCTCTTAACCGGCCGGCGCGATGCGAAGTTCACCGGGATCGCGCGTGCGATGGTGCGGGAGATTCCCATGGCTTGGTTGCGCAGTTTCGACAACGCGTGGCACGCCCCGCACCTGGAAGCGGCGTCGCTGTTCGCCAGCGAGGTGTTGTCGTTCGTCGGCGCCTCGTTGCTGGAGGCGCCGCTGTTCGATTCGGAGGCGACTGCATGAAGCCGGAGTGGAGGACTGCCAGAGAGTACCAGGACATTCGGTACCAGAAATGGGAAGGCATCGCGAAGATCACCATCAATCGGCCCGAGGTCCGCAACGCGTTTCGCCCCAAAACTCTGTTTGAGATGCGCGAGGCTTTCGAAGACGCGAGGGAGGATCCGGAGATCGGCGTCGTTATCCTCGCCGGGGAGGGTGAAAAGGCATTCTGCTCCGGCGGAGACCAGCGCATCAGGGGAAGCGAGGGGTATGTCGGCGCGGATGGCGTGCCTCGGCTGAACGTCCTCGATCTGCAGAAGCAGATTCGTTCCCTCCCGAAACCGGTGATTGCAATGGTCGCTGGCTACGCGATCGGCGGCGGCCACGTGCTGCACGTGGTCTGCGATCTCACCATCGCCGCGGACAATGCGCGCTTTGGGCAAACCGGACCGAAGGTAGGAAGCTTCGACGGCGGTTTCGGCGCGTCGTACCTCGCCTCGATCATCGGCCAGAAGAAGGCCCGCGAAATCTGGTATCTCTGCCGTCAATACGATGCCAAGCAGGCGCTGGAGATGGGCCTGGTGAACGCCGTCGTACCGTTGGCCGAGCTAGAGACGGAGACGATTCAGTGGTGCCGCGAGATACTCGAGAAGAGTCCGCTTGCGCTGCGGTTGCTCAAGTCCGGCTTCAATGCGGCGCTCGACGGGCAGGCGGGGGTGCAGGAGCTGGCGGGCAACGCCACCTTGCTGTTCTACATGACGCCCGAGGCGCAAGAGGGTCGCGACGCATTCATCGAAAGGCGAAGGCCGAACTTCAAAAAGTTCCCTCGACGACCGTGAGCCCTGCCACACATACCCTGCAGCATACGGCGCCTGCCCGCTTCGGCTTCGCGGTTTGGCTGCAGGCCATTCGACCCAAGACGCTCAGCGCCGGAGCAGTTCCCGTATTCATTGGCACCGGGCTCGCCTATGGGCGCGGCGCGGGGAAGTTGTTGCCCGCGCTCGCCGCGCTGTCCGGAGCGCTGCTCATCCAGATTGGGACCAATCTCGCGAACGACTACTACGACTTCAAACGCGGCGCGGACACATCGGAACGATTGGGGCCAGTTCGCGTCACCCAGAGCGGTCTGATCGCGCCGTCGACGGTGCTCGCGGGAGCGTCGCTGGCTTTCGCGGCGGCATTCATCGTCGGCCTTTACCTCGTCGCTGCCGGCGGCTGGCCGATCGCGGCGCTGGGCGTTCTCTCGCTGCTTTCAGGATTCGCGTATACCGGCGGGCCCGCTCCGCTGGCGTACCTTGGCCTCGGCGATCTCTTCGTTTTGCTGTTCTTCGGATTCGGCGCCGTGGGCGGGACGTACTTTGTCCAGGCGGGGAATCTGATCCCAGCGGTGGCGCTGGCGGCGGTTCCGGCCGGCGCTCTGGGCACCGCAATTCTCGTCGTCAACAACCTGCGCGACGAAGCGACCGACGCAAAAGCGGGCAAGCGCACTCTCGTCGTGCGGTGGGGAGCGCGCGCCGGCCAGATCGAATATTGCGTGATGCTCGCAACCGCGTTTGCCGCGCCGCTGGTGCTGTGGACCATGGGCATGGCGCGTGGATCGGTGCTTCTCTCCTGGCTGAGCGCTCCTCTGGTCCTGCCCCCGCTGTCCCGGGTGCTCAATCAAAAGGGTGCGGCGCTCAACCCAGCGCTCGGCGCGACCGCCCGCCTTCAGCTGGCGTTCGGCCTGCTCTTCGCAGCGGGCTTGTACTTGAGCGGAGGCGAGGGGCCATGAACCTTCGCGAGCTTCGACTTCGTCCCTTTCGCCTTACCATGCGTGCACCGCTGCAACGGGCCGGCAGTGCGCACCGCGACCGCAGCGGCGTGATGATCACGATTCTTGATGACGAAAGCCACCTGGGCCGCGGCGAAGCCACGCCTTTGGTGGAATTCGGTACAGAGGATTTGGCGGTGACCTCTTCCTTGCTGAACGATCTCGCCGGCAAGCTCTCCGGGCTGTCCCTTCCGGCGACGTGTCAGCACGTCGAGGGATTTATCAACAGCATTCCCGAGCTCAGCGGCGCGCCGGCGGCCCGCTGCGGGCTGGAGTCGGCGCTGCTGGATCTGGCCGCGCAGTCCGCCGGGCTTCCGCTCGCAAAATTCCTAAACGCTTCGGCGCGGGCGTTCGTTCCTGTCAGCGCGTTGCTGAGCGCGTCCCAACCGGAGCAACTGGCCAAAGAGGCCTCGGCCGCCGTGCGCCGGGGATTTCGCGTGATCAAGGTCAAGGTTGCAGGCCGAGCGCTGTCGGATGATGCCAAGCGGTTGCTCGCCGTCCGGCGCTCGGTGGGAGAAGATGTGAAGATCCGCATCGATGCGAACGGGGCATGGACGGAGGCCGAAGCAGCCACGGCGCTCCGCGGACTTTCGCCCTTGAAGCTGGAGTTGTGCGAGCAACCTGTTTCGGCCGCAAATCATGCAGCGCTGAGGCGGTTGAGGTGGCAGGTCCGCTGCCCAATCGCCGCCGACGAATCCGTCTCGCAGCCGGACGCCAAGGACATGCTTCTGGACGGCGAGGATGGGCCGGCGGCGGACGTAGTGGTGCTCAAGCCGATGGTGCTCGGCGGTCTTTTGCCCTCCCTGCGGCTGGCGCGCCGGGCGGAAGAGCTGGGCGTGGGCTACTACGTGACCAGCTCCCTCGACGGGGTTGTCGCTCGCGTCGGCGCCGCGCATCTGGCCGCCGCCGTCCCGAAGGCCGATTGGGCATCCGGACTCGCAGTCGGCGAGCTCTTCCAGTCCGACACTGGAGTCGATCCCTGCCCGCCCTGCCGGGGCGAGATCCACCTGCCGATGCAGCCCGGCCTGGGTTTGGCTGTGAGTTGGAGCAGAGCGTGAGGCTGCATTGCCCGGTTCACCACTGGGCCCGCGCGGCAGGGCGAAGAGCCGCGCTCAAATTCGATCGGCGTTGGTGGACGTATGGGGAGCTCGATCGAGAGGTTGGGCGGTGGGCCGCGCTTCTGCGCTCAAGGGAGATCGGGGACGCCTCGCGAGTCGTGCTTCTGACGGGGAACTGTCCCGAGTTTGTTTTTTTGGCACACGCGGTTGCGCGCATCGGAGCGGCGCTTGCCCCGCTCAACGCTCGGTTGACCGCTGCAGAGTTGAAGCCCCTCGTTGAACGGCTTTCGCCTGCGCTCATTGTTGCGGAGGAACGGCTCCGCGATCGCATCCCAGGAGCGCTGTCGTTGGAAAGTCTGGCCGAGAGGGCCGCCGACGCGCGCGGCTGGGAAGTCTCCACGGGCCGCGATTTCCTCTCCGGGGACCGCCTCTTCGCGATCCTCTTCACTTCCGGAACCACTGGAACGCCCAAAGGGGTAGAGCTGACGCTGGGAAATTTCGCCGCCAGCGCGCGAGCGTCGGCGGAGAACCTCGGCGGTGGCGCCGATCAGCGCTGGCTCGCATGTTTGCCTTTCTTCCACGTGGGAGGATTGGCAATGCTCAACCGGGCCGCTTGGTACGGAGCAGCGCTCGTGGTCCATTCGCGGTTCGAGCCAGACGCCGTGATCGCCTCCATGCGCGCGGATGAAATCACTCACCTCAGCCTGGTGGAGAATGCGCTCGAGCAAACGCTGAGCGCCGCCGCGCAGAAGCGGTTCCCCCCAACGCTGCGGGCGGTCCTGATCGGCGGCGGACCGGTTTCTGCGGGCGTGCTCCAGCGCGCGCGAGAGGCGGGACTGCCAGCTCTGCAGACATACGGCTTGACCGAGGCAACCTCGCAGGTAACCACGGAACGAATTGGCCAGGCGGATGGTGAAACAGCAGGACGTCCTCTGCAAGGCGTGAGCGTTCAACTTGCCGATCGCACTGGGATAGTGCGTGCCCCCGGGCAAGTCGGCGGGATCGTAGTGAGAGGTCCCACCGTGATGCGCGGCTACTGGTCGGATGCCGACAGCACTGCGCTGGCGTTGCGAGGTGGATGGCTGCACACCGGCGACGTGGGCGCGCTCGATGAACGCGGGCGGTTGACCGTCCTCGCGCGGCGAACCGACTTGATCATCAGCGGCGGCGAGAACGTTTATCCCGCCGAAGTCGAACGTGTGCTCGCTGAGCATCCGAACGTTGCCGACATTGCGGTCGTCTCCCGCGGTGATTCGCGGTGGGGACAAGTGCCGGTGGCCGCCGTCGTTCCTCGCGGGGAGCGACCGATGACTGCCGAGTTGGCACGATGGTCTCGGTCCAGGCTTGCTCCTTACAAAGTGCCGACGCGATGGCTCGTCTTCCAAGCGCTGCCGCGCAGCGCCACGGGAAAAATCGATCGACTGGCCGTGCGAGAAATGATCGAGCGCTTACTCGAAGAGGAAATCGCAACCGAGCCTTGATGCCACTGCGCGCCTTTACCTAGTATCCACTCACGACCAAAGGAGATGGCGATGGCGTCCCCGCCGGGCGAGAAAATCACTTTGAAAGCCGGAAAACTTTCGGTACCGGATCAGCCAATCATCCCTTTCATCGAGGGAGATGGAACCGGTCGCGATATTTGGCGCGCCTCACAAGAGGTGTTCGATGCGGCGGTTCAGAAGGCTTACGCCAACAAACGGAAGATCGCCTGGCATGAAGTCCTCGCCGGCGAAAAGGCGTTCAAGGCGGTCAACACCTGGCTGCCCGAGGCCACCGTTGAGGCCTTCAGCACTTATCTGGTCGGCATCAAGGGGCCGCTGACCACGCCGATCGGCGGCGGGATTCGGTCCCTCAACGTGGCGCTTCGGCAGATGCTCGACCTGTACGTTTGCCTTCGGCCCGTGCGCTACTTCAAAGGAGTTCCCTCCCCGGTCAGGGCACCCGAGAAGGTGAACATGGTCATCTTCCGCGAGAACACCGAAGACATCTATGCGGGAATCGAATTCGAGTCCGGCTCAGAGCGCGCGCGCACTCTGATCGGCCTGATCAAACAGCATTTCCCGAAGGACTACGAGAAAATCCGTTTCCCCGAAACGAGCGCGATCGGCGTCAAACCGGTTTCCAAGGATGGAACGGAGCGGCTCGTGCGCGCTGCGATCAACTACGCGCTTCAAAATCATCGCAAGAGCGTCTCCTTGGTGCACAAGGGCAACATCATGAAGTTCACCGAGGGGGCGTTCCGCAAGTGGGGTTACGAGCTGGCCGCTCGCGAGTTTAAAGACAAGGTCTACACCTGGGAGCAATGGGAAGCCACCAAGGCGAAGGCCGGCGAGGAGGCTGCGAACGCCGAGCAGAAGGGCGCGTTGGCGGCGGGAAGGGTGCTGATCAAGGATTCGATCGCCGACATCACGCTCCAGCAGGTGCTAACGCGGCCCGATGAATTCGACGTCATCGCCACGCTGAATCTGAACGGCGACTATCTGTCGGATGCCCTGGCTGCGCAGGTCGGCGGAATTGGAATCGCCCCGGGTGGAAATATCAACTACCTCACCGGGCACGCTATTTTCGAAGCGACCCACGGCACTGCGCCCAAGTACGCCGACCAGGACAAGGTCAACCCCGGCTCGGTGATCTTGTCCGGCGAGATGATGTTTCGGCACCTGGGCTGGGGGGAGGCGGCGGACTTGATCCTGAATGGGATGGAGCGCGCGATCGCGGCGAAGACGGTCACCTACGATTTCGCTCGATTGATGAAGCAGGAGGGACAGACCGGAGTGACCGAGGTGAAGTGCTCCGAGTTCGGTCGGGCGATCATCAAGCACATGCAATAGCAGAGAGGGAAGCATGATTCGGGAGAACCCCGCGGTCAGCGCCGCCGCGGCGATTATTGCTGCCGGCGTGGTCGTGGCAGGCTGCGGTAAAGGCGAGTCTCCGCCGCAGAAGCTGATTATCCTGCACACGAACGATCTCCACTCGTATTTGATGGGGCACGACCCGGAGGCGGATTACTCGCCGCTCGACGTCAACGACGACAGTACCATTGGAGGAATTGCGCGGCTCGCTGCCCAAGTTGCCAAGGAGCGGACTGCCGCAGGAATTACGCCCGTGCTGTTGCTCGACTCCGGCGACTTCATGATGGGCACTCCTTTCGAGGTGCTCGGCCTCTCCAAATCCGCCGAGCTGGTCGAGATGGGGTGGATGGGCTACGACGCGATAGACCTCGGCAATCACGAGTTCGACTGGTCGCCCCGCGGCTTGGCCGGAATCATCGCCGCGGCGCGGAGCAGCGGCTTCGGCGTCCCGCTGCTTGCCTCGAACATGATGTACGATCCGATTTCTCCCGACGACGATGACCTGCAGAGGCTCGAGTACGCCGGCGCCATTCAGCGAAAGACGATCAAAACGCTTTCGGACGGTTTGAGAGTCGGCATTTTCGGGCTGCTCGGAAAGAGCGCCGCTCTGGTGACACCGCAGGCGAAGCCGCTCACGTTTGCAGACCAAGCTGCTACGGCCCGAGCAATCGTCGACGAGCTTCGCAACACCGACAAGGTGGATCTGGTGATCTGCCTTTCGCACTCCGGCACGGATGAATCAGGGAAGGGCGAAGACGCAGATCTGGCGCAGGCGGTCGCGGGAATCGACATCATCATCAGCGGCCACACCCACGTCGCCCTCGCCACTCCAGTGCAGGTGAACAATACGCTCATCGTGCAGACGGGCGCTTACGGCACGTCTCTAGGCCGGATGGAGCTGCAGCTGAGCCACCCTCCGACCTCTGCGCTCTCCCTCACCAACTACAAACTGATTCCGATCGACGACACCATTGGTGGCGACGCCGCGACGCAGGCGCGAGTCGACGGGTACATCGCAGCCGTTGATGCGCTCCTTCCGGCGCCATTCAGCTACCGCAGGGTGATCGCCACCACGAGCTCCGATCTTCCGCGCCCGGTTTTCGCCGAATCCGGCCTAGGAGACCTCGTCGCCGATGCCTATCAAGCCATCGTCGGCATGATCGAAGGACCAGTTGATCTCGCCGTGGAGTCCTCCGGCAACATTCGCACCGACGTCCGAATGGGAAAGACCGGCAAGGAGTGGTTCGCGGACATTTTCCGCGTCTTGCCGCTGGGAATCGGCCCAGACACGCGGCCCGGTTATCCACTGGTGTCTTTTTACCTGAACGGGAAAGAGCTGAAGGCCGGAATGGAAGTCACCGCGGCGTCAATCGACGTCTTGCAGAGCAACGACTACTTCCTGCAGATCTCAGCCGGCGCGACGATGACCTACGCGTCGAGCGGCCCACCGTTCAATCGGGTGAGGAGCTTGACCTTGCCGGGCGGTCGAAACGTCGATTTTACAGACACGACGCATTGCTACAAAGTCGTCGCGACTCTGTACCTGGGGAGCCTGCTGGGTCTGGTGAGCCAATTCACCGGCGGCCAGCTATCGGCGACGCCCAAGCTCGCGGATTGTCAGACGCCGGTGACCGACCTCACCACGCGAATTGTGAAGTTTCCGGGGCCGAGTGGTCCGCAAGAGATGAAGGCGTGGCTGGCGTTGATCCAGTTTCTCTCGGCGCAGCCGCCGGCGGGTATGCCGGCAGTTCCGTCGAGATACTTCAGTCCCGGTGGTCGAATCATCCGCCAGTGACGAGCCGCACCGAAGGTCCCTGCTCAGGTCGCATCACGGAGAATCGCGGCAGGGCTGCGAACGGAGCGAAGTAGGGCAGGGCGGAAGGTCAGGCGGAACGGGCGCGTCCGGAACGACGCCCAGCACCAGACTCGATGGATGTCCGCTCGAGTGCGCGATCCAGTTCAAAGTGTCTTTGGGAAGCGTCAGCGTATTGAAGGTCCACAGCGGCCGGTTGCCACCCGGCGTCTCCACGCTGATCCGCAGGCGCGATCCTGCGCGAAAAACATGGGCCACCGGAAGCAGCTCCACGCGGGCGAGCACGAACTGTCCTTTGGGCAGCGGTTCCGCATCGGCCTCCAAATGCGTATGCCTCGGCCGCAGTTCCGTCGATCGTTTTTCATCCAGCTTCCGATGGCTCGCGCGAAGCCATCCATTCTGGACGTAGCGCTCATGGCCGTCGGCGCGCAGCTCCGTCAGCGTCACCTCGAGATCGGTGTCGGCGGCGGTTGACTGAATCCAAAGGTCGACGCTGGCCGAACCAAGAACGGTCATGTCCGCCGACAATGGATCCGAAGCAAAGGCCAGCGCCTTTCCCTCGGGCAGCGGACGCCAATCGTAAACGGCGTCCGCCTTCCAAATCGCGTCGCGGCATTGGTTGGGATCCGGCTGGCCGCCGGGACATTGGAAATCGCCGCGCGGCTTGGCCGAGGGATCATAAATGTACGAGTCGGCCGCGCTGGGATCGTCGTCGGGGATCTTCGGCGGAGGGCCGGCGAGCCCACCGCCGGGTTGGAAATACCAGCGGCTCACTGCCGTCTCGCTCGGCGGCCACTGGCGATACGACGTTTCAGCGGCTGCCTCGGGTGCGCCGAGCGTCTGCTCTCCAGGACGAGCTCCGCTCTCCCAGTAAATGCGGACGCGATCCTCGGCATCGTAGAGCGCGCGGGCGTCGTCGTAGCTGTAACCCTCGAAGCGATCGGGCGGGAGCATCACGCCGTCCGCAGCAAAGATGTCCGAGTAGAGAATCGGAGCGAGAAACCGAACCACCATCGGAATCGACGGCACTCGTTGCGCGACCTGGAAGTCGAGAAACTCCATCAGGCCGCGCAGTGGCAGCGGTGCCAAGGCATCGGCGTGGGCGCCGTTGTAGCCGGTGACCCGCAGGTAGGCATCGGGCGAGAATTGATCGAGCATGACCGGCCAGTGGCCGCCCGTCTGGTCGTCCTGCCAGGCGCCGGCGATGAACGTGGGCGCGGTGATTCGATTCGCGAAGGCATAAGGCGAGAGGACCTCGCCGCCCTGCGGATAGTCGGGATTCCCCTTCGCCGGGTAATAGGGATTTCGCTCGATCTTGTCGAGCAAGCTGGGGTTCTGCTGCCGCAGAAGCTGATTTGCCAGGCACTGCGTATCGCCGCGGTTGATCCGGTCAACCACCCAATCGGCGCCGATCGGATCGGGCCATTGATTTTGCCTTTGTCGCTCCATTGCCCAGCTCAGAGCAAAGCCGTCGTTGAAGATTCCCCCCGGGTAGAGGGTGCCGCGAAACGTATCGTCGATCACGGACAACGCTCCGATTGCTGCCAGATGAGGAGGTCGCGTTTGCGCGACGAAGAGCTGGCTGATTCCTGCATACGAGATGCCGAACATCCCGACCCGCTGCGCCCAGGGCTGAGCGGCAACCGTTTCGATCACGTCGTAGCCGTCGAGTGACTGCAGCAGCTCAAAATAGTCGAATGCTCCCCCGGAGCAACCGGTGCCGCGGATGTTCACCCCCACGTACGCATAGCCGAACAGATAGGCGATCAGACGAGTTGGCTGCACCTGGCCCTGAATCAAGTCGTCGGGCGTCGGGTCCGAAGGTGAGTAGCCCGAGTACTCGAAGAGCGTCGGAAACGGCCCGGGACCTGCGGGCAATTGAATCTGCGTGCTCAAAAGTGTTCCGTCGCGCGCCTGGATGTAGCCGTAGGCCGCTTGGCCTGGGGGAGCCACTGAGAGGACCTGCGAGTCGTAGAAGGACTGAGGTGGCACATAGTCGTCGGCGAAAACGGTGACCTGGTCCGTCACAGTCGTCTTTCCTTCGAAGCTGATGATCGCGTAGTAGCCGTCGCCCGGGGCGAGGTAGCGAAATACCAGTCCACCGAGCGAATCCGTGACGCCCGTCTGAACGACTGACCCCGTGGCGTCGAACAGCGCCACGGTGGCGTCGGCGGGCGCGGCGATCACGTAAAACTGCCCGACGCTGCCGCGAACATGAGGGTCGAACTCTGAAGACCCGCGGGGCTTCTCGGCAGCGGCCAGCGAGCTCGCCATCGCGAGCAGCAATGGAGCAAGTCGCTGGATACCGTCGCGTCGGGGGACGGCCGGGTGTCCGATTCTCCACTTGAGCGGCACCGTGGTGATCCCCTCCTCCGATGCGGATTGAAAGTCGATACCTCTCTTCAGCCAAACGGTGCCCACGTTCACCACAAGGCGCGCGCTTGGGTCAAGCGCCCCGCCGAAGGCGGCCGAGTGCTCTACTGCTGGGCCCGTTGGCGGCCAGCGCAGAAAATGCAAGACGGTGCGGGCAGCCCCTGATAGACGGAGCAATGGCTGTGAGGCACCGAGTCGCGCGCATAATCCGAGCCTCGTGCATGCTCCTCCTCGCATTTAGGGCGAATGCCGATGCCGCTCGCGCCGCGGATTTCGGCAATTTGAGGGACCAATACGTCAAGACGTTTTTGCGCCGTTTCCCGGTCGTTGCGACGTACCTCGGCGCCGAGGGTCTGGACCCACTGCTCATCTCGGTCAACGGCACGCTGCGCGACTATTCGCCCTCTGGCCTGGAAAACGAACGAAAGGAATGGGTGCGATTCCAGCGTGAGCTGTCGAGCTTCGATCGAAAGGCGCTGTCGGTCGAAGACCGAATCGACGTCGAAGTGATGGCCGCACAACTCGCCTTCATGCTTCACAACCTCGATCGCAAGCTGCACCAGCGCGCGATCGACGTGTACCTGGAGGAGCCCCTTCGCGGCGTCGAGTGGCTTCTTCAGGGAATGACTCCCAGGACGAAGACGACTTCGGGCACACATGAGGAGTGGGAAGCGTTGGTGCAGCGCGTTCAAGCAGTGCCGGCGTATTTGAGAGTGGCGCTCGCCAACCTCCAGCAGGGCTTCCCGGATCGGCGGATGATCCAGGTTTCCACCAAAGGTGCGGCATCGACTGCCGAGTACTTCGAGAAAGCGCTGCCCGAAAAAGTCAAAAATAGCGTCCCAGCCGGAGAGCAGTCGGCCTTCAATCAGCTGGGCGAGGCCTCGCGCGCATCCGGGGCGGCCTTTCGCAATTTTCAAAAGGGCTTGCTCGAGCTCTATTTTCAAAAGGACGGCAGCACACTCAAGCCCGAGTTCGACAAGGATCGCTACGCGATCGGCGCCGCCGAGTACCAGTGGGCACTCAAGAACAACCTGCGCGTCTCGCGCACGCCGAAGGAGTTGTTCGAGGACGGCAAGAAGTGGGTCGAAGAGACGCTCGCTCAAATGAACGCGCTGGTGCAGCATCTCGCCCCGGAAAAGAGTTGGCTCGATGCATCCCTGCAAAACGCATTCGCCGCGCTGAGCGAAGAAGTGCCCAAGAGCGACGCGGAAATGCTCGGTTGGTATCGGGATGCGGTCCAGCGGCTGGTGGCCTACTCGCGCAATACGAAGATGTTCGACGTGGCGGACGACTACAAAGTCGACGTCGTTTTCACCCCGCCGCCCTTGCGCGACACGATCGATGCTGCCTACTACCCGGCGCCGCCGTTCAAGGCATCCGGCGTCGGCCAGTTTTACGTCACGCCCACTCGAGACGATCCTGCGAAGCTCAGCCACCACGCGCGCGCGAGCATCGCCGACCTTTCAGCCCACGAAGGTTTTCCCGGGCACGATTGGCAGTACCAGTTCCTCCGCTCGCGGGCGAAGTCGATTTCCGCGGTTCGCTGGCTCACGCCCGGCGGCGTCGAGGATTCGGGATCGATGTGGGAGGACTCGATGTCCAGTGAAGGGTGGGCGCTCTATGCGGAGCAGCTCGTGGGCGCGCCGCGGCCGGACCATCCCAACGGCATCTACGCGCCTGAAGAGCGCCTCTACCAACTGAGGGCGCAGCTTCTTCGAAATGCGCGAGTGGTGGTGGACACGGCAATTCACTGCGGCTACATGACGTTCGATGCCGCGGTAGAGTACTTCGCGCGAACGGTGCACTTCGTGAAGGGCCCGATTTCGGCTGATCCAGCGGTGAACAAGTCACTCGGCGAGCGCACGTCGATCGAATCCTCTCGCAAGGCGATGTATCGCTACTCCAAGTGGCCTACTCAGGCGATCACCTATCAGCTCGGCAAGGCGCAAATTCTGCAGCTGCGGGACGAGATCCGGAAGATCCAGGGCTCGTCATTCAACGAGCGTCGCTTTCACGAGGCGTTCCTTTCCGAGGGAACCATCCCCCCCGGATACTTCAAAGCGTTGCTACTGGAGCAGGCAAGGAGCGGCGCACCGAGGTAGATACCTCGTGCTTGACTCTGCGCCGGGTGTTCGCGAAACCGTTTAGAAGTCTCTCAAGCGAGGCAAGCAATGAAAAAGAGAATCGGACTGATCGGGGCGGGGCAGATCGGCGGCAACCTGGGGCTCATCGCGGTACAGAAGCAGCTCGGCGACGTAGTCCTGTTCGACATTCCGCAGGTCGAGGGATTGGTCAAGGGCAAGGCGCTGGACATCAACCAGCTCACCGCAGTGGACGGATACGATTGCCGGATCACCGGAACGACCGACTGGAAGGACGTGGCCGGTTGCGACGTGCTCATCATCACCGCGGGCGTGCCCCGCAAGCCGGGGATGAGCCGCGAGGACCTTCTCGACATTAATCTAAAAATCATGCGCGACGTGGCCGGCAACATCAAAGCTCACTGTCCGGACGCGTTCGTGATCAACATCGCCAATCCCCTCGACGCAATGGTGTACGCGCTGTACCGGATCACCGGATTCAAGAAGAACCGGGTGGTTGGAATGGCCGGTGTGCTGGACACTTCGCGCTTTAAGTTCTTCATCGCCGAGGCGCTCAACTGCTCGATTCGCGACGTGGAAGCGCTGGTCCTCGGCGGTCATGGCGATGACATGGTCCCGCTGACCCGCAGCGCGACCGTAGGGGGTATTCCGCTGACGGATCTTCTGCCGAAGGAAAAGTTGGATGCGATCATCAAGCGCACGCGCGAGGGTGGGGCGGAGCTGGTCGCCCTCTACAAGACGGGATCGGCTTACTTCGCGCCCGCTGCTTCCGCGATAGCGATGGCCGAAAGCTACTTGCTCGATCGCAAGCGAATTCTGCCCTGCGCCGCTTATCTAGAAGGGGAGTACGGCATCCGCGGCTATTTCATGGGGGTGCCGACGCAGATCGGAGCTGGCGGGGTGGAGAAGGTGATCGAGATCCCGCTCAGCTCCGAAGAGAAGGCGCAGATGGAGAAGTCATTTCAGTCGGTCAAGCGCACCGTCGACGGCGTAAAGCTCTAGCGCGACTTCGACGGGAGCTGGGGCCGCGAGCAGCCCGGTGCGGCGGCCGGGCACTTATGCCGCAAATGGTAGTCCCTAATCCCCAGGCCAAGAACGTTCTTTCCGTCTGCTCGCGGACCAATTATTAGACGGAAAGCATTCCTTGAGTCAGGAAGGCGTTCGATGGCGACGGTTGCAGACGCGAGCGGGGTAACTGAGTCCGCGAAGGTCGATTCGTCGTTTATCTGGCGCCGGCTGCACTCGCTGTCCGGGCTCGTGCCAATTGGAGCCTATCTCTGCTTCCATATCTACGAGAATCTGGGCGCCCTGCTCGGCCCTGAGGCTTACAACGAGACGATCCATCACGTGAACACGATGCTTCCGCGGGGGTATTTCTACCTGGTGGAGCTGGCGGTGGTGATTGGTCCGCTTCTCTTCCACTCTCTCTACGGCTTCTACATCGCGGCGACCGGGCGTTCGAACGCCTCAACCTATCCTTACACCACCAACTGGTCATACTGGGCGCAGCGGGTGAGCGGTTACGTCGCCTTCGTCTATCTTCTATTCCATGTCGGCGTGCTGCGAGTTTGGGTAACGCTTTTGGGCAACCATCTTGCGCGCGTTCCCCCGCCGGCGCCGGGACAGCTCGATCTGGTCACCTACGCGGATGTCGCGGCCCATCTGGGCAACCCGGAGATGATGGCGGTTCGGTCCTGGATGGCCGGAACGCACGTGTTCGTCATCTACGTGGTCGGTACCCTGCTCACGATCTTTCACTTCACCAACGGTCTCAATGGCTTCGCTTGGACGTGGGGCATCGCGGTCGGACGGGTGGCGCAGATGCGAGTGCGGCTGCTTGGGTGGGCTCTCTTTGTCGTCCTCAGCGCCGCCACTTTGAACATTCTCTTCAAGATGCGGTTCGGCGCCGCCTAAATCGTCGGGGAGAATCGCCATGGCATCGGCTCGTTTTACGGTGGTCGGCGGCGGGTTGGCAGGTCTGATGACGGCGATCAAGCTCGCCGAAGCCGGTCAGAACGTGGACATACTGTCGATCGTTCCGGTGAAGCGTTCGCACTCCGTCTGCGCGCAGGGCGGGATCAACGGAGCGGTGAACACCAAGGGCGAGGGAGACAGCCCGGACATCCACGTCAGGGATACGCTGCGCGGCGGAGACTTCCTCGCCGAGCAGACCTCGGTGAAGGGAATGTGCTACGCCGCGCCGGGAATCATTTATCTGTTGGATCGCATGGGAGTGACGTTCAACCGCACTCCCGAAGGTCTGCTCGACTTCCGCCGCTTCGGGGGCACGCTCTATCATCGCACCGCGTTCGCCGGCGCCACGACCGGCCAGCAGCTGCTGTACGCGCTCGACGAGCAGGTGCGCCGCTACGAGTCACAGGGCCTGGTCAGCAAGTACGAATACTGGGAATGGTTGGGAATGGTGAAGGACGACGCGGGCCGGTGCATCGGCAGCGTGGCAATGGATCTGCGCACGATGGAGATCCGCACCTTCCCCGCCGAGGCGGTGATGCTCGCCACGGGTGGTCCGGGCATTGTGTTTGGTCGTTCCACGAACTCGCTGATCAACACCGGCACCGCCGCGGGCCGCGCATTCATGGAAGGGGCGATCTACGCCAACGGGGAATTCATCCAGGTGCACCCGACCTCCATTCCCGGCGAGGACAAGCTGCGGTTGATCAGCGAGTCGATCCGCGGCGAAGGCGGACGCATCTGGGTGCCGAAGCGAAAGGGGGACACTCGCCCGCCCATGGAGATCCCCGAATCAGAGCGCTGGTATTTCCTCGAGGAGAGATATCCGAAGTATGGGAACCTGGTTCCTCGCGACATCGGTGCGCGGGAGATCTTTCACGTCTGTCGGGACCTTGGAATGGGCGTGGGCGGCGAAGATGCGGTCTACCTCGACATCACGCACATCCCGGCGCGTGTGCTCGACGCGAAATGCAAAGGCGTCCTCGAAATTTACGAGAAGTTCGTCGGCGAGGATCCTCGCCACCTGCCGATGTTGATTTTTCCAGGGATGCATTACTCGATGGGCGGCCTTTACGTGACCTTTGACCCGGGACCGAACAATGAGCCCATCGCCGGCAGCCCGAAGAACCAGGCCACCAACGTGCCGGGGTTGTACGCCAGCGGCGAAGTGGACTACGCGTACCATGGCGCCAATCGGCTCGGCGCCAACTCCTTGCTCTCCTGCATCTATGCCGGTCAGATCGGCGGGCCGGCGATGATCGCCTACGCCAAAAACGCCCCGAAGAGCGCCGCCTCCTCGCCGGCGAAGTTCTTCGACTCGGCCAAGAAGCAGTGGGTCGAGCGCTTCGAAACGATTCGACAGATGTCCGGCCCCGAGAATCCGTATCAAATCAATCGAGAGCTGGGCGACATCATGACTCGCAACGTGACCGTGATCCGCCACAACGATCAACTCAAGGAAACCCTTGCGAAGATCCAGGAGTTCAAGGGCCGCTGGTCCCGCCTCAACGCGCTCGATACCAGCAACAATGCAAATCGCTCACTGTCCTACGTCAACCAGCTCTGGAACATGCTCGAGCTCGCGCAGGTGATGACCGGTGGTGCGCTGCTGCGCGATGAATGCCGAGGAGCTCATTACAAGCCCGAGTTCCAGCTCCCCGAGCCGAAGACGCGCGACCCTCGCGAGGATGCCAATTGGATGGCGGCCTGGCGAGCGCAAACGGATAGGTGGCGCAAGACGACGATTGCCAAGTACAACAAAGATGCGCCGGAAATCAGCTATGAACCCATTCCGACGCCGGTTCTACCGCCGGAGCCTCGATACTACGGATGAGAAATCTGTTATCGCACAAACTCTTCGCCTGGGATTACGATGGATAGGGCCCAGACCAACGGAACGCGAACGCACGTCAGATTGAGGATCTGGCGACAGGAATCGCCCGACCACGAGGGTCGCTTCGAAGACTTCAAGGTGCCGTACCACAAGGGCGCGAACGTCATTTCATGCCTGATGCAAATCCAGCGGCACCCGGTCAACGCCGAGGGAGCCGGCACCACTCCGGTGATCTGGGACTCAAGCTGCCTCGAGGAGGTCTGCGGCAGCTGCACGATGAACATCAATGGACGCGTGAGGATGGCGTGCTCCAGCCTGGTTGAAAAGCTTCAGGAGCCGATCGTCCTCGAGCCGCTCCACAAATTCCCGCTGGTGCGAGACCTGATGGTCGACCGCCAGCGGATGTTCGAGGCCTTGAAGCAGGTGAAGGCCTGGATCAACATCGATGGCACCTACGATCTCGGACCAGGGCCGCGAATCTCGCCCAAGGACCAGCAGGCGATGTACGTGTTGTCCACTTGCATGACCTGCGCCTGCTGTCTCGAGGCCTGTCCCCAGATAACGCCGGACAACAAATTCATTGGTGCGGCGGCAATCAGTCAGGTGCGGCTTTTCAATATGAACCCCACCGGGAAGCTGAACGCCGAGGAAAGAATCCGTGGCCTGATGCAGGAGGGCGGGATACAGGATTGCGGCAAAGCGCAGAACTGTGTTCAGGTTTGTCCGAAGGAGATACCGCTCACCACCTCCATTGCGGCGATGAACCGTGGTGTCACCAAGCAGCTGTTCAAGGATGTCTTCTCCGCGGACAAGGAGACCAAAGCCGCCTCCGGTCCAGCGTAGGTCTGTGAGGGTGGGCGACAGCTTGCGCTTTTCGCGGTCAGGCCCGTCATGAAAATTCACGAGTACCAGGCCAAGGAAATCTTCGCGAAATACGGCGTGCCGGTGCCGCGTGGCTTTCTCGCTCATACTCCCGAAGAGGCGGAGAGCGCTGCGGTCAGGCTGGGCTCGCCGGTGCTGGTGGTCAAAGCGCAAATCCATGCTGGCGGGCGGGGCAAGGGCGGCGGGGTGAAGGTGGTGAAGTCTCCTGGGGAAGCCAGGGAAGCGGCGTCCCAGATGCTGGGAATGATGCTCAAGACTCATCAAACAGGGCCCGGCGGACAGAAGGTTCGCAAGGTCTACGTCGAGGAGGGCTTGCCGATCGCGCGCGAGCTTTACCTCGCAGCGACGCTCGACCGGGCAACTTCCCGCATCACCTTCATCGCATCCAGCGAAGGCGGCGTCGAAATCGAGGAGACCGCGGCCAAGCACCCTGAGAAGATCCTCCGGCAGTCGGTGGATCCCGCCGTTGGCTTCCTCGATTTCCAGGGGCGCGCGCTCGCCTTTGGGCTCGGATTGCCCAGCGAGGTGGCGAACAAATTCGTCGGTTTCTGTCGGGCGCTCTATCGCGCGTACGTGGAGACCGATGCCTCCCTCGCTGAGGTGAACCCCCTTGTTCTCCTCAAGGACGACGGAATCGTTGCGCTCGATGCGAAGATGAATTTCGACGACAACGCGCTCTATCGTCAAAAGGAGATCGTCGGCTATCGAGACATCGACGAGGAAGATCCGATCGAGGCAAAAGCGAAGGAGTTCGACCTCTCGTACATCGCGCTCGATGGGAACATTGGGTGCATGGTGAATGGCGCTGGCCTGGCGATGGCGACGATGGACACGATCAAGCTCGTGGGTGGCTCGCCGGCCAATTTCCTCGACGTGGGTGGAGGTGCATCGCAGGAGAAGGTGACCGCCGCGTTCAAGCTCATTCTCGCCGACAAGAAGGTGAGGGCAATCTTGGTCAACATTTTTGGCGGGATCATGAAATGCGACGTCATCGCCGCAGGCGTGGTCGCGGCAGCCAAGGATGTTCGGCTCAAGGTTCCGCTGATCGTCCGGCTCGAGGGGACGAACGTCGATCTGGGCAAGGAAATCCTCCGGACCTCCGGTTTGCCGATCATCGCCGCAGACAATTTGCGCCAGGCGGCGGAGAAGGCAGTGGCCGCAGCGAGTGGTCGATTATGAGCATTCTCGTCGACAGCAGCACTCGCGTACTTATCCAGGGCATCACTGGGGCAACCGGCTCGTTCCACGCCTTGCAAATGATGGAGTACGGAACTCAGCTGGTCGCCGGTGTTACGCCGGGCAAAGGCGGGGGCTTGTTTGCCGATCGAGTACCGTTGTTCAACACTGTTGCCGAAGCCGTGAAGGCGACCGGAGCGAACGCCAGCGCGGTGTACGTTCCACCTCCGTTCGCCGCGGACGCGATCATGGAGGCCGCGGACGCTGGGGTGTCGCTGATCGTCGCGATCACCGAAGGGATTGCCGTCCTCGACATGGTTCGTGCGAAGCGCTTCCTTCAGGACAAACCCGGTGTTCGCCTGGTCGGGCCCAACTGTCCCGGCGTGATCACCCCTGGAGCGCGCTGCAAGATCGGCATCATGCCGGGCCATATTCACCGCCCCGGCCGCGTGGGGGTGGTGTCGCGTTCGGGTACCTTGACCTATGAAGCCGTGTTCCAGCTCACCCAGCTCGGGCTGGGACAATCCACCGCAGTGGGCATCGGCGGAGATCCCGTCAATGGAACGGACTTCGTCGACTGCCTGCAGATGTTCAACCGCGACCCGGAAACCGACGGCGTGATTATGATTGGCGAGATCGGCGGAAGCGCCGAAGAGGCGGCCGCGGACTACATCGCTCGGGAGTTTGCCAAGCCGATCGCCGGATTCGTCGCGGGCGTGTCCGCTCCCCCGGGCAAGCGCATGGGCCACGCCGGCGCAATCATCGCCGGGGGCAAGGGCACCGCGGCCGAGAAAATCAGGGCGCTGGAAAAGGCGGGCGTGTTGATCGCTGCTTCCCCGACCGAGCTCGGCACTACCCTGCAGGAAGCGCTGCGGCGCGGACCGCGGAAATCGTGACCGGATACTCACACTATTTGTCTGAGGAGCAAAAATGGCGGTTGAGCGAACGCTGTCGATCATCAAGCCGGACGCCGTCGAGAAGGGCTTGATCGGAAAGATCATCGACCGGTTCGAGGAGGAAGGCCTCAAACCGGTGGCGGTGCGAATGGAATGGCTCTCTCGCCGCGAGGCGGAAGGTTTCTACGCGGTCCATCAGGAACGGCCGTTCTTCAACGATTTGGTGAAGTTCATGACCTCGGGTCCCGTGCTGCTGATGGTGCTGGAGGGCGAGTACGCAATCGCGCGGAACCGCGAGATCATGGGCGCTACCGATCCGAAAAAGGCGGAAGAGGGCACGATTCGCCGCGAGTTCGGCACCAATGTCGAGCGGAACGCGGTGCATGGCTCCGACAGCAAGGAAAACGCCGAGATCGAGATCTCCTATTTTTTCAGCGAGACTGAAATCCAGTACTTCGACTGGAAGCGATAGGCGCGCTACCGACGCGGGGAGCCGTCCCGGAAGCGCCCGGGCCCCGTTGCAGATCTTCCAGAATCGGGGCAGCTTGTTCGAATTGTGACAGCGAGCAGACCATCCCTGGCCGAGGCGAGCGACCGCACACCCACCGCCGAGCGTCGCGCCAACGCCTCGGCAATGCGGTCGCCAACCGACGGCTACTCTCCAGGATTCGTTCGCTGGTTCGCGCGCATCTTTTGGCCGTTTGCTCGGATTTGGTTTCGGCCGCGCGTGGAAGGTTTCGAGGGGATTCCGCGCGCTCCTTGCATGTTCGTGGGCAACCACAGCGCCTACGGGGTGATGGAGATCTTCGTGCTTCTCTGCATCTGGACGCGCCGCTTTGGAACGCGCCGTCCAGCGGTGGGCCTCTCTCACGACGTGGGCATGAAGTGGCCGCTCCGGTGGGGCGTTGCTCGAATCGGCGGCGTTCGAGCGTCGCAGGATGCGGCGGGCAAAGCATTGTCAAAAGGATTCGATGTGCTGGTATTCCCCGGCGGCGACGTAGACGCCCTTCGGCCCTTCGGGGCGCGCTACGAAGTGCACTGGAAAGGGCGAGCGGGCTTCGTCCGCACCGCCGCCGAAGCAGGCGTGCCGATCGTCATGCTGGCGAACTGCGGGAGCCACGCACAATACACGTTGCTTCCGGGCGGGCCGACGATTGCCCGGCGGATCGGCCTTACTCGATTTCGGATCTACACGTGGCCGCTACCCTTAGGCACCTTCGCTCTCCTGGGCGCGATCTTAGGCTGGGCTCTAGGAGCGCTCGGCCCGTGGTGGATCCTCGGCGGATTTCTCTGTGCCTTCTTCCCCAATCCCACGCGCATGAAAGTTAGATTCTCAGAGCCGATCCAAGCGGCGGAGCTCCTCGCGAAGCACCGCGGGGACGCGAAAACTGCTGCCGAGGCCATCCGAGCCGGGCTGGAATCCTCGCTTCGCGCGCTGGCAGCGGAGCGAAAGACTCCCTGGGGTTGATGGTGGATACTCCACTTCGAGAGCCGGCCAAGACGAGCGAACGGATCGATCTTTCCGGTCTTTCGCTCGACGAGCTCACCCGATTCGTCGAGACCGAGCTCGGAGAGCGGGCGTTCCGCGCGCGGCAGATCTACAAGTGGATCCACCAAGTCGCCGCGGCCGATTTCGAGCAGATGACCGACCTTTCGAAGCAATTGCGACGCCGACTGAGCGAACGCGCAGCGATCGTCACCCTAGCCAAGGACCTGGAGCAGCGGTCGGTCGATCAAACGATCAAATATCGATTTCGAACCTGGGACGCAAAGTTGATCGAAGCGGTGTACATGCCGAGCGAAGAGCGGCGGACGCTTTGTGTCTCGACTCAGGCTGGCTGCGCGATGGGCTGCACCTTCTGCATGACGGCGACGCTTGGCCTTCAGCGCAATCTGAGCGCGGGCGAGATCGTCTCGCAGGTCAATTGGGTGAACGGCGAAATAATTCACCGCAACGGCGCGTCGCACCGGCCGCTGACGAACCTGGTGTTCATGGGAATGGGCGAGCCGCTCCACAATTTCGACAATCTCAAGAAGGCGCTGCACATCCTTCAATCGCCAGAGGGGGCGAACTTTTCACATCGGCACATCACGGTATCGACCGTAGGGCTGGTGCCGATGATCGAGCGTTTCGGTCGCGAGACGGACGTGAAGCTTGCCATTTCGCTG
>Ga0126383_10000162_pt1 | contig 33084 bp, 31 predicted proteins | sample PanSoiMetPlot_35_FD_96882 | JGI IMG/M metagenome (GOLD analysis project Ga0126383, IMG submission 96882) | Tropical forest soil microbial communities from Panama - MetaG Plot_35 | ecosystem: Environmental > Terrestrial > Soil > Tropical forest > Bulk soil | place: Panama | collected 2016-02-17 | reverse complement strand
GGTACACCCAGTCGTCAAAGAACCAGTCGAGGTCGCGTTTCGAGGCGGTGGCCAGCAGTTGCTCCATATAGTTTGGATCTTCGTCGTTGGCGGCGCGATAGTTGTGGATAGCCTGCTTGAGGGCCGTTTCGCCGAGCATGTCATTCAACATCCACCAAACATAGGCGGCTTTGCTCCGGTAATAGACCTCGTCGAAAGTGGTGGTGAGAGGCTCCCCGGGATTTTTCTGCGGGTCGGCTGCGACAGCTTTCTCGGAATCAAGCAATGCGGCGCGATGGATGCCGAGCAACAGGAGAGCGGCCTGGCGGCCGTCCTGTTTCTCGCGATAGACGGCCTCGGCAAAATGCGCGAGGCCCTCATGAATCCAGGGGCGCGGCGATATGAAAGAAGTGTGCACCATCAAATGGGCGAGGTTGATTGCGGCCAGCTTCGAATCGGTGTTCTGCATGGAGCTGAGCAGCAGGCTGCCGCTTTCGAATGGGGCAGCGTTCGCATCGGCGAGATCGGACAGAAAGGCGACCGTCTTCGGGGGCCCGAACCAGTCTGATGCGAACTTTGCCGCCGGTTCCATTGCACTGGCGTACACCGAGGCACCCCTTTCGTGCTCGGGAAGGAAGTAGATATTCACCGGGAGCGCGCTTGCTGATTTCTTCTGCTGAAATTCACCCGTGACGAAGGTTGGAATCTCTATGCCTAAGGAATCGAAGTCATGACCCACGCATGCGTGGTGATCGTATCCGCCGCCCCTTCCTGCTGTGCGAGGCGGCTCATTCATCAGAATGTAAGGCACCTGGTCCCCAGCAAACTGAGTGCAGAGGTTCACGGCCATGCTGGATAGCGCTTCCCTCTTCTTCCAGCGGTTGGCTACCTGGAACATGCTGTTGCCTTCGGTGAAATCGGCCGATTCGGTAGCCATTGGATACCAGGCGACGTAACCGACGCCGCGCACAGCGGTGAAGGATGAACTGATCTGATCCCAACTAGTGTGGCGAGCGATCACGTCAGGCACGCCGATCTGAGTTAGACGTGTAGCATCGAGCGGGATCGTGCCTTCGTACGCAATCTCTAGTTCGACGGACTCTTTGGGCTTTACTTCACCAGGAAGAGTCACGATGGCTTCGGAAAGCGTGCCGGTGTGATCGATATCGGACGCGAACGGCTGAGAGACAAATTGCAGGGGCTTACTATTTGCTCGGACAGAGCGCCATCCGAGAGATGAGGATATTTGCAGGATTGCGATCTTCTGGGGCTGGGCGGAATCGTTGCGCAGTGTGATCTTGCCGCGAGCCGCTAGACGACTCTGATCCGGTTCAAGTTGGACCTCGAGATCATACTTGGTGAAGGTGAAGGCCTCGCGATCGAGGGCGAAAGCTGAGAAGCTTAAACCACAAAGAACACAGACTACAGAGAGAGCCTTCATGACTTGTTCGATGCGCCCTGACGACGCTGGCGCACGACTTCGTACAAAACAACTCCGGCGGCGACCGAAACGTTGAGTGAGGGCACCTCGCCGAGCATGGGAATAGACACCAGAAAATCGCAGTGGCGGCGGACAAGGTCGTGCAGTCCCTTCCCTTCGGCGCCGAGGACGATCGCGCAGTGCATCTTGTAGTCGAGTTGGTCGTAGGTTTGCTTACCACGCTCGTCGAGGCCGACGATCCAGAGATCTTTCGATTTCAGGTCTTCAAGGGTGCGGGAGACATTCGTAACCTTGGCCACCGGAAGATGTTCGCTCGCTCCGGCCGATGCCTTTGCCACGGCCGCAGTCACACTGGCGGCGCGGCGCTCGGGAATCACAACACCATCGGCGGCGGCAGCATCGGCAGTGCGAAGAATCGCGCCCAGATTGTGCGGGTCTTCAACCCCGTCGAGCACCACGATTAGGGAGTGTTCGCCGCGCCTCGCGGCTACGAGGTCGTCGAGATCGCTGTATTGTTTCGCGGATGTAACCGCGACCACACCCTGGTGAGCAGCGTTTACCGCCATCCGATCAAGTTCCACGCGTGAAAGCACGCGAATTGGAACTCCGATCTTGCGGCACTCCTCGATGATGCGCTGCAAGCGGATATCGTGGCGCTCCTTAGCGACGCCGACCCATTGAAACGCGCCTCCGCGCGCTTTCAGCGCTTCGGTGACCGTGTTGATTCCGTAGAGGATGTTCATAGAAGGAGCGGAATCAGTGTAACCCGTCGAGTCATCGAATACGGGTCGGAGGGAGAGACCGGCGGCGGCCTCTCGACTGCCGGCGAGGGCGCTGGCGCTGGTCCGATGTAGACTAAAAGGTTTGGAGGACGGTTTTGGACAACGTGTATATCCTCTCGGCAGTGCGAACGCCGATCGGTAAATTCGGCGGTTCGTTGGCTTCCCAGACCGCCGCTGATATGGGCGTGGTCGCCGCCAAGGGTGCGATCGAGCGTGCTGGGGTGCAGCCTCAGCAGGTCGAGGAAACCATTTTCGGCAATGCGCGGCAGGCGGGCGGAGGACCGAACCCCGCGCGCCAGATTTCAGTGCGCAGCGGGGTTCCGCAGGAAGTTCCCGCTTACACCATCAACAAAGCATGCGCTTCAGGCATGAAATCGATCGCGTTGGGATTTCAGGAGATCGCGACGGGGAATCTCGACTGCGTACTTGCGGCGGGAACCGAGTCGATGTCACGGCTTCCCTACTATCTGGATGGCGCGCGCTGGGGTTACCGCATGGGAGACCAGGAACTCGTTGACGGCATGTACAGGGATGGATTTTTTTGTCCGCTGGCGAAAATGGTGATGGGCGAGACGGCCGAAGTGCTGGGCGAACAGTACAAGGTTACGCGCGAAGAGCAGGATCAGTTTGCGTTGTGCTCGCAAAAACGGGCGGCAGCCGCGCAGTCGAGTGGACGCTTTGACAATGAAATCGTTCCGGTGACGATCGAAGGAAAGAAGGGCATTACGGTTTCTTCGCGAGATGAGCACTTGTTCGCCGATGTGACGCTCGAAAAGATGGCCAAGCTAGCGCCCGTGTTTTCGAAGACGGGCACGATCACGGCAGGAAATTCGTCGGGGATCACGGATGGCGCTGCCGCAGTACTACTAGCAGGCGAAAAATTCGTCAAAGCGAACAATTTGAAGCCACTCGCGCGAATCATCGCGGTCACGTCGGCAGGAGTGGATCCGCGCATCATGGGAATCGGACCAGTTCCGGCCATTCGCAAGCTGGAAAAGAAGTATGGACTGAAACTGGCTGATTTCGATCTGGTTGAGCTGAACGAAGCATTCGCCGCGCAGGTGCTGGCGTGCGATCGCGATCTTCATTTCGATCACGACAAGCTGAACGTCAACGGAGGAGCGATCGCTCTGGGGCATCCGATCGGCTGCACGGGAACGCGGATTACGGTCACGCTGCTGCACGAGATGCTGAAGCGAAAATCGCGGCTGGGGCTGGCGACGCTGTGTGTCAGCGGTGGGATGGGGATGGCGCTCGCCATCGAAAATGTCGCCTGATCGCCGCAATCCAGAGTTCCGACTCGCTGCTCCAACGGATGCAGAACTACTTCTCGACTTGATGTGTGAGTATTATTCCTTCGATGGGCATCACTACCATCGTCAGAAGGCGCGGGTGGCGCTGCTCGACCTTCTGAAGCACCCGACATTCGGATGTGCCTGGCTGATCAACGACGGCACGGCTGTCGCCGGATATATCGTGCTTTGCTATGGCTACAGCCTGGAGTACCTGGGCCGCGATGCTTTCATCGATGAGTTCTACCTGCGCGAGTCGTACAGGGGCATTGGCTGGGGACGCGCTGCGTTTGAATTCGCCCGCGAGCAGGCTCGCCGCGAAAACGTGCAAGCGATTCATCTCGAGGTTGTAAAGAGCAATACGGGCGCGCTAGGGTTTTACCGAAAGCTTGGCTTTAAGGACCACGATCATCATCTGATGACTTTGCCCCTGACCCGCTGACGGTGCAGTCTGGCAGTGACGTTGCGCGCTATACTCAGTTACAAGGTGCAGCTTCCCGAGGCGTAAACATGTCTCTTTCTGCGGTCATCGTCGACGATGAACAACTGGCGCGCGACGAACTTGCGTTTCTTCTAAAGCATGCAGGGGATGTCAACGTAGTCGCCCAGGGAAAGAATGGGCTGGAAGCCGTGAACCTGATTCGGGAACACAATCCGGATCTGGTGTTTCTTGACGTGCAGATGCCTGGGCTGGATGGTTTCGGTGTGATTAAGAAGCTGCTCGACCGTAAAGTACCTCTCCCGAAGATCGTTTTTGCGACGGCCTTTGATCAATATGCGGTGAAGGCGTTCGAGGTAAATGCGGTCGACTACATCTTGAAGCCATTCGACAAGAAACGAGTCGCGCAGTCGATTGATAAGGCGCGCGCGAAGATCGAATCCGGAGCCGGACCGGAGGAAAAATTTGACACCCTGGTGCGCATGCTCGAATCCCAAAAGCCGCAGACGGCCAAGATTCTCATCAAAGCCGCAGGCCGGCTTATGCTCACCGACCAGAAAGACATCTGTTTTGCCACGATCGAGGATGGCGTGATTACGGTGACTACGAGCGGGCACGCGGGGATGGAAGGCCAATCGAATTGCCGGACACTGGAAGAATTGAGCGACTCGCTCGATGACCAACTCTTCTGGCGGGCACACAGGTCGTTCCTGGTGAACATCAATCACATTCGCGAAGTGGTGCCATGGTTCAAAAGCTCTTACCAGCTGCGAATGGACGATAAGAAACAAACGGAAATTCCGGTGAGCCGGGCCCAGACTCGGCGGCTGCGCGAACTGTTCAAGTTGTAAAAAAGGGCGGTCGCCGAAGGCCGCTGAGCGCCGCCCAGGGGAAGAATGTTCAGGACACTATTGCTTGCAATCCGATCCTGTCGGAAATGACCAGAGTTGAACCTTCCAGTCGAATCAATTCCCGCCTTTTCATATCACCCAGTAAACGAGTGACCGTTTCTCTTGACGAGCCGATCATCTGCGCCATTTCTTCGTGGGTGAAGTTGTGGTGAGACGCACGTCGCGATTTCCACTTTCATCCGCGACCCAGGAAAGCAACAGACGCGCCAGTTTCTCGGTGGAACTGCGCGCGAGCAGGAGATCATGCACATCTATAAAGGTGGAATGCACTTCGCGTCCCAACTCCACCCCAGCGTTCAGTGCAGTGGAACTATCTTTCAACATTTCCAAAAGATTTTCGCGGTCGATGAACTTGATCTGGCAGGCCTCGGTCGTAGTGATGGTAACCGGGGAAGGACGGCTAGAAACCACAGCGCTCAAACCGAGTACACTTCCTTCTGGTGCAATTTTTTTTGTATTGCAGGGTCGTGCGCTTCAAACCGAGACGGGCAGCGGCGCCGGAAGGTCCGGAGAGTAGTCCCCGGCTCTGGCGCAAAACTTCAATGATGTGCTCGCGTTCTTTCCCGCGAAGGGTGGTATCTGCCTGAACAAGCCCGTCAGCCGAGTATTCTCGCAATTCCCCTAGTGGTGCACGGAGCACGTTGTTGTTGGAGAGAATGACCGAACGCTCGACGAAGTTTTCCAGTTCACGGATGTTGCCGGGCCAGCTCCAGTGCAACATCGCTTCAATGACTTCATCCGGGATGATATCGATCCGCTTGTTGAGCCGGATGGAACAGCGCTCTACAAAATGACGGACAAGGACCGGGATGTCGTCGCGGCGGTCACGCAGCGCCGGGACTTGCAAAGGAAAAACGTGCAGGCGGTAAAACAAATCGCGGCGAAACTCGTTTTGCTCCATGGCCCGTCCAAGATCGCGATTTGTGGCGGCAATCAGGCGAACATCGACACGAATCGTGCGAGTTCCGCCCAAGCGCTCAAACTCGTGATCCTGGAGTACACGTAGAAGCTTGGGCTGGAGCTCGAGAGGAATCTCTCCGATCTCGTCCAGAAACAGAGTGCCCTTATCGGCAAGTTCAAGACGGCCGATTTTTTGGCTCACCGCGCTCCAGTTATGAGGACGGTGGAATTGGTGTTTGCGACGATTGAAGCGTGCTCCATGACACGCTTCAGAGAGGGGCTGTCGCCGACCATCTCGGAGCGGACTCGGTCACCATACGCGTCGCCTTCCAGATATTTTCTTTCGCCGGCGAGACGCTTCTTTCAATTCCGCGATTTCTTTGTGAGCGTGTGCATTTTCAAAGATGCCTGCTATCTGGTTAGCCACCTGTTGCAGATATTCCGTCTCGTCGGGTGGGAACGCGTTATTACGAATACTTCCAACGTTCAGGGATCCCCAGGTTCGGCTTGCAGAAACTAGGGGGACGACACAAAGCGATTGGATCCCTCCTTCGAGAATGGCGCGGGCCATTGGGGTTCCCGCTGCTTCCAGGTCCGCAATATCGAAGAAGGCAGTGGAGCGGCTTTCGATGGCGCGGGATGAGAGTGCCTTCGAAAGAGGAACGCGCAGGCCTCCCACCAACAACTTCTCCCACGCCTGAATATCAATTCCATACATCCGGAGTACGGCGCCGTCATCTTCAAGCACCGCGAGCACCGCGTGATCGTAATGAACGATTCGGCGCAGCGTCTCGAGAACCGCCGGAATTAAACGGTCGAATTCCATGTGAGGCCTGAGTTCGTTGCAAATGGTGATCAGGCTTTGAAGGCGTTCTTCCCGTTCGAGGACGGCGTTGTGCATCGCCTGATTTTCCAGAGCAAATGCCACTACTTTTGCGATTTGCGACAGCAATTCGATCTCATTTGGAGCGGGTTTATAGGCAGCAGACTGGCCGAGACCGAGCGCGCCATACCGCATCGATTCGGTGCTCACGGGGAGCATGGTGTAGGAACGAATCCCGTGGCGCTTCAAGACCGGAATGCAAGGTCGCGCTTGCTGTTCTCGATCGAGGTCGGAAATCGCGATCGGCTTTTGAGCAGACCACACTTCTCCCGAAATACTTTCTTCGACACCGAATGGGTCAAACTCTCCGATCTCTCGATTCTTCTTCCAAAAATGGGTGCGCATCCGATTGTGGTCAGGATCGTAGAGAGAGAAGTTAACGATTTCGCATCCGGTAAGGCGGTGAAGATGTGGGCCGAGTTGATGGAAAAGCTCCGACTGCGTGCGAGAACGGACCGCGAGGCTCGCGATCTCGAGAAGAGTTTCGGGAGCAGAGAAAGATGAGGACAGCGAAGGCATTGCATGTCCAGCTTCCTGCCGAGCAGAATGCTGGTCCCCGCCAGACATTTCCGATTCCATGGACACAACCTCACTTGCGCACCGCTTGAGCGGCGTCTTTGTGGCCTTTGATCAGAAGCGGGGGAGCCCACCCGTGCGGAACAGGTAGACCTTACTTCTTGCCCCAAGCAAAGTACTGAATCGCAGTTGTTGGTCTCCATGCATAGTGGAAACCACTCGAATTCTCCCAGAACCGGAGTCCCCCTCAAGTCTGCGACTCGTCCCTTGGATCATGAAATTTCCAAGGAAGAAACCATGTATCTATTTGGGAACGGGAATCAAGGAGTATGTTACATTCGCTTTAGAAAAATCTTGTTCGGATTCCGTAAATGGCGCGCGGATGGGAAAGCAAGTCGGTCGAGCAGCAGCAAGAAGAAAAAACTGCAGAACGAAAGAATTCGAAACCTCTATTGTCGCCTGAGCAAAAAGAGCGGGAGCGAAAAGTACGCGGACTGGAGCTCTCGCGCGAGCGGCTTCGGCAGCAATTCGAAGCCGCGCAAAGCCCGGTCCATCGCGAGATGCTGCAAAAAGCGTTAGCCGAGATCGATCGGCAAATTGCCTTGTATCAGTAGCTTGCCGATTTCACTGATCGTCTCTCCAAGTAATTCTGCTAATAGCCTCTATAACGAAAACAGCGTTGGGTTCCCATCGAGCTAACGTATAATGGCCGTGTTCATGAAGGCTTACGTATACGTTTCTCTGAAGAAGAGCGTTCTGGATCCCCAAGGCAAAACCATCCAAGGCGCCCTGAACAAGATGGGGTATAAGGGCTTGCAGGACGTCCGCCAGGGTAAGTATTTTGAGATCACGTTGAATGGCGGCCTCACCAAAAACGACGCGCAGTCAGAGGTTGAGCGCATCGCTCGCGAAGTCTTAACTAACCCCGTCATTGAGGAGTTTCGTTTCTCCCTCGAAGAGTAACTGTCTGATTTATAGCCACCGAAGGAAAGATTCCCCCACCGTAAATCGAAGGAGATCATAAGACCATGTGCGGCATTGTGGGATATGTGGGGAAGAAACAGGTGGTTCCCGTCATTATTGAGGGCCTGAAGAAGCTGGAGTATCGCGGCTACGACTCGGCTGGGATCGCAGTCGCCGGAAACGGAGAGGGCCTCCAAATCCGGCGAGCGGAAGGCAAGCTGAGAAATCTGGAAGAAGCGATCCGCAATAAGCCGCTCGATGGAACCTACGGAATTGGGCACACGCGCTGGGCGACGCACGGGCGCCCAACGGAAGAGAACGCACATCCCCACCGCGACTGCACGGGGAAGATCGTGGTCGTGCACAATGGAATTGTCGAGAACTACCTCTCGCTCAAGAAGAGGTTGATCGACGAAGGCCACAAATTTACGACCGAAACCGACACGGAAATCATCGCGCATCTGATCGAACGCAATTACTTGAAAACTGGAAATGGCCACCGGCCATCGCTCGAAGAAGCGGTCCGCAAATCTGTCAAGGAACTGACCGGAGTTTTCGCGCTGGTCGTGATCTCAACCGACGAACCAAACAAAATCCTTGCGGCGCGCAATGGTCCGCCAGTCGTTGTAGGACTGGGCAAGGACGAATACTTCGTGGCATCCGATGTTCCGGCGCTGCTGAATCACACGCGGGATCTTTTCTTCCTCGCCGACGGCGATCTTGCGACCATCACGCGCGAGGGTGCGAGAGTAACGGATTTCGACGGCAATCCCGTGGAGCGCACACCCCAGCACGTGACCTGGGACCCGATCATGGCGGAGAAGGGCGGCTTCAAGCATTTCATGCTCAAGGAAATTTATGAGCAGCCGCGAACGGTCCGCGACACTACGTTGGGCCGCATTTCCCAAGAAACAGGGCACATCTTTCTCGACGAAATGCAAGTCACCGACGCCGAGTTTAAAGCGTTAAAGAAGATCAACATCGCCGCTTGCGGAACAAGTTGGCACGCCGGTCTGGCCGGAAAGTTCATGATCGAGAACCTGGCGCGCGTTCCGGTAGAAGTCGACTATGCCAGCGAATGGCGCTACCGCGATCCGATCATGACACCCGACACGATCACGATGTTGATCTCGCAATCGGGCGAGACAGCCGACACGATCGCTGCGCAGCGCGAAGCCAAGGCGAAGGGTTCGAAGACGCTCGCCATCTGCAACGTTGTCGGCTCAATGATTACGCGCGAAGCGGCTGGTACGATTTACACCCACGCCGGACCGGAGATCGGAGTAGCCTCGACCAAGGCCTTTACGGGACAACTCACCGCGTTGTATCTGTTCGCGTTGTACCTTGCGCAAGTCCGCGGGACGTTGGCTCCCGAAAAGGCACGAACGCTGGTCGATGCGCTGACCCACATTCCCCGTAAGCTGGAAGAAATTCTCACGCACGACGAGCGCTGCGAAGAATTAGCCAAGACGTACGTGCGGGCGCAGGACTTCCTGTTCCTTGGTCGCGGGATCCACTACCCGATTGCGCTCGAGGGCGCGCTCAAGTTGAAGGAAATTTCTTATATCCACGCCGAGGGTTATCCCGCTGGCGAAATGAAACACGGCCCCAACGCATTGATCGACGAAAATCTTCCAGTGGTGATCATCGCCACACGCGATGTGAACAACCCGCAATCGATGGTGCGATACGAAAAGACGATCTCGAACCTTCAGGAGGTGAAAGCGCGGTCGGGCATCGTGATCGCGCTCGCCACCGAAGGCGATGAGGAGATCCGGCAAAATGCGGATCACGTTTTGTACGTACCGCGAGCGCCAGAGGAACTGTCGGTAATTCTGGAGATCGTGCCACTACAGTTGCTGGCGTATCACATCGCCGTGCGGCGCGGGTGCGACGTAGACCAACCGAGAAATCTGGCAAAGTCCGTTACGGTAGAGTAATGTCTGCCGGATGGCATCCACGACTGTCTTGACCATCGCCAAGCCGCCGGCGGTCCCAGTCATTTTGAGGGCGGGACTGCTGTGCGGAATTCTCGATATCACCGCAGCATTCGTCACCTGGGCACCCAAAGGGATCTCGCCAGTCAGAATTTTGCAGGGAATCGCCAGAGGCGCGATCGGTCCAAGTTCCTATCAGGGCGGCTGGAAGACAGCGGCGCTTGGATTGGGGTTCCACTTCCTGATTGCGCTTTCAGCAGCCTCGGTGTTCTACGCCGCCAGTCGAAAGCTCAGGTTCATGACTGAGCGCCCAATTCTCGCAGGCGTGTTGTACGGAGTGGCGGTTTACCTTGTGATGTATTGGGTGGTGGTACCACTTTCCCGGATTGGCTGGCGACCAGCTTCCTTATGGCCGACGGTGATCGCGATCATCACTCACATGGTATGCGTCGGCCTGCCGATTTCGCTGGTCGTGCGGCACTATTCAAAGTAGTTCATCGTTCACTAGATTGATTGTGGAGTCGCTGTCCGTCACACAGCGCTTTTCGTCAGGAGCGCCGCGTGAACGCGCTTCATGGCCGGTCGATCCAGAACCGTAAATCCGAATTGCGCGGCGGCGTCGAGTTCCGCCTGAAACGACTCAGGCTTCACATGGCCCAAAGGTTCTGCGAGCAATAGCGCGCCGCCGGGTTTGGTCGCGGCGGCAGCCTGACGAAAGAACCAGCCAGGGCTTGGCATCTCGTGGACAACTGCCATTGCCAGTGTGAAGTCGACGGTACCTTGCAAGTCCACCAGTCCAAGAGAATCTTCGGACGAGACCCGGGCGTCCACTCGCTTCTCGATTCCACGCTTTTGAAGACGCCGCTTCAATCCAGCGATCATCCGCGGTTGCACATCAACAGCGATTACGTGCCCGCTCGGTCCGACCTGCCGCGCTATTTCAAGGGTGAAAAAACCCATCCCAGGTCCGGGCTCCAGGACTGTCATTCCGGGCCTTACATAGGGCTGCACAATTTCAGCAGGATCCTGTAGGAGTCTGCGAAGTGGGCTGGCCAACAGATAGCCCAACCACCACGGACATCTGTGTTCTCCCATTCAACCTCCTGGGGCAAGGGATGGTCCGTCTGAGTCGTCGCAAAGCGTCCGGCCGGCGCTGTCGATCATCTAAAAAAGTAGGATGGCTAACTTTCAAACAGTCAATGCGCGGCTGATACGCTCTACTCCACTCTCCGATTATACGAAGCACCTGGAGTTCGAGACGGAGAACCCGCCGCGCTTCGGATTTGTGGCCGGTCAGTGGCTATCAGTGCGCGCCAACATGCCGGATGGCGAAGAAATCATCCGCGCCTACTCGATCGCATCGCCGCCCACAGAGAGCCGCAATTTCGCGTTCTGCTTGAATCGCGTGCAGGATGGCTTCATGTCGAATCATCTGTGCGATATGGCGGAGGGACAGGAAGTTTCCTTTCAGGGCCCGTTCGGAAACTTCATCCTGCGGCCGCCGATGAGGGACACAATCTTCATCGCGACCGGGACTGGAATCGCGCCTTTCCGGTCGATGCTGCATTGGCTCCTGGCCGACCCCGAACGCTACCAGGAAACGCGCCTGTGGCTTCTGTTCGGAGTCCGTACCGAACAGGATATTTATTACCGCGAAGAATTCGAGCAGCTCGCGGCCAAGCACGAAAATTTCACCTTCCTCCCGACCTTGAGTCGCGGGAGCGCAGAGTGGAAAGGCCTGCGCGGATATGTGCAGGAGCACGTCCCGGGGATTATTGGCGACCGCAAAGACATGCATGCCTATATCTGCGGGCTCGACAAGATGGTTCGAGCGAATCGGAACCTTCTAAAAGACCTGGGCTGGGATCGTAAGCAAATCATGTACGAGAGGTATGACTGACAAACAAGGTCGCAATGAGCGCTCTCTTCGAACGTTTTGTTCAGGGTGACCGGTCAGCATAGCCTCCGGACAAAGGCCTGAAATCAGGCAAATCCTGTCTTGGCAGGTGATTCCCCGCGTACTAGAATCTAGTCCAACTAGTCCCCCATCCCTGTAGCCCCCGGTGTCATCCAATGGGCGAAATGACGGTCTCCCTGCTCGTGACGGTCTTTCGGCGGCTATCCCTCTACCGCCGCTGCAGTTGGGAATCCTCGCGTTGGGGGATCTCCGCTTTTCTCTGCATAGCATTGATGCCTGGCCTGTTTGCGCAATCGCTCGAAACGCCTGCAAAAGTAAAGCCCGCGGCCCGCATCGATCTCTCGAATTTGAATTACCCGCAGTTGCCCCGGATTGCGCGCCTGGGCGATACCGTTCATCTCTCGCTGCTCTTCTTGGACGCGCGGCATGTTTTGCTGACGTTTAACGAAAAGAAATTAGTTCGGCGAAGCGCAGAGTGTCCGCCCACGCACGATGATCGGATCGTACGCGCACTGGTCATTGAAGTTCCGAGCGGGAAAGTCATCCGCCAAACAGAATGGTACTTGCACGATCATCGTCGGTATCTATGGCCGTTGAGTAATGGCACGTTCCTTTTACGAAAACTGAATGACCTCTACCTGGTCGACTCGCTCTTTCGGGAACGACTGCTGACGAGCTCGCCGCAAGAGTTGCTCTGGGTATCCGTCACCCCTGACAAGGCGGAAATCATGCTTGAGACCGCCGAGAGCGGCACACCGGCGATGGCGGACGAAAAGGCGGGCGAGGAACAAAAGAAGGGCAAGCCGAAGTTCCAGCTCAAGTTTCTGGATGTGAAGACGCTGGCCATACACCGCACCATCGAACTCGACCAAATGGTGAGCCTCGAAGGCACAAGCGAGGGCTATGCCGATTCGCTGCAAAAGGGTGACTTGTGGCTGATCCGCTTCGGACCGACTCCGACAGAACGGCGGAACATTGCTCGGGTTCGGTCGCGAATGGTTCCTCGAGTGTTTTATTCAAGCGACCACTCGCTTCTGATAGGGCGGACTCCAGCTGGGGCCGATTACTACAGCGTGACCGCATTCACCTTGAACGGGCGCCGGTTGTGGCAGCAACACTGGGACGACCCGCGCTATTGGCCGGCCGTTTCGCACAGTGAGGACAACAGTCGTTTTGGTGTGAGTTCGCTCAGCACAGTCGCTCCGCGGACTGGCCCGGTCGACTATGACGACGTCAACCGCGCAAACAATGTCCCGTCGGAAGACGGTGTCGAGCAGCACGTTCAGGTATTCGAGACTGCCAGCGGTAAGCCCCTGCTATCGATCACTGTCAGCCCCGCTGTGCTGAATGGTCAAAACTTTTCTCTGTCTCCCGACGGCCGAAGGGCAGCAGTGCTCCGCGATTCATCGTTGGAAGTTTACGAACTTCCAGCCATAGCAGAGGAGGAGCGGGCGAAGTATAGCGCGCTCAAGGCGGATGTTCCGGGCCTCTACGTGGTTTCGTCAAAGTCGGACGTTGAGTCGGTCGAAGAGCCGGAACCCGCTGCGGAGGGCGAGACCAATGAGAGCGCACAGTTCATTGCAAACGACGCGCCTGATCCGTCGCCAGCCCGCGAAGCGGCGGCGGATACGCCGCAGGCCGGCACCGAGCGGATGTCCGGGACCGCAGAAACGATCGGGCAGCCTGCCAACGGCGGAAGTGCACCGAGCAGCATGTCGTTTGACGAACTGCCCACCATTGCAGAGAACCACGAGGTACCACTGGCTGATGCTCTCTTGGGGCCAGAAGGAGAAGTAGCCACCACCTTGAAAGTCAAAACCCGAGCCGTGGTCGTTGATGTGGTGGTCACCGACTCGAAGGGCCATCTGATCAAGGGACTGGGGCAGCAGGACTTTCAGGTAAGTGAAGAAAATCACGTCCAGGACATTCGCTCGTTCCGCGAGGTCAGCGGCACGGCGGAGAAATCGGCCTCTGATGCGCCAGCACCGGCGAGCATCTCGTCCGATGTTTTTACGAACGCGCAACTCCCCGATTCGGGCGGGGTAACGCTGGTCCTGCTTGACCTTTTGAACACGCCTACAAGCGATCAGCAATACGCTCGCGAGGAGTTGGTCAAGTTTCTGAAATCCAAGGCGGGAAAAACGCCCGTAGCGGTAGCTGCCTTAACGTCCGACAAAGCTGCATACGTACAACTCATCCATGGATTCACAATCAACGAAGATGAATTGCTGGCGGCGGTCGACGGCAAGAAGGGCGCACCACGTGCTGTCGCGTGGAAGGGGTCGGAATCGAGCATTGGCAACGCTATTACAAATGTCAGCCAGCTTTCCAAAGGTGAACCGATGGGGGGCTGGAAGGCACTGGAAGAGGGCTTGGAGAAGGCACAGGCCCACGAACAGGCGTCCGATACTTCGGCGCGGGTTGGGGTCACTCTCGACGGCCTCGGACAAGTTGCCAACTATCTTTCCGGCATCCAGGGTCGGAAGAACGTGGTCTGGCTTTCGGGTTCGTTTCCGTTTTCGATTTCTCAAAGCGCAGCCGATCCACTATCAGAAAATCGCAACTATCTGACCGAGGTAAAGCGCGTCACGAACCTGCTGGCGGATGCGCAAATCGCGGTATATCCCGTGGACGTGCGAGGTATCGCGGGCGGGGGAATGAGTGCAGCGGACAACGTAAGTCTGGGACTCGACCGAACGACGACAACGTCGTCTCCCATTTCGTCGCTGAACCAGGACATTTCGCCCAACCAGGCTCTGCTACAGCGCAACGTGAGGGAACTCGCCACGCAATCGAGCGAATGGCAAACCTTGAATCAGTTCGCCGCCGACACTGGTGGCATGGCATTTTACAATTCCAATGGCATTGCAGACGCGATCTCAACCGCTACTGAACAAGGTTCGAACTACTACACGCTTTCTTACACTCCTACCAACAAGAACTACGACGGCAAATTTCGCAGAATCAAGGTGATCCTGGCGCAGAAGGGATATCGTCTGCACTATCGCCAAGGGTATTTCGCGGTCGATAACACTACGCCGGAAATCCGTCGTAACACACCCTCAAGCGTAAACGTTGCCGCGATGCAGCACGGTTCTCCGCTATCGCACCAGATTCGATTCGCGGTGCGTGTGGTGCCGATTGCCGGCAAGAAAGTGATCGATCGAACGAAGTCGCCCGATTTACTCGGCATACCACTGGGCTCGCACCTGCCCAATCAGGTCGAGGTCCAGCACTACGGTATCGACTATGCAGTGGACAGCTCGGACCTGCATTTCGTGAAAAAAGACGAAGTGCATCAGGCCATGCTGAATTTCATTTTCGCGGCTTTCGGCAGCGATGGAAAACAACTGACCGGGCAATCGAGCGTGTGGACAAGCGATTTGACCCCCAGCATCTACCAGGACGTGATCAACGGCGGGGCGCGAATTCACCAGGAAGTCGTGGTGCCGACAGCAGCAGCATCATTGCGACTTGGCCTGATCGATCAGGTGAGCAATCGGCTTGGAACCATCGAACTTCCGCTTCCGGTTCCTGTCCCCAAAGATGTACCGCGCATCGTGAAGCATTCGTTGCCGGAAGTGGAAGCGGACTGACGAGGTGCTCGCGCGTTCACAGCAGGGTCCCACTGACCGGCGGTTCGAATACAGAGTACTTTTTTTGTAGCTGACAACACTCTTCGGTTGCGACTGGGACGGGCGGTGACCGGATGGTACGCTGTCCGCGTCAAGACGGGATCTTCAATGAAGGCCGCAACCAAGAACCTCATTCGCTGCTCTTGGCCATCGAACGACCTATCCATTCGCTATCACGACGAGGAGTGGGGCGTACCCCAGCATGACGATCGAGTGCTGTTCGAGTTTCTGATTCTCGAAGGAGCACAGGCCGGGCTGAGTTGGGACACGATCCTGCAGAAGCGCGAGAACTATCGCCCGGCATTCGACCATTTCGATGCGAAGAAGATCGCTCGTTATGATCGCCGAAAAATCGCTGCCCTGATGCGCGATCCGGGGATCGTCCGCAACCGGCTGAAGATCGTCTCTGCGGTGCAAAATGCGAAGGCATTTCTCCTAATGCAAAAGGAATTTGGATCCTTTGATCGCTACATCTGGCAGTTCGTAGGCGGTAAACCGATCCGCAATGCCTGGAAGAAAGGCCACCGCGTTCCGGCGAGCACGCGCGAATCCGACGCCATGAGCAAGGATCTCAAGAAGCGCGGTTTCAACTTCGTTGGATCGACCATCTGCTACGCCTTCATGCAGGCGGTCGGAATGGTGAATGACCATGCCGTCGAGTGCTTCCGGCACCCCGAAGTCTGAGCTGGAATCCGAGAATTTTTCAGGCCTGAGAGGAGGGGTGTGCGCGTCACCCGCGTCACGCTGGGAGCGAGTTCAGAGCCGAGGTAGGCTCGGGGGCGGACGCGAGCCGTTTAGAACGTCTGTCGCGCAGACGCAGCATCGGCTGCTCGACGAGATAGTACGAGATGGCAGCGCAGGCCACAGCGGGGACAATCAGAAAGTATCCCTGATGGAGTGCGGCGTTGGAGCAGAAGACTTCCTGCCACAAATAGAGGCTGTAACTGATTTTTCCCAGCCACACGACCGGCGCCCAGTTTAGGACGCGATACGGCACCTGAATAACGTGAAGCACGATGCCTGCTATCGAAATATTGAGCAGCGGCACGAGCACGAAAAGCGAGAAGAGCGTGCGGTAACGGTTGATCGCGGGGAACCACGGAATCAGGATTAAAACAGCGACCATCAGCAACGCCAGTAGAGCGGGGATTCGGGGCAGCTTCGGCGTCAGGATAGCGAGCAGGCATCCGGCCGCGAGATGGCTGGCAAAGACGGGAAGGCTGCCGATGAGACCGTTCTTCACTTTGAAAGCGTAGAGGGCGGCAATGAAGGCGGGGCTGGCGATCGAGACCCCGATCAGAATCGCGATGCGGTGTCGGTACCACTTCCTGAGGACGAATGGCCAGAGCAGGTAGAACTGCTCTTCGATACTCAGCGACCAGAGATGGCCGAAGATCCAGGGCCGCTGGAGGTCCATGTTCGCGAAGTAGAAGACCGCGGCGACGAGGTGATACCAGCGCATCTCGTGCCAGTAAAGAAGACTGACCATGGCCAGAAAAACGAAGGCGGCGGGAAAGATCCGATAGGCGCGTCGGATATAGAAGTCGCGGAGGCTGATGGTTTGCGTCTGTTCGTACTCACGCAACAAAAGGCTGGTAATGAGGTATCCGGAGAGAACGAAGAAGATCTGGACGCCAAGAAAGCCGTAGGCCCCGACGGCAGCGAGCGAAATGTGCTTCCACTTGATGAGGTGGCTGAGAACAACCAGCGCGATCGAGATCGCCCGCAGGCCGTCCAGGGATGGGATGCGCCGCATACAGAGGCTGATTTCTTATGGAATTAGGTCGTATGACCATATCACAGGAGGATTCTCGTCTGCGGTCCGCACCTTGGCTGGCATCTCCCAAAAGCGCCAGGTCTGGCCACCCGCGCTCTGAGCCCGTCAGGCTTGTCCCAGGCTCGTTGGAACCGCTTCCGGGTTTGTCATTGTCAGAGTGGAACTTAAGGCTAGGAGAACCTGAACATTTTGCAAAATTTAGGTCAAAAGCGAAGAGTCCCAAGGGGGAAGTGGAGCATCTAAAACCTTGACAATGTTTCACTCAAGTCCTAGCATACGACTGAGAAACCGTAATAATTCATTTATTTTAAAGCACTTATTGAAGTAGGAGGATGATTATGGGCAAGATTATTGGCATCGACCTAGGCACAACGAACTCCTGTGTGGCGGTCATGGAGGGTGGCGAACCCAAAGTGATCCCTAACGAGGAAGGGGGGCGGACAACGCCCTCGGTTGTGGGATTCACGAAAACCGGCGAACGGCTGGTGGGCCAGGTCGCAAAAAGACAGGCGATCACCAATCCCGAGAACACGGTGTATTCGATCAAGCGCTTTATGGGGCGTCGCTACGACGAAGTTTCGGAAGAAATGAAGATGGTGCCCTATAAGGTCGTCCGGCAGGGCGACCACGTGGCCGTGGTGGCGCAGGGGAAGGAATACACTCCGCCCGAGATCTCGGCCATGATTCTGCAAAAGCTAAAGAAAGCCGCGGAAGACTATCTCGGGGAGAAAGTGACCGAGGCAGTCATCACCGTGCCCGCGTACTTCAACGACGCGCAGCGTCAGGCGACCAAAGATGCCGGCAAGATCGCCGGGCTCGAGGTGAAGCGAATCATTAATGAGCCGACGGCGGCCGCGTTGGCTTACGGGCTCGACAAGGGTAAGGACGAGACGATTGCCGTGTACGACTTCGGAGGCGGAACGTTTGATATTTCGATCCTGGAAGTCGGCGAAGGTGTCATCGAGGTGAAAGCCACCAACGGCGACACGCACCTCGGCGGCGACAACATAGACCAGCGGCTTGTGGATTGGCTGATTGACGAGTTCAAGAAGGATGAAGGGCTCGACCTGCGGGGCAAGGGCAACGAGATGGCGTTGCAGCGTCTGCGCGACGCGGCTGAGCGCGCCAAGATCGAACTCTCGACCACGATGGAAACCGAAATCAACCTGCCGTTCATCACGGCCGATGCGTCAGGACCGAAGCATCTGGTGAAAAAGCTGACGCGGGCCAAGCTCGAGTCGATGGTGGAAGACATCATCCAGAAGTCGGTTGGGCCGTGCAAGCAGTGCATGAAGGACGCGGGCGTTGATACCAGCAAGATCAACGAAGTCGTGCTGGTCGGCGGACAAACGCGCATGCCGCGCATCCAGCAACTCGTGAAGGAACTGTTCGGCAAGGAAGGGCACAAGGGTGTGAACCCGGACGAAGTCGTGGCAGTTGGCGCGGCTATCCAGGGCGGCGTGCTCAAGGGCGAAGTGAAAGACCTGCTTCTGCTCGACGTTACCCCGCTGACGCTCTCGATCGAGACGCTGGGCGGCGTGGCGACGCCGATGATTCCGCGTAACACGACGATTCCGACCAAGAAGACGGAGACGTTTTCGACTGCGGCCGATAATCAAACGTCGGTCGAAGTGCACGTGCTGCAGGGCGAGCGTCCGATGGCTGCGCAGAACCGGACGCTGGGCAAGTTCCATTTGACCGGGCTGCCACCGGCTCCGCGTGGGATTCCGCAGATCGAAGTAACGTTCGACATCGATGCCAACGGCATCCTGAACGTGACCGCGAAAGATACGGCCACCGGCAAGGATCAGAAGATCACGATCACCTCGTCTTCGGGCTTGTCCAAAGATGAGGTCGAGCGCATGGCGAAGGAAGCCGACGCGCACTCGGCCGAGGACAAGGCGAAGCGCGAAGAGATCGAAGCCAAGAATCAGCTCGACTCGCTGGTCTACAACATCGAGAAGATGCTGAAGGAGCATGGCGACAAGATCTCGGGGTCGGAGCGTGGAGACGTGGAGAATGCGCTGGCAGATGCGAAGAAGGCCATCGAAAGCGGCGACAAGTCGCAGATGGATTCGGCGCGAGAGAAACTGACGGCGGCCTCGCACAAGCTGGCCGAGCAGATGTACAAGGCGACGCAGGCGCAAGGCGGTCCGGGTGCGGGCGCAGGCCCGACGCCAGGAGCCGGCGAATCAGGCGACGGTCAGGCCAAGAAGGACGAAGGCGTGATCGACGCAGAGTACGTCGACGTTGAAGACAAGAAGTGATCGCATTGGGGAGGCGTCTGGGCCCCACCGCGATCCCGAGCGCAGCGAGGGGTCTCTTAAGTGTGGCACTTTAGGGGGACGCGATGAGCGTCCCCGATGTGCATCTGAGTAAGTGGTGGGGGCGGATCGGCCCCATGACTGCCGGCGAAGCGCCGGTGTACTGTTGTCAGAAAGAGGTAAGCGAATTGAGATTTGAAGTCAACGGTCAGATGTTTTTTGTGAATTTTGTTCCTGAAGAAGGACGGTGGTATTGCTATGCTCCCACCGCCGGCGGCGTGCAACGGATTCCGGTGGCGACCGACTCGGCGCCATTCGATTTGTTCAGCGTGCCGGTGGACGAGCAGGCAAACGAGACGGTGAATTAGTGCTCTACGCTGATTTTGGTCCTGTCATCCTGAGCGGAACGAAAACTTCAGGCAATGAAGTTTTCGTGAAGTCGAAGGACCTCGCGGCTGCTTGCGTCGCCCAGGATAATATCAACTGCTACGGGTCCTTCGACTACGCAGGAACCGCGCAACGCGTCGTTCCTGCTCCGCTCAGGATGACAGTGTAAGAATCGAATCAGTTCAAGCTGATGAATGCTGATGGCTGACTGCTAACCGATGGCAACCCAAACCAAAGATTATTACGCGACGCTGGGCGTGAAGAAGTCGGCCTCGGAGGAAGACATCCGGAAGGCGTTTCGGAAGCTCGCGCGCAAGTACCATCCCGACGTCAATCCGGGCGACAAGTCGGCTGAGGAGAAGTTCAAGGCTATCTCTGAGGCCAACGACGTTCTAAGCGATCCCAAGAAGCGCAAGATCTACGACCAGGTCGGGTTCTATTCGGACAATATCGACCCGGCAACGGCGGAAGCGTATGCGCGTGGGGGCGGGCAGCCGGGCGGCGGATTCCCGGGAGGATTTCCGGGGGCGCAAGGCGGCGGATCGGCGGGTGCAGGTGGCGTACATTTCGACTTTGGAGGATTCGACTTCTCCGACATGTTCGAGGGAGCACGCGGTGGCGCCGGGCCAAGCAAGAAAAGTTCGGGTGGAGGGTTCCGCGATATCTTCTCAGGAATCTTCTCCGGCGGGGGGCGGGGCGTTGCACAGGAGGAGGGTCCGGAGCCGGGCAGCGATCTCGAATACCAGGTGAATGTGCCATTCTGGACGGCGATCCGTGGGGGCGTGATGCGCCTGAACATTGCACGGCGCGACGTCTGCGGGAATTGCCATGGGAATGGATATATCGAGTCGCCGGGAACCTGTCCGCAGTGCCACGGCAAAGGCACGGTCGAGCAGACGGGCGGTCGAATGAAGTTCAATGTGACCTGTCCGCGGTGCCATGGGACAGGCAAGAACATTGCGATGTGCCCGGTGTGCCACGGTGAAGGAACCGTGGAGCGTACCGAACCTCTCGAGGTCCGCATCAAGGCCGGCACCCGTGATGGGCAGCGCATTCGCATTCCCGGCAAGGGCAACGCCGGCACGAATGGAGGGCCGGTGGGCGATCTCTACGTGATCATTCGGGCGGGCGATCATCCGATCTTCCATCGCGAAGGTGATGATATTCACGTTACCGTGCCCGTGACGGCGGTCGAAGCGGCCCTCGGCTCGAAAATCGAGGTACCCACTATCGATGGACGAAGCATGTTGAAGATTCCGCCCGGGACTCAATCAGGACAGAAGCTACGGTTGCGGGAGAAGGGCGTTCCGTCGGCGACCAAGGATGGCGTGCGGGGCGACGAAATCGTGGATGTAAAGATCACTGTCCCTATGCCGCGCGACGAAAAGACCAAGGAACTCCTGCGGGAGCTGGCGAAGCTGAACCCGGATGATCCGAGGGAAGAGTTGTGGGAAAAGGTGTGATTTCTTACCGCCGAGACGCCGAGAACGCGACAAAGCCTAGCTAACTGAGCTGTTATCGTCCGGAATTTCTACTGTGGTGTCTGTGCCAGCAGAGTTCTTTTGGCTTGAAGTGAGTCGCGCACCCATTTTCGCAGCGGCGGTATTCTGCGGCTCTAGTACTCGCCGCTTTGTCGCTTGATTATCGTGCCCGGCATCCCAGCGTTCCCTCAGCCCATGAAAACCGAGACTGCCAAAGAGACGCGCTGGGGGGTGACTCTAGCTGGGATGAGTTTGCCCGGCAAGGCGGACAAATCACACGGTATCCGAATGCACGTTGGGACGGTAATTCGTATACCGTCGCTGACATTTTCCAAGGCCGTCGGATGGAGAAATACGACAAAATCCAGCTGGGGGACCCTGGACCCCGTCACCCCTGGAGTCATCCCCGCGATCCGTTACTTGCTCAGGCGCGCCTATTTGTTTGGGAGCATTGGCGAACCCGTCAACGAGGCTACTTGGTGCTCACTCTCAGCAGCATCGATCGTACAACTTCCTCGCATCTGTTTATCGAACCCGATGACAGCGGACGGTTGGCGCATCTATTCACGGAGTATCACTCACGGAATGCTTCTCGACGATCCAACAAGTTATTCAGTGACGTGGGTGATGCCCCAAGAGTGGAATGAGCGCTCGATTCCCCTCCGAGCCGATGAGTCACCCGGCCCTCTTTGTTCACGAACCGGAATTCCGCGATGTCTGTGGCGAGATGAGTGGCGGCCTCTAATCAAGAGGACCCTCTCTGCGCTCTCCGCGGCTCGGCGGTGATGTTTCCTATTTCTTGCTTGGATCGTCGGCCGGGTTCACGTAGTTGATTGCCAGCGGCGACGCGCCGTGGATCTGGATCTCGGTGGCGCCGGAAGCCCACGCGTAGTGATGCATTTCCGGATCGAGATAGGCGAAGCTACCGGTTGCGAAACCCATCATTTTGCTGTCGTCCCATTTGTCACCCATGCCCACCTTGAGCGTTCCTGAAATCACAGTCACGTTTTCGCGTTTGGGATGCCAATGCGGGGCGATCTTGTATCCGTCCGGCATTTTGAGGCGAACGGTATAGTCTCCTGAGTTGCTCATCGGATCGCCTTCGAGAACAGCGAGCTGCGCTCCGGGCTGAACGAACGGCGGAGGCGGGCCCCATTTGATTTGATCCGGCGTATATGCATTTTGGCTGGCCGACTGCGCGAACATTACGCTCGCACAAAAACAAAGACACACCACGACAAGAATCTTCTTCATAGGGGAACCTCCCGATTGAAATTTGACCCCAAAGAACTCCGGCTTTTTATACATCAAATCACACTCAGCGGATGATCAAACTGCGCTCCGGCAGTACTCGGACTGGCGGGCCCGCCAACAAGCGGCGATTACCTCCGTGCCGCGCCTTTTTGACAAAGATTTTCAAAAATAATGTTGCATCTGTGGAAAATTTCCGTAATCTCACTACTGCGAACTAACTTCTCCGCAATGTCCGGGAAATCGCCGCGCACCCGGGAGCCGCGAACAGAACGTCAAGGGAGACGCGGTGGTGAGAGTGAGTCGCCTCAGGAGGAAGCCATCGGAATTGGCAACAGCTACCGCAACCTCTAACATTTCACAGCCTAGCCTTGCATCTGCTGTCACTCCCCGGAAAAAGTCGATTCGCTTAACGCTGTGGCCCCTTGTCGCCGCCACTTTCTTCATGGTGTCGGGCGGAACCTATGGCACGGAAGACATCGTGCATGGCGCGGGCTATGGGCGGGCGATCCTGATCCTCATCCTGACACCGCTGCTCTGGAGCCTGCCGACTGCTTTCATGATTGGCGAGCTTTCGAGCGCGCTGCCCTTTGAGGGCGGCTACTACGCCTGGGTGCGACGGGCGATGGGGAATTTCTGGGGATTTCAGGAGGCTTGGCTGTCGCTGGTAGCGTCCATTTTCGATATGGCGATCTATCCGACATTGTTCGTCGCCTACCTCACGCGCATGTTCCCGTGGTTCCAGGAGAACCATCGGGGAGTTTTAGTAGCGTTGGGAGTAGTAGTCGTTTGCGCGCTCCTTAACATTGCGGGCGTCAAGGTTGTTTCGACAACCTCGCTGTGGCTGTTCTTCGCCTTGTCAGCGCCGTTTGCGGCAATTCTCGTGCTCGCGCCGTTCAAGATCGGCGCGCTCGCGAACGCTGTCACCAAGCCCACCACTTCGAATGTCGATATCCTGGGCGGGCTGCTCATCTGTATGTGGAACTACATGGGATGGGATAACGCCTCAACGATCGCGACGGAGGTTGAGCGTCCGCAGCGAACTTATCCTCGCGCCATGCTGGCGGCAGTGGTGATCGTCTGTCTGAGCTATGTGCTGCCCTTCGCTGCCATGTGGATGACTGGGCTTCCGGCGAGCGCATGGGAAACCGGCTCGTGGGCGGATATCGCGCAGATGATGGGCGGGCCGCTGCTGCGGATCGCGCTGGTGGCGGGCGGCATGATGAGCGGCTTCGGAATGTTCAATGCCCTGGTGATGAGCTATTCGCGTCTGCCGCTGGCGATGGCGCAGGATGGCATGCTGCCGAAGGTGTTCGGAAAACTCCACCCGAGATCGCGGGCGCCATGGGTGGCAATCCTGGCGCTGGCTGTGGGCTGGGGCCTGGCGCTCAACATAGGATTTGAGCGGCTGGTCACTCTGGACATCATGATCTATGGCGCGAGTTTGACACTCGAATTTCTGGCGCTGATCTGGTTACGGGTACGGGAACCGGACTTACCACGCCCATTCCGCGTACCAGGCGGATTGTTTGGCGCGATTGCCGTCGGGATCCCTCCGGTGCTGCTGCTCGGCTTCGCCATTGTGCGCAGTCAGAGCGAGAGCGTACTTGGGATGAGTTCCTTCGTCTTCGGCTTGGTCCTGATGGCGGCGGGAGTGGCCGCGTACGCGGTCAAGCACGCACTAAAGCCGGGTGGATGGACCCAGCACGATCAGAAACCGGAACTGGTGTCCTAACTAGTTCGTAATCACGTAAAGCGTTAACTTTGGCATAGAGACGCAGATCACTGCGTCTCTTTTTGTTTCCGGGGAAGTTCTCGAACCACAGAGAACACAGGGGGGCCTCCGAGGAACGCTCTGGATTCATATGGTTTGCGGGTACCATAGAAATGGGTCGCTTGTGCATGTCTCGTCGCAAACGTCCGCTCTGGACGTGCCCTAAATGCCGCCACAAGTTTGTCACGCGGAACATGTCGCACTCCTGCGGCCGCTATCGGTTGGTCGATCATTTCAAAGGCAAGAACCCGATCGTGAAGAAGTTGTTCCAGGAATTCCGGGCACTGGTGCGACATGTCGGTCCGGCGAAAGTGTATGCGCAAAAGACGCGCATTGTTTTCCAGACCCGGGCGCGCTTTGCCAGCGTGATCGTCCGAAAGAGCAGGCTGGAGATTGGCCTGTGGCTGAAGCGGAGACGCGAACACGACCGGCTGTACCGGATCGAGTTTTATCCACCAAGCGATTATGTCCACCGTATTCGGCTGGCACGCGTCGATGAAATCGATCGTGAGCTTTCATGGTTTGTAAAGGAAGCGTACAAAGTGGGACGCCAGGAAGGGCCGGTAAATGAGAGAAAGCTCTGAATTCGGAGTTCGTGGCTCGCGGGAAGAAGTTCGGAGCGGGCAGTGATGTTGTAAATTATTGAGAAATGAATGATAAGCGCAAATCGAAAGGTGCGTACATGTTGAGCCGCTTTGCGGGCGTGAGCGCAGCGCGAGCCCGCAGGCGAAATCCCGAGCGCAGCGAGGGAACAGGTGAATAAGCGCAAGTCGAAAGGTGCGTACATGATCTCGGCTGTCGCGGAGATGTACGAGATCCATCCTCAGACACTGCGCCTTTACGAACGGGAAGGACTTCTCAAGCCGAGCCGCACCGAGGGAAATACCCGCCTTTACACGAATGAGGATTTGCAGCGGCTCGAGTTCATCTTGTCATTGGCGCGCGATCTGGGAGTGAACATCAGCGGAATCGCGATCATCCTGCAAATGCGCGAGCGCATGGAAGAAATGCAGCGGCAGATACAAGATTTTGTGCAATACATCCAACGAGAAGTGCTGACGCGCGCGACCGCGGCCGCTGATCCCTCTAAAGGCGCGATCATCCCTCTCCGACGGGCCGTCCCACCCGCAAACGAACAAACTCGAAAGAAATAGGCGTCCGGAATTTTTCGCGACAAGGGCCCCACAACACTTGCACGAAGTCGCGCATGCTTAGATTCCGAGTAGCTGGGGATTACATCGACGAATCGAATTCGGCGGTGATCTCGGCCTTTACCGCGATCGGAACCTTCGACTCGGCCGCCCGGCGAAACACGACAACATAGTGGGCGGGGTCATCCTGAGTACCAGGCAAGCTGATGCTGACGGCGTGATTGTGCGAGGGCTCGATAGCATCCACCGACTGCGCGCTGCGCTGGTGAGTGAAATCATCGAACTGTGCATCGGTCATCACCATCATTTCGACGTCCGAGGATTCATCGCTGATCCTGCTTCCATCGGGTGCGCCAATCGAAGAAGAAAACTGTCCGCGGACTTTGGGCGCGATGATGTGCGGAGGAACGTCGAAGACGAACTTCTGCACCTTGCCGAGAGTGAATGACCCATGCACCACAGTAATAGGCGGAACTCCCGTACTAGGTGAGACACGGTCGTATTGCGGAGATTCTTGCGCGGCCGGAACAGTCGTGTGACTGCACGCAGTTAAACCTAGAAGAAACAGTAGTATCCCAGCCAGCACTACGCAGCGGATCATTCGCATTTCCCAAACCTGGCACGATAAGACGCAATTTACGGAAATTTCATCTCGCCGCAACCACAAATTGTCGTCGACACCCTAAGTTAAACCTATGAGAACCGAAAATACAGTTAGCGTCCGGGATTCCGAAGTCGCGCCAGCGGTCGATCGCGCGTACCCCAAACTGACAGTGGAGATCTGTTCGAGCGGCGGCGCGACGATTGTGAGTTGCGCGGGGCGCCTGGTCTACGGGGACGAGGCCAATAATCTATGTGCGGCCCTGGGTGACATCCTGCCTGCCGCGCGCCGAGTGATAGTGGACTTGGCTGGGTTGGAATCGATCGACAGCGCGGGCCTTGGTGAGTTGGTCCTGCTCCAGATGTGGGCGGAAGCCGCCGGTTATGAACTGAAGTTTGCAAATCCCAATCGTTGGATTCAGCAACTGCTGGAACTGACAAACCTGACATCGTTGTTCGATATCTACCCGTCGCTGACGGATGCGGTTGCGGCGACTCGCAATGCGTTCGACAACATGGTCCACCACGAAAACTCTTAATTGCAGTTTCTGGTTGCTAGTTTCTGCTTTGACGAAGAATGCCTGATCTTTGATCGCAACTAGAGCGATCGTTCCCGCTGAAAGCTGTAACGTCCGCCACGCGTTTTTGCGACCTGCTCGGCGACTTTGAGGAAAGCGCGTCCGGCATGAGAGAGCGTCGACTCTTGCCGGAATACCAGCCTCAATTTCCGCTCGAACTGCAAGTCGCGGACGGGCACTGCCACCAGTTCTCCGCGACTGAGCTCGTTTTCCACGCTGATTTCAGGAATCAAGGCCACGCCCTGTCCCATCGCGACGAACCTCTTGATTGCCTGCAACGTCGGCAACTCCACCGCCATGTGGAGCGGCGTCTTGTGCTTCTGGAAAGCTTCGATCACCTTGTCACGATAGGGCGAGGCAACGATGTGTGCGACGAACGATTCCGCGCCGAGCTGCCGAATACTGACCTCATGCGCCGACGCTAGCGGATGTCCGGGAGGAACAACGAGTATGAGATGGTCCAGGTAAACGACGACCGATCGAAGCTGCGGTTCCTGAGGATCGTAGGAAAGAACTCCAAACTCGGTAGTGTGCTTCAGCAAGTCGTCAGGGATGTGGCTGCCGAGCGCTCGCTGCACAGTAATCTTGATCATCGGGTGCAGATGGCGGAATTCCGCCAACACTGGCAACAGATAGAGCGCGGTGAACTCATTGGCAGCAATGACCAGCTTGCCCTTTTGCAACTCGCGTAACTCGACCAGCGCCTCTTGTGCGTCCTGGCGAAGGTTCAGCAGCTTCTCGGCGTACTCCTGAAGGGTGCGGCCGGCATCGGTGAGTACGCCATCGCGAGAGCTGCGGTCGAACAGCGATTCGCCAATTTCCTGCTCAAGCTTGCGGATAGTCTGGCTCACTGCCGATTGCGTACGGTAGAGCTTCTCGGCGGCACGCGAAAATCGACGTTCACGAGCGACGGCAAGGAAGACTTCGAGCTGGGACAAGTCCATGCGGCGTTCTCATTTCCCGGTACTCAGTTCTCAGCTTCCACGCCTCCAATGAGCCCGTATGGCAACAGTATGCATGTTGCTGAGACCATCTCTACATTAGCAATACTTATATTAGTAGATAATCTAACTATTTATTAAAGATTTTGAATTTTTATTTATATGGTTAAGTCCATACACTAAAAGCCTGTTTCTACGGAGGTTAGGGACCATGGACAGGCCGCGGGTAATCGTCTTCGATACGACGCTTCGTGATGGAGAGCAGTCTCCTGGTTGCAGCATGAACGTGCAGGAGAAGCTTCGGTTGGCGCAACAACTCGACCGCCTTGGCGTGGATGTAATCGAGGGGGGTTTTCCCATTGCTTCCGACGGAGATTTTGAAGCAGTGCAGGGCATCGCAGCCTCAGTCCGACGTCCGATCATCGCGGCGCTGGCGCGAGCGCGGAAGGAAGACATCGATCGGGCGTGGCAGGCAGTACAGGGAGCGGCGCATCCCAGGATCCACGTCTTTCTCGCAACCTCCGACATTCACTTGAAATACAAGCTGCGCATGTCTCGGGAAGAATGCCTGGCACAAACGCACTCGTCGGTAGCCCATGCCAAATCCCTGTGCCCCGATATCGAATTCTCTCCCGAAGACGCGACCCGGACAGACCCGGATTTTCTGTGCCAGATCGTAGCAGCCGCGATCGCCGCTGGGGCGACTACAGTCAATATCCCGGACACCGTCGGGTACAGCATGCCAGAGGAGTACGCCCATCTTCTCCGCACGTTGAGAGAACGAGTCGCCGGCATCGAAAACGTCGTTATCTCGACCCACTGCCACAATGATCTCGGGTTGGCGGTCGCGAACTCTCTGGCAGGGGTACAAGCGGGCGCGCGGCAGATCGAATGCACGATCAATGGCATTGGCGAGCGTGCCGGAAATGCATCATTGGAAGAGATAGTGATGGCAATGCGGGTGCGCCCCGACCGCTATCGATACGAGTGTGGAGTGGCGAGCGAACAGCTGTACCCGTCAAGTCAAATGCTGGCGGAGATCACGCGAGTGCCGGTCCAGCCGAACAAAGCCATTACGGGCCGCAATGCGTTTGCGCATGAAGCAGGCATCCACCAAGATGGCGTACTGAAGAATCCCTTAACTTACGAGATCATGACACCGCAGTCGGTGGGAGTTCCGGATTCGCGGTTGGTGCTGGGGAAACACTCGGGACGCCATGCTTTGGCGCTGCGCTGCGAACAACTGGGGCATCAATTTGAGCGTCGCGAACTCGATGAAGTTTACCGCCGTTTTGTCGTGCTGGCGGACCGAATCAAGAAGGTCCAGGACAGCCATTTACTGGAACTGATCGAAGATGTGCGCGCGCAAGGAAAGAGAATCCAGCCCGCTTCCGCGACGATGCCGTTCGCACGAGCTGCGGCGGTCAGCATCAGCGACTCCCATACTACAAGCGCCTTCTCCATCGGCTTTGCCGAACATCACGGCGAACAAGAAGACTACCTTTGGGGCGTGTAGGAAAGGTCGATTGCTGATTGTCAGAGATTAGAAAAGCAGAGCGACTGTTCGTCCGCCACGTAAAGACCTGGATTGTGAAAAGCCGAGCCAAGTACTATCATCGATCGCTGAAGCGGTAGCAAGCCTTAGCTAATCTGAACGCCGACCGAATCCAGTTTGCGCAGAGCGGTACGGATTTGGTCACTCTGAGTTCGAAAACAATCGTTCACAGCAAGTTGCGGCGAGGGGGCCTATGCAACTACGTGTCACTTCCCTGCCCGGCGACGGCATCGGGCCGGAAGTCACTCTGCATGCAGTCCGAGTTCTCGAGGAAGTCGCGGTAGGGTTCGGCCACGATCTAGAGCTGGATGAAAAAGAAATCGGCGGCGCAGGGTTGACGGCTCAGGGCAATCCCTTGCCCGATGACACGCTGAAATCGTGCCTGGAATCACAAGCGGTACTGCTAGGGGCGGTTGGCGGTCCCGCATTCGACCACTACAGTCGCGAGCTTCGGCCCGAGGCGGGGTTGTTGCGCCTCCGGCAGGAACTGGGCGCATACGCTAATTTGAGACCCGCAGTCTTCTATCCGGCTCTAAGCGTCTGTTCGCCGCTGCGCACGGAGGTCGTGAAAGGAACGAACATCCTGATTGTTCGGGAACTTTTGGGTGGACTTTATTTCGGGCAACCGCGTTCCATCGAAGGTTCGGCGGGCGCACGCCAGGCAGTCAACACCATGCGGTACGGCGAACAAGAAGTGGAGCGCATCGCGCGGATGGCTTTCGAACTGGCGCGCAAAAGAGGGAAACGCGTTGTATCGGTCGACAAATCGAACGTACTGGAGTGCTCACGGCTGTGGCGGGAGGTGGTGATAAGGATCGCCAAAGACTACTCCGATGTGCATTTATCACATATGTACGTGGACTCAGCCGCGATGGCATTGGTGCTCAAGCCGCAGGACTTCGACGTCGTGCTCGCCGAAAACATGTTTGGCGACATCCTGTCGGACGAAGCTGGCGGAGTGGTTGGCTCTTTGGGACTACTGGCCTCCGCCAGCCTCGGAGGACCGGTTGGACTATATGAGCCTGTGCATGGATCGGCGCCGGACATCGCGGGCAAAGGCGTTGCGAATCCGTTGGGCGCCATTCTCTCGGTGGCGCTTATGTTCCGGCATACGTTCGGGCTGACGCGAGAAGCCGAGTGCATTGAAGCGGGAGTCATGTCAGTGCTTGGAGCAGGCTTCCGAACCCGAGATCTCGCGCAACCTGGGGAACGGTCGGTGACAACAGAGGTTATGGGATCGAAGATCGCGGAGTTTGTACACCTCGCGGCTTCAAGCACTGCTTAACCCGCGCAAGATTGCGGATCAAAGACTGTGGGCAGATGGCACAACCGGGGCGTCATAGACTCCAGTCATAGCATTCCAGCGAATCTGCAAGATATCTCCGAACATGCGGAAGCCGTCGCGGAAGGGATGAAGACGAGTGCCTTCACTGTGGGCCCAGACAACAGGCACTTCAACCGTTCGTAGTCCCATCCGGCGCCCCAGATAGAGGATCTCGGGATCGAAGCCCCAGCGTTCGATTCTCTGCAGCGGAAAAATCTTCCGAGCAGCCTCGCGGCGAAACGCCTTGAAGCCACATTGTGTGTCCTTGAAGTGCACTCCTAAGAAAAGGCGGAGCAGAAGGTTGAAGATGCGGCCGAAAGCTTGCCGGTAAAGAGGCTGACGCTCGGTCTGGAGGGTGGGGTCAAGCCAGCGCGAACCAATTGCGATGTCGGCGCCGCGGCCGATCGCGTCGAACAACTTCTGGGCTTCCGTAATTGGAGAAGAAAGGTCGGCATCCGTGAAGAGACAGATATCGCCATCGGCGTGCAACATTCCGTTGCGAACGCTGAAGCCTTTTCCGCGGTTGCCCGGATTTTGAACCAAGCGGACCTGGCTATATCGCTTCGCATAGCCGCGGATGATGTCAGGCGTGTCGTCGCGTGAGCCATCATCAACCACCAGAATCTCGGCTTCCCACTTCTGTTGTTCGATGTGGCAAAGAATTTTATCGAGAGTGGGACGGATCCGATTGCTTTCGTTATAGGCCGGGATGATGAGGCTGTAGGTCAAAAAGCTGTTCTCAGTACTAAGTGCTCAACGGCTATCCGTCTCAAAAACACGTTTGCGGCGCATAAGTTTCGTCGACAACGAGAAACCCAACTGAGATTATGCCACTTGTGCCCGTTTTTCGAGCATATTGAAGAATTCTGACACCAGCTCGACGTCCCACAAACCAGAACGCGCCTCTTCTCGCATCGTGACCACGGCCTCTTCGTGACTGAGAGCGGGCTTGTAGGGTCGCGCAGTGCGAAGGGCATCGTAGACGTCAACCACCTGCAGAATCCGGGGCAGGAGAGGAATCTCCCCTTTGCGCAAGCCATCCGGATACCCGCTGCCGTCGGAATGCTCATGGTGGGAGCGAATAATCGGCAACACCAATCGCAGAGACTTCAAAGGACGGCAAATGGTTTCCCCGGTAACGGGATGCAGCTTCATGACTTTCCACTCTTCAGCAGTCAAGTTGCTGCCTTTTTTCAGAATTTCGTCAGGCACTGCGATCTTGCCGAGGTCATGAAGATAGCCGCCGCGGCGCAAGGCCACCAGCGACTCCTGATCCAAACCGATATGACGGCCAAGCTGAGCTGCATCTTGCGCAAGCCGTTCGCAATGGCCTTCCGTGTAGGGATCACGCGATTCCACGCTAAGGCCGAGCGTGCATAGGACGGACTCGGCGGTCTCCAACTCGTCGGTGAACTCCTTCAGCTTCAGCAGCGAGCCAACTCGTGCGAATAGTTCCTCGGGATGGATGGGTTTAGTAAGGAAATCGTCGGCGCCAGCCTCGATTCCTCTCAGACGATCCTGTCGATCACTGAGGCCTGTGATCATCACAATGGGAATCAGGCGGGTAGCGGGATCCTGTTTCAGTTCGCGGCACAACTCATAGCCGGACTTGCCTGGCATGACTACGTCGAGAAGGATCAGATCAGGAGGATCACGGCGAATCTGCGCCTCTGCCTCCGCAGCATGGGGCACTGCGACCATCCGATAGCCGCGCTCGGAGAGCAATTCCTTGAGCAACTCCGCATTCTGACGGTTGTCATCGACCACCAGGATGGATTGCATTCTCCGGCCCCCAAGCAAATCTCCCATATCGTTGTAAGAGTTGCGGGTTATGGAAATAGTTGTACGGGGCGGGCGCGGGGGAGAATTCATGACTTGCACCTTGCTCGGGCCATTCTAACCTCAAAAAACCAAACATTTCCAACGTTCAGGTGACCTTGTCGCTCGGCAGGCAGAATGTCACGCTGAATGCATGTTCCGCAACATTATCTATGTATTAGTAATCGTGTGCGCACTGAAGGGTGTAAGTACCGGCGCAACCAAACAGCATGTGATCAGTTTCGGTAAGTGGACGAGCGCAAAGTGGACCGACACGACAGGGACGAAGCTGTTGGAGATGAGGGTGCGGCCTCTTTTAGTGGATACGCGATTGAAGGAGTACACCACAGGCAATTTGCACGAGGTGACAGAACGTTTGATCGTAGTTCGACGTGCTTTCCGGAATGAACGACGCGTTGCCTGGCGAAAATTCGGCGCGCTGGCAGTGGCAACGAGGCGGATGGCTCCTAGTGGATCGAGTGACGGGTAAAGTCTCGCAGCTCACTCTGCCGGAGTTCGATCCGTACTATTCCGCAGCCACCTGGTATCGCGATTACATCGCATATTGTGGCGTGTCGGACGATGGC